>Ga0193753_10002103_pt1 | contig 16174 bp, 11 predicted proteins | sample H1c2metaG_FD_144925 | JGI IMG/M metagenome (GOLD analysis project Ga0193753, IMG submission 144925) | Soil microbial communities from a riparian zone of the East river system, Colorado, United States - H1c2 | ecosystem: Environmental > Terrestrial > Soil > Riparian zone | place: USA: East... | reverse complement strand
CGCCGGAAAAAATGACCAGCGCGCCGCCAATCACTCCAGCCTTTCTGGACCAGCCGGCCCGGTGCAATTCTTTGAACAGCAGCGTACCCCACAAGATGCCCACGAGACTATTGGAGTTCCACAGCGGGAAGGCGAGACTCAAGCCAATGTCTTTCACGGCGAATATCGTCAGCGTGTTTCCCACGGCCCACAAGCAGCCCGCCATGACACCCCAAACCATCAGATGAGGAACATGGCGCGCATCGGCGAAAGTATCCGAAGTGCCGCGAATGAGCGCAGGCAAGCTCCACCGCGAAACAAAAGCGCCGAACACCATCATGAACGAGATCACCAATGGTGAAACGGAAACGGTCACAAGCTTGGTGGGGGCTTCGGCGCCGGCCAGCCAAAGCGCCGCGGCTATGCCGCAAAAAATGCCGAGCCTGTGAAGGGTTCGCTGGCGAGAGCCCTTCATTGCACCAAGCGCAACAGCGCCAACCCCAACATCAGAACGGCAAAGGGAACCCAGAATTGCACGTCCCTCGCGATAGCTTGCCATCGGATCCGCGGCTGATTCATGTCCTCTACGGTATGACAGAAGGAACCAGATGCACGAATACGACACCGTTCTGAAAGTATTGCTGCAGGGCTCCGACAATTCGATCCTTGAGCAGATCACCGGCGTTCGAGTCGCACGTTGGCTCAATGTGGAATTGCCGCAGGTGCAACAAACCCGTGTCGATCTGCTCGGTGAATCGGCGCACGAAAGCCAGCGCTTGCTGCACCTGGAGCTCCAGAGCACCAACGATCCGAACTTGCCGCTGCGCATGGCTGAATACTCGCTGCGTGTCTACCGGCAGTTTCAGCGGCTTCCGCAACAGGTCGTGTTGTACGTCGGCGACGCCGAAATGCGCATGCCCACGGAACTGGCCGGTCCGGATCACTTCTGCCGATATACGATCGTCGACATTCGTACTCTCGATTCCGAACCGCTCTTGAATAGCCTGCTGCCGGCGGATAACGTGATAGCTATTTTGACGCGGCTGCGGGATCGCCCGACGGCCATTCGGCGGATTCTGTCTAGAATCGGTACACTGGAGACAGGAGCCAGGGACGCGGCGTTCGCCCAATTGCTAATCCTCGCGGGGCTGCGGAAACTGGGAGACTCGATTCGGACGGAGGTTCAATCTATGCCCATCATGCACGACATCATGGACCACGAAATCATCGGTCCCGCCATCAGGCAAGGCATGCAGCAGGAGGGCATCTCCATCTTGCGCCGGCAGATCGAAAAGCGGTTTGGCCCTTTACCGGCTTCGGCGGAGGAGCGCCTCACTCATCTATCCATCACCGAGTTGGAAGATCTCTCCCTTCGCGTACTCGACGCCAAGGGGATGGACGAACTGTTCGATTGCTAAGCGCCGGCTTTAGAACGTGCTGTTCCAATAGGCGTGCTGACCGATATAGCGGTCATCGGGTAAGTGTTTCAAAATCGCCCGCTCCACTTCGAGCGTATTCATCTGCCCCTGGCTTCGATACAACACTTCGCCATCCATGCCGATCAAAACTATATAAGGCACGCCGCCACTCCAATCGGTTCCGAACGCAGAAACCGCTTCGGCTGAATCGTTTGTACTCCAAAGCAGGTTTCTGTTGATCGCGTGCTGCTCGTTCAGAAACTTTTCCACCATCGGCTTCTCGTCCGGCGCATTGATGCTCACTGTCACGATGTCCAGTGCGCGCTTGCGATACATCCGGACCATCTTTTCGATCTCGCCGAATTCGCCAACGCACGGGGCGCACCAAGTGGCCCAAAAATTCACCAGGATAAGTTTCCCGGTTCCATTCTTTGTCAGCGCCTTCAATTGATCCGCGCTCGTCAGATCCAGCCGCACGGTTTCCTGCTCCCCTTGCGCGATCTCGGCTTTCGCACCGGCCTCTTTGTATGCCCATTTTGTGGAGCATCCAAACGCCGGCGTGTTCTCTACCGCGACAGCCTTTCCGGCAAGCAATGCCTCAATCGCATCTCGCGCCTCATGCTTCACAACTAGTTCCTCACGCGCGTTATTGTCTATGCGGCCCTGATAACGCAGTATTCTCTTTTCGTCGAAAAGAAAGACATGCGGCGTCGCGGTAGGTCCGTACTTAAGAGCCACCGCCTGTGTCGCGCCATCCGACAAATACGGGAAATTAAAGTTTCGATATGCCGCCCGCAGCTTCATCTCTGGAAGCGTGTCGCCCAGGTCGGTATGCCCCATCTCGCTGAGGTGCACGGCTCCTGGATCATTGGGGTTGATCGCAACTAACGTCACACCGCGCTCGCGGTAGTCCGCCGTGAGTTGCTTGATGCGCTTTTCGTACATCTGCGCCACCGGGCAGTGATCGCATGTAAAAACGATCGCGAGCAGTTTCGCCGAGGCATAGTCTTTCAACGAATGCGTCTGTCCGTCGATGCCCGGCAAGTTGAAATCGGGCGCCTGCGAACCCACTTTCAGGATCGGCGGAACGTCCTTCGCCGCAACTACTGCATCGTCTTGCGCCCAAGCAACCGACGCTAGAGCCAGAACCGCTACCGCAGAAATGTGCATCTGTTCCTCCCTTACCAGCCTAACCGTAAACTGAATCGGAACGTTCGTTCATCAATGCCCTCCCGGCCGCTATTGGCAATGCCCAGGGCCTGCATGAAGGTCCCGCTGCTAATACTCGAAGTCGGGTTGGCGTGATGCGGCGTGTTCGCCAGATTGAAGGCCTCGGCCCGGAATTTCAATTGATACCGTTCCGTCAGCGAGAAATTCCGGTCGATGCTCATATCCGCATTGATCAATCCGGGCCCCGTCAGGTTATTCGTCCCGCATGTGCCGAAACGCCCGGCTTTAGGCGCCGCGAACGAAGACACGTTGTACCACTGATAAATGTTACCTGTTTCCTGCGGCGCGCTAACGCAATCGGCAAACTGTCCCGACCCGACGGCGTTCAATGTAGTGTTCGAAGCCGTAACCGTGAAGGGCGTGCCAGAACGTAACGTGGTCACTGCGTCGAGCTGCCATCCACCTAGGAGCTTCGATCCCATCCCGCTCTGCATCCATCGCTTGCCTTTGCCGAAAGGTGTCTCGGCGATCCATGTTACGCCCACGCTGTGCCGCGCGATATTCGCAAGTGGCCCGTAGTTCAGGCGGAAATTCTCTGGAATCGCAACTTGCGTGGAATAACCGAGCGCCTTGGCGAATGTGTAAGTCGCTCCCACCTGAAAGTTGTGTGCGAAGCGATGCTCGGCGCGCGTCTGCAGGGAGTCGTACTTATTTGTGCCCATCGTGCCGATCGTGTTAGTTGTGGCGGTGCGGCCGGCAAGCACATTCAATATTTGCCCTGTCGTTCCGGTCCCGATGGGCGACCAGTTTTCGTTCAAGGAAGCAATCGCGTCCACCGAGCGCGTCGCGACATACCCCGCCGACGCGGTCCAACTCCCAAACTGCTGCTCCAAGGTGAAATTCCAGGATTGAACGTAACCGCGCACATAGTTGCTGTTATCTACTGTGAAAACACCCGCGGTTTTCGGGACGCTGATCGTACCGGAGCTATAATCCGGCGCAACCACAATCGGAAGTCCCTGGCGGAGCGTAGTGGCGTACGAAAAGCTGTTGGGAGCGGTGATCGTGGTCGCGAGTATATCGGGATAGTTTTGCCGATTACCCGACGAGCCTCCGAGATTCGTCGGGTCAGTCGTCAATCCGTAACCAGCGCGAAGGATGGTCGTATTCGTGAGGCGGAAGGCGATGCCCGCGCGCGGCGCAAACCGATGCGTATCTTTTGTAATTCCACAATTCGTAGGATTGCCGCCGACACCGCAGATAATCATCTGGTTTGTCTGCGCATTCAAATATTCCATCCCGCGATCGCCGCGCGTCGCGAGCGGGTAGTATTCCCACCGAGTTCCGTAAGTGAGCGTCAATTTCCGGCTAACTTGCCACTGGTCGCGAATATACGAACCGAAGATGTTGCTGTAAGCGTGGTACTCCGGAGGAAACAGCGTGACCTTACCCGCGTTTGCAGGTAAGCCCAACAAGAATGCCGCGAATGCGTTGAAATCATTTCCCGCGGGTCCGCCGTTGAGCTGCGTTGTGCCCTGCGAAAACTGAAAGCCGCCGGCGGCTGTACAGAAGAGGCAGAAGGTCGCTTGCTCCTGATTCTCGTTCGCTTGTTGTTGATCGAAATCCGCTCCCGCACGGATATTGTGCCGGCCTTTGATCCAGGTCACATTTCCCACCCACTCCTTCTCGATGTTGCGGAGAATTTGCGGCTGAAAATTGTTATATGGCCCGATCGTCGACTCTGGAAGATTCACGCCCGGCGTCCCGAATCCGTCAATCTGAAGCGCCGGCCAACCGCCTTCCCGGGTCTGCGAACTTTGCAAACCGGGGATGCCTAGAAGAGTCCAGCCTAGATTTTCGTTTAGTCTTTGCGGGGCCGTGTTGGGCTGGTTGCGCGAATAGCCGTAGTATGCGTCCGCAATAAGATTCGGACTGAAGATATATGTGCCGGAAATCGTGCCGCTATAGATGATTCCCCCGCCCGTCCCCACCGCCGAATTCGAAGGACTGAATCCCGGGCCGCCCAAGGGCCCATACTGCTGCGGGTTGAACCAGGTATTGTGGTTCAACCCGAAACGCGTAAACATGCTGAACTTATTGCTCGGATTCCAGTTAATCTTGGAATCCCACTGGTCACGATTCTGGCCGTTGTTACCGGAACTCAGATAGTCTCTCGCCAGCCCAAACGCCCCCGTCCCCGTGACATTTGGATTCGGCCATTGTCCGGTAGCCAGTATCGCTGCAATCCCAGGATCGATTTTCACGGTCGGAATGATATTCCCAGCGAAAGGACTCCTCCCGGTCCCATTGGCATTACTGACGGATGGATCGTAGATCGCTGTCGGGGAGGCGGAAAGATTACCTAACTTCATCGCCGCCGTCGGAACCTGGGAGTAGAGCGGCGTTTGCTGGCGGATATAAGTACCTTCGTAACTCACGAAATAAAAAAGCTTGTTCTTCTTGATAGGCCCGCCGATCGTAGCGCCGAACTGGTTGTTGATGTACTTAGGTTGTGGCTTCGTCCGATCCGAAGCCCACGCATACGCCTTCAAATGTTGATCCGCGTGATATTCAAACGCCGACCCGTGAATCGAATTCGTCCCGCTCTTGCTCGATATATTGATGGCAGCGGCTCCAGCCAGCCCCTGTTCGGCATCGAACGAATTGGTCACTACGTTGATCGTCTCGATCGATTCGAGCGCGGGAGTGTACATCGGATAGACGCCGTTGTAGTCTGTCGAGCTCGTTCCATCGATGCGTGTATTGTTTCCCCACCCGCTCACGCCATTCACGCCGATTTGCACCGCCCTCGACGGATTCGCGGCAAACGATCCCCCACTCACTGGCGTAGCCACGCCCGGAACAGTCGCTGGCAGCAGCATCTGATAATTGCGGCCAAGCGGCGTCGGAAGATCGTTCAAAGTTTTGCTGGTTAGATCGGTCCGAACATCGGCGCGATCGGTCTGCAAATTCGCCGCCTGGGCCGAGACCGTCACCGCTTCATTCACCTGGCCCACGACGAGCGTCACATCGCTGCGCGTGACGCCGTTCGCATTCACAATAATCCCGGTCTTGCTATACGTCGAAAATCCGGGCGCCTTGACGGCAACCGTGTAAGTGCCGGGAGGCAAGGTTGCGAGCGTATACTCGCCCGCCGAATTGGTAACCGTGTCGCGCGTGAAGTTGGTCCCCTGATTTTGCGCGGTCACGTTGGCGCCGGCAATTGCCGCCTGGCTTGAATCGGTTACGTTGCCATTCAACGTGCCCTGTAACAACTGCGCCTGCGCTGTAACCACCAGCAAACTGAACCACGCTACCCCTAGCGCGAACCGTCTCATCCCGTCACCTCGTCCCGTATAACATATCAGGAGATGTCTGACAAATGGACCATCCTTCTTTTGCTGCCGTCATTTGTGGCGCTCGCGGCCGATCCCCCGCGGCCGCCGATTCTCGGCGTCGCCCATATCGCCGTTTACGCTAAGGACTTCGAGAAATCACGCGCCTTCTACCGTGATTTTCTCGGCTTCGAAGAGCCCTATTCTCTGAAGAACGCAAACGGATCGATGTCGATGACGTTTTTCAAAATCAACGACCGCCAATACATCGAACTGTTCCCGGAACGCGAGCCGGATTCCGACAGGCTCAATCACATTTCCATTCAGACAGACAATGCGGAAGCCATGCGCGTGTATCTCGCCTCCAAAGGCGTGAAGGTTCCGGACAAGGTTCCCAAAGGGCGGATCGGCAACTCGAACTTCAATATCAAAGATCCCGAAGGCCACACCGTCGAGATCGTGCAGTATGAGCCGGATGGCTGGACCGCGCGCGCCTACGGCAAATACATGCCGACGACGCGTATCTCGGATCGCATCCTGCACGTCGGCATCATCGTGACCAATCCTGATCCGGAAATTCAGTTCTACGAGAGCGTCCTCGGATTCCACGAAATCTGGCGCGGCAGCAAATCGGGCACGGAACTCTCTTGGATCAACCTCAAGGTTCCGGACGGCGACGACTATCTTGAATTCATGCTCTACAAAGACGCGCCTGCTCCTACCAAGCGCGGAAGCGCCCATCATCTGTGCCTCGCCGTGCCGGATGTTTCGGTCACGCTCGCTTCGTTGAACGCGAATTCCTACCGCAAACAGTATGCGCTCCCGCTCGAACCCAGGACCGGCACCAATCGCAAGCGCCAGCTCAACATCTTCGACCCCGACGGCACTCGCAGCGAAGTGATGGAACCGGTAACGGTCGACGGCAAACCCGCGCCCTCTTCGAAAGCGCCATTTCCTCAATGAAGATACGTCGCCGAGATTTCATCGCTGGGTTCCTTGGAACGAACGCCCTCATCGCCAAGGCCAAACCGCTTAATCTGAAAATCGAGAGCTTTAAGACATTCGTCGTAAACGCCGGCGGCGTCAACTGGGTGTTCTGCAAGGTCTACACGAATCAAGGACTGGTGGGCTTGGGCGAAGGATCGGTCACCAGCAAAGAAGCCACCGTCGCGCAGGCCATCATGGATAACGAACGTCTGCTCGTCGGCAGAGATCCCGCCGACATTGAATATCTGTGGCAAAGCATGTTCCGTGATCCCCGCTGGCGCGGCGGACCTATTCTGACCTCCGCCATCAGCGCGATCGAGATCGCCCTTTGGGACATTCTCGGACAGGCTCTCGGCGTCCCAATCTACAAACTTCTTGGCGGCGCCGCGCGTGAGCGCATCCGAATGTATGTCGATGTCGAAGGAACTCCCGAGGCCTTTCTGCGCGCCAAAGACGCCGGCTACACCGCTGCGAAATCCGCTCTGCCGAACGCCGAACACGACTTGATGCGCCCCAACTTTGCTGTGCGAGACGCCATCCGGAAAGTGGAGGCGTTGCGCAAAGCGGTCGGCGACGACTTCGACATTTGCATCGACGCGCATGGCCGGCTCACGACGCCCATGGCCGTCGACTTCTGCACGGGAGTCGAAGAATTCCGGCCGATGTTTATCGAAGAGCCCACGCAGTTAGAGGATCTCGGTGAACTCTCTCTTCTACGTCAGAAAACGAAAGTGCCTCTGGCCACCGGCGATCGTATCTTCACCAAATATGGATTCGCCGATATCTGCTCGCGGCATCTGGTCGACTATGTGCAGCCGGATGTCTGTCACGCCGGCGGAATTCTGGAGTTGAAAAAAATCGGCGCGTTCGCGGAGACATATCGCATTGCGATGGGCCCGCACAACCCACAAAGCCAAGTGAGCACCATGGCCTCGCTGCACGTCGACGCCACCACGCCGAACAGCGCCATACAGGAATCGACCATCAACCATGACCAGTGGCGGACCGATTTGTTCGATGGAAGCGTGCTCACCGTCAAGCAGGGCTACGCCGACCTGCCGTCCAAGCCAGGCTTAGGCGTCACGTTGAATGAGAGCGTGGCTGCGAAACATCCGTATAAACCCGTGAACCGGTCGCACTATGTTCTCGAGGACGGCTCGATCGCGGATCACTAGGTTTACGCCTCCGGCGCTAACGCACGAGTTGATTTTTTCTCTCGTCTTCGCGTTGTAAGCAGGAAGCAATTTCACGCAACAGCGCCGGCATCTCGACGGGCTTGGTAGCATAGCCATCCATACCCGCCTCTTTGCACCGTCCGCGATCTCCTTCCATCGCATGCGCCGTGAGCGCAATGATCGGCGTGCGCCAGCCGCCGCGTTCCTCCTCGAGGCGGCGAATTTCGCGCGTGGCCTGGTACCCGTCACACTCAGGCATTTGCACGTCCATTAGGATCACGTCGTAGCGATGGTTTGGATACCCGGCCGCCTGTATCGCCAGGAGGCCGTTGGCGGCTATGTCTACCGTGTGGCCGTTGCGCTCGAGCAGCGCTTTGATCAGCTTCTGATTGATGACATTGTCTTCGGCAACCAGAATGGCGAGGCCGCTGGGAATCGTTGGCAATGCCTCTGGCTCAGCGGGCTTCCCGTCGCGAAGTTCTGCTTTGCCAAAGGACATCGTAAAGGTAAATTCAGTCCCTTTGCCGAGCTCGCTCTTCAAGTAAATCTTGCCTCCCGCCAAGTTGACAAGCTTGGAACAAATCGTCAGTCCCAACCCGGTGCCGCCATGCTTCCTGCTAATACTGCTATCCCCTTGCATGAAAGCGCTGAAAACTTCTTGCTGCTTATCGAAGGGAATGCCGATCCCCGAATCGGTCACCGTGAAGCGCAGAGTTGTAACCTCTCTTCTCGCACGCTCCACGCAAACGGCTACACGGATCGATCCCTGGGCCGTGAACTTCATGGCGTTGCCGATCAGGTTCAGCAAGATCTGGCGTAAGCGCAGTGGGTCACCGTTCACCGCGGCCGGCACCTCCGGCGTCGCTTCCCAGCGCAGGTTCAGACCCTTTCGTGCGGCTTCCGGTTCGAAGAATCGAACCGTTGCCTCCACCTCTCGCCGGAGCGGAAAGTCAATCGCCTCGAGCGCGAGTTTCCCGGCTTCGATCTTGGAGAGATCCAGAATCGCATTAATAATCCCGACCAACGCGGACGCGGATTCCGTAATGATCTCCAAATGCTCCCGAATCTGAGGCTCGGTTGTCGATTCCAAAGCTAAACGCGCATAGCCTAGAATTCCGTTGACGGGTGTACGAATCTCGTGGCTCATATTCGCCAGGAACTCGCTCTTGGTCTGGCTAGCGGCTTGCGCTACTTCCCGCAGAGTCGCCTCGGTCTGAAGCTTCTTTTCAATAGTGGCGGTCTGCTGCCGCACCTTTCGGCGCAACAGGAATACCCAAACCAGCGTTCCAGCCAGCAGCGCCGTCCCCACTAGAATGCCGCGGTAAGCGCGCTCGGCAGTCCACCATGGCGCCGGTTTCAATACGAGTACATCGTCCGGTGTTCGAAGGCGTAACTCAAAACTGTGCGGGATGTTCTCGCCGGTGGAGGCCGGCGCACTCACCACGCAGATTCCCCGAACCCGCAGTTCGCTGCCTGGTTCGAGCGGCGTACGGAGTGGCGTCTTGAGGTTCAACTTGGCTGTGAAGTAGTTCCCCGCGGAGTCGAGCAAAAGATGCACTTCTCCGAGAGTGGGAATTTGACTGACAAGCTTGCCGTCCAACTCGACGAGCTCGGAATCCAGGTTGTCGTCAAGAATCCGATAGACGCTCGTGCGCTGCGGCGCTGGCTGCGCGCCGTGTCCGGCTCTGTGCAGCGTAGCGTCTTCTAAAACAGCGCCGAGCCGTGTGGCTTTCGGATATCCGGCGAAATCCACCCGATCGCCCACCGCAAGATCGATGGGCTTAGCTGGCAGCACCTCCAAGCCGCCGCTCGAATCGCGTACGAAGACCGACCCCGCGGGCGTCACCATCGTAACCACTCCGCGAAGATGGACTTGGCTCGCAGGTTCTTCGGACGAGGAGAACTGCAGCAGTCGTCTTACCGAATCGACCGGAAGTTGAAAGGGATCCGCGCGCGGACGAATGATTTCGATTTGTTGTGGCCGCTGCACATAAATTTCGATACCGTTGAATTGGCGGCGCGCGTTGGAGCTGGAGCCGCACGCCCCGGTAAGCCTCAACCGCGCTCCCAAAAGATACTCGGGTAGCTCTTTCCATTCATTCAAATAAGCCGTGAAACGTGTCGCGCCGTTCACCAGATGCAGGGTCACATAACCGTCCGACTGTTCCAACGAGCGCGCTACTCCTTCGATTTGTATCCATTGGCTGTCCATGCGCGCCGAAAGCAGAGCATCGCCCGCCAGCGGAATGGGACGGGGGAGTCGAGCTTCGCCAATGTGCGACACCTGCGCGTGACTTATGCCCGGCGCGAATGCTCCGCCGGTCGTGCGGCCCTGCACCCGGACACGCCATCCCGCGGTGATCCCCTCCGGAAGCGGACCGAAGACGTCCGTGTAAATGCCGCCGGTATCGTCTTGCACAAACAACATTCCGCTCGCGATCGAAGCGTAGGTGACCGTTGCCTCCAGGTCGATCGGGAGGCGCTTGGCCGCATCCGCCCCCTCCATGCTTCGGATATCCAAGGTGTGGCGCAATGGCAGTTGCCAGTGCGCGGCCCCGGAGACCTCCGTTGTTTCGGTCTCCCGTAGCTCGGTGTCTTCAAGGACCAAACCTTCCGGCAAAACGCGCGGGAATGCCCAGGCCGAGACGTCGTGTCCGGTGAATGACAAGAGGCCAGGCGCCATCTTCATGGGAAGCGAGCCGGTGGCATCGTGAAACTCGAATCCTGCTCGTCCGTCTTCCGTCACCTTCCCACGCAGCCATACCCGTAGATTCGCTGGATCCGGAGTAGTACTTGAAAAATCTCTTCTTACTTCGGCCACGGTGCTCAACGGAATGCTGGCGAGCGTTACATGCGGCTTGATGACCTTGATTTGATTTGCCGAGTCCGTCCACACACGGTAGTCTTCTATCGTGCCGTCCGTATTGACGACCGGGTCGGCGACTCCTCTGAGAGTGAGGAACGCGCCAAGCAACGCTTCACGATCCACATCGGAGTTATTCTTGAGGCGCGCGGTGATTACCTGCTCTCCGTCTCGAATCCGCACCCGCAGCAACCCGTTTTGATCGATAGCGGCGGACTGAACAACGCCGCGTACTTCCACGCGTCGTCCAACGTAGCCCGCCGACGCCAGATCGGACGCTCTTGCCGGAATCGCTGCCGGCGGCCTCCCCTCGCCCAAGAAAACAATGGACGGGCGCACTACCAGTGGGAACCCGGATGTCTGTAACGCGATGCCGTGTACCTCCACCAGCGTGTTGACCTTAGGAAGGCTCGGTATTCCGGCAGCGTCAACTTCTATACCGCCTGTCGCGTCTTCCAGAAACACCATGTGCGTATCGGCGTCCGAATACGTGGTTATGCCGCGGAAGCCGAGTGGCGCGTTAGAGCCTGTGGCGCGATTCGCGAGCTTGTTTACGCTCGAGATTTCGAGCAAAGAGCTCTTGCTTTTGCCCTGCTTCCCACAGCCTGTAGCGAACCCTACTACCACCAGCAATATGACGAGCGCGATCAAAATATGCCTTGATACCTTGGGAGCCTAGAGGGATCTCCCCGCCTCTTGTCATATCGGTATTACTCCCCAGCGGCTACAGCCGGCGTGCCTTCGTTGTCGACCGGGAGAAAATACGTTGCGTATTATTAGGTTTTCCCAGCGACGCCGCCCCAAGACCATGCATCCTGTAATAATGCCGTCCGAATCTACAAAAGCCGCTCTAAGCAACCCCCTCGAACAACTGCTGTTGCCCATTCAGCCGGACGATCACGTCGAAGGCTCTCCGCAGGCCCGCTATACGCTGGTCGAGTACGGCGATTATGAGTGTCCCGCCTGCGGCAGCCTCTTTCTGACGATCCGGCAGCTTCACGCGCGATTTGGCGGCGAAGTTCGTCTGGTCTTTCGCCACTATCCGCTGTCGGGTGCGCACCCGCACGCCGACCAAGCCGCTGAAGCTGCCGAAGCCGCCGCGGCCCAGGGCCGCTTCTGGGAAATGCACGACCTGCTATTCGAGCATCAAGACGCTCTTCGTACCAAGGACTTATATAAATATTCCGAGCAGCTTGGGCTCGATTCCAAACGCTTTCGCACCGAGCTCAAAGAGCGTATGCACGAGGAAAGGGTTCGCGAGGATTTCCGCCGCGGCGTCGCCAACGGCGTCTACGGCACTCCAGGCTTGTTCATCAACGGCATTCGCCACAATGGCGGATTGGATCTCGAATCGATTCTGGGCAAACTACAAGAGATCAAGTAACGAAGCCTCGGCCGCTAACCAGCGTCCTTCGGCTCGCTCCCGCCGGATGGCGGCGGTTCATTGCGTTCCACCACAATCCTGAACTTTGCGACTAGCACGGAAATTGCGCCAACCGCCGCCAAAACAGGAGCCGCGATAATTCCGATAGCGGCGAATGTCACCGGAATTTCGATGAACGTGTGCCCGTGCTCGTCCTTGATGATGATGCGCTGCACGTTTCCTTCGTGGATCAACGACCGGACCTTGTCGACCAAGTCTCGTCCTAGAACCTGCGCTTCTTCCACAAAATCCTGAAGTCTCATCTCTCCCGCGTCCTCCCTCAGTTCTACGGCAACCGCAGCCCTCAAGTTCCTTCGGACTATGCCCCGCCGTAATACTCCTCCATGAAGCCTGCGGCGTAGCACCAACCAACGCAAATTTTATAACCCGAACTAGGCGTAATACGTACTCGGCCGCTCCTGAATCAATCGCCTAAGCCGATAAGTTCACTAAGCCCTCGTGGAAAAGAAATGAAGACTCGCAGGTTCTTGGTCATCGCGTTCTGTGCATTCATCGCCGCATTATCTCTGACTCTCGGCGTCCGGAGGTTTGCCACCTTTGGCTCGCTTGCCGGACACATCGTTCCGGCCGCGCCGCAACTTTCTCCATTTATCCGCTCTCTGCGTCCGAGCTATCCATATTCCGTCATACCCGGAGGCGCCTATTCCTCCGATGAACTGCATTACGCAAACCAGACCGACGCCGTCGTTCGCGCGCACTATGCCACCTTCAATATGAAACTGGCTCACGTCGTTCAACTCACCGACGATCGCTTTCAGTACGCCTCCTATCGCATCAAAGATCAGATCTATTGGACGCGCAAGAAGCTGCGCATTCGAAAGGGAGAATACCTGCTTACCGACGGTGTCGCGTTTGCGCGAACGCGCTGCGGAAATCGGCTATCTGAAGCGCCCCAAGTGCCGGTAAGCCCAAAAGAACCGGCCGTGGCCCTCTTATCGATGCCCCCTATCCGGCCCGAAATGCTGCCCGCACTGGAATTGGCCCAAGCCCCTCCGCTGGGTGAAGTGGCGGAAACGTCGCCGCGTCTCGCGCCCGTGCTTCCGAATTCGTCCGAAGCCATTCCAGTCACCGAAGCGGCGCTGCCGCCCAACCTGCCTCAGCCTCCCATTTTTCCGGTCGTGCCGCCGGTGACGCATCGCCCGCCGCCGTCGTTTAGTCCGCCGCCTCCTCCCAACCAAGCGCCTCCTCCGATTCTCCCAGTGCCGGAGCCCAGCACCATCGGTCTGTTTGCGCTCACGTTTTGCATTGCGCTGTGGGTCATGGCGCGCGTGCTGCCGGGCCGCAAATCGGAGTAGACTCGCCACTTGCGAGAATGAGAGCGGTCATGATCGCTCTCATTGTCCTTATTGCTCTCGAAACTCCGCCCGCCTCCGTTCCGAAGCCGGTAGAGCGCGCTTGGAGCATTCTCGACGACGGAATCGACAATAAAGATGCCGCTAAGCGCGCCAAGGCCGTGCATGCTCTCGGCTTGCTGCAGAGTTCCCGGCGAGCGCAGGGTTTTGCCGAGAAGGCGCTCGCGGACGAGAACCAGGAAGTACGAGTAGAAGCCGCTACCGCGCTCGGCCGTCTAGGCGTTTCTTCGGCCCGGCCCAAGCTGCGTCAAGCGCTCGAGGACAAGGAAGTAAAGGTGGTCATCGCCGCCGCCAATGCCCTCTACGAATTGAAAGACCCGGCGGCTTTCGATATCTACTACGCGCTGCTGCTGGGCGAACGCAAGAGCAGCAGCAGCCTCGTGCAATCGCAGCTCGACCGGCTACGCAATCGAAAGGACGTGGAGAAACTCGCTTTCGAAACCGGGGTCGGCTTCGTACCGTTCGGAGGAATCGGCTATGAAGCCTGGAAAACGATCACCCATGACGATGCCTCTCCCATACGCGCCCTGGCCGCCTCTCGGCTCGCACACGATCCTGATCCCAAAAGCGCCGATGCGCTGATCCAATCCCGCTTCGACAAGAAATGGCAGGTGCGCGCGGCGGTCGTCAACGCCATCGCCGAACGGCGCGATCGCTCTTTGCTTGATCCGGTCATCTCCCTGATGGACGACGAAAACGACAATGTCCGCTACGACGCGGCGGCGACGGTGGTGCAATTGTCCTCGCGCGCCGCGCCCGCTCGAAAGAAGTGATCCGAACCCTTGCCACCATCGGCGTTGTTCTGATTCTGGGCGCCTCCTCTTACGGCACGCCAGACTCAATCCGGCTCGACGATCCGGCCGACCAGCAAGCCTTCCGCCGCTGGTTCACTTTCCTCGCGGAAGTGCAGTATTTCATTCCCGCCGAGCAGCGCCCCGCTGAGATCGTCGATTGTTCCGCACTCGTCCGCTATGCCTATCGCGAAGCCCTCCGGAACCATGACTCGGCCTGGTCGAATGAGTCGCGCCTACCGGTCGTTCCGGCCATCGAATCGGTCCGCAAATACAACTACCCGCACACGCCTCTGGGCGCGGCCCTATTCCGCGTCCGTCCCGGGGCCTCCGGCGCGTTTGCCCAGTTCGCCAATGCCGAAACGCTGGCCCGCTTCAATACCTTCCGTGTCAGCGGCGATGTCCGGCGGGCCCGGCCCGGCGACCTGCTTTTCTTCCGCCAGCCGGTCGAGCACATGCGCTTCCACACCATGGTCTTCGTAGGGCCGAGCCAGATTGAGCCCGCGGGAATTCCTTATATCGTTTACCATACGGGCCCGGATGGCGCGGCCGCCGGCGAAATTCGCCGTCTTTCTCTCGATCAACTCTTGCACTTCCCAGATCCAAGGTGGCAACCTAGAGAGGCGAATCCGTCGTTCCTGGGCGTTTTCCGCTGGAACATCTTGAAACCACTTTCATGAAGGCCAAGCTGCCATTTGCTTTGCGCCTGGCCCTGGCGTTGGCCGCTGCCGCCCCGCTCACCTGCCAGAACGAAGCCCTGCCCTACTTCTCACTTTCGAGCAATCGAACGTTCGGATCGCACGATCAGCCCTCCATCACGCTCTCCGGAACGCAAATCGACTCGGTCCAGATTCGCGTCTATCGCGTAAAAGATCCGCTGCGCTTCTTCACGCAGATCGAAGATCCCCATTCATTCGGCGGCCGCGTCCCGCGCCCCGGTGGTAAACGGACCTTCCTCGAAACGGTGCACGCCTGGAAGCGCAATCTGCGCCGCGAGATCCGGCTAAACCTGCGCGGCCAATTCACGGAATCGCCCAGCGCCCATCTCGCCACGCTGTTTCCGAAGAAGACGGCGGTGGTTCCCGCGGCCGCCAAAGCCACCTACTATGCCGCCGCGCCCGTGCTGAATCAAGAACAGCTCGTGCTGTCGTTCATCCAGCCGCTCGGCTCGAAGGTAAGCTGGAAATCGACTCCGGTCCCAATTCCCGTCAAAGAAAAAGGCGTCTTTCTAGTCGAGGCGGTACACGACGCTCTGCGCGCCTACACCATCGTTGTCGTTTCCGACACCGCGCTCATCACCAAAATCAGCCGCAGCCGCATCCTGGCTTTGCTCGCCAACCGCGATACAGGTGAGCCAATTCCCGGCGCCACGATTTCATCGGTGGCGCGCGACGGCCAGCCGGTCGCGGTCCAGACCGATAAAGACGGCGTCGCTCAATTGGCCATGCCCGGCAAAGCGGATATGGGCCTGCGTGTCGTTGCCGCAAGCGGGCCGGACGTGGCCGTCAACAATCTTGCCGAATGGAGTTTTTCCTCGTTCGCTCGCAATTGGACGGGCTACGTCTACACCGATCGTCCGGTCTACCGGCCTGGCGACACGATGCATTTCCGCGGCATTCTGCGGCTACAGGCGTCCGCCGGTTACGACGAATGCCGCGGA
>Ga0193753_10002101_pt1 | contig 16180 bp, 10 predicted proteins | sample H1c2metaG_FD_144925 | JGI IMG/M metagenome (GOLD analysis project Ga0193753, IMG submission 144925) | Soil microbial communities from a riparian zone of the East river system, Colorado, United States - H1c2 | ecosystem: Environmental > Terrestrial > Soil > Riparian zone | place: USA: East... | reverse complement strand
CGTCGCCACCTACGTGAAGAGCGGCACGAACTGGATGATGCAGATCGTGCACCAGCTCGCCTTTCGCGGCCAGGGCGACTTCGAACACATCCACTGCGTGGTTCCCTGGCCCGATACCAAGATCATGGGGCCGATGCGCAACTACGCCATCCCCGTGGAGGATCCACGCGTCTGGATGGCGTCACCCGAAGGCAAGCGGGTGATCAAGACGCACTTCAATTGGGAAGACCTGCCCTATTCGCCAGACGCGCGCTACATCATCGTGATCCGCGATCCCAAGGATGTCTTCGTCTCGAGCTATTACTTCTTCCTGAAGGGCGGCACGCTCAGCTTTGCGAACCTGTCCGTGGACGCCTGGCTGGACCTGTTTCTGTCGGACCGCTTTCCCATGTGCGGCTCCTGGGCCATCAGTACCGCGGGCTACTGGGCGCAGCGGGAGAAGGCCAACGTGCTCATTTGCTCGTTCAAAGAGATGCGGCGCGATCTCGAGGGCTCCGTTGGTCGCATCGCCAAGTTTGTCGGAGTGGACGCGCCCCCGGACGTCATCCGGCGTGTGACCGAGTTGTCGACGTTCGACTACATGAAAGGCATCGATCACAAGTTCGGGGTCTGGAATCTCGTGCCGTGGAGCAAGGGGATCTCGATGATGCGGAAGGGCAGTGAGGGCGGGGGATCGGAGCTCCTCACCGTGGCGCAGCGGCGACGAGTGGACGACTACTTCATGACCGAGCTGAGGAAGCTGGGCTCGGACTTTCCCTACGCGGAGTTCTGCAGACTGACGGAATAGAGGAGCCCGCAGGAGCCTTGCATGCAGTACTCACGGCGTGAATTCGGGTTGATGGCGCTGTCGGGACTGGCGCTCTCGTCGCGCGCACTCGCCGAGACTCTCATTGGCGGCGTCCGGATCGGGGTGCAGAGTTACAGCTTCCGCGAGCTGCCTCGCAGGGCGGGCGGCGACGCCACCGCCGCCATCATCAAGGCGATGGGAGACACCGGCCTGAACGAGTGCGAGCTCTGGGCGCCGCAGATCGAGCCGCCGAGCGCCACGGGCCGCGGCGTTGCGCCCGAGGAGCGGCAGCGCGCGCGGGAGGCGGTCCGCCGCTGGCGGATCGAAACGCCTCTGGATCACTTCCGTGGCATCCGGAAGCAGTTCGAATCGGCGGGACTGTCGATTCACGCCTACAACTACAGCCCGGACGCGAGCTACACGGACGGTGAGATCGACCAGGGTTTCGAGATGGCGAAAGCGCTCGGCGCCGAGTTCATCACCTCGTCCACCACGCTCGCCGTGGCGAAGCGCATCGCGCCGCTGGCCGAGAAGCACCGGATGGTGGTGTCGATGCATGGGCACTCCCGCACCGACGACCCCAACGAGTTTGCCACGCCCGAAAGCTTCGCGGCGGCGCTGAAGATGTCGAAATACTTCAAAATCAACCTCGACATCGGGCACTTCACCGCCGCCAACTACGACCCGGTGGCATATCTCCGCGCGCACCACGCCGACATCACCAACCTGCACCTCAAAGACCGCAAGAGGAACCAGGGCGACGACACGGTGTGGGGCCAGGGCGACACGCCTATCGTGGCGGTGCTGCAGCTGCTCAAGCGCGAGCGCTGGCCCGTGCGGGCCTACATCGAGTACGAGCATCGTGGCCAGGCGGGACCGGTGGAGGAAGTTCGCACCTGCCTCGACTATGTGAAGCGGGTGCTGGCGTGACGCTGGGGGCGGATCGTGGCGTCTAGGCCCTTCCTGGCGGACATGATTGGACCCATATGGGTGATTTCCTTCGCCAGGCGCAGCCGCCCCCTTCCTAACAACTCCTTAACACCGCGCCAGAGGGTCTCGGATTAAGATCGAGTCGTTCGACGGGAAGACGGGAGACCAGGGGTACATGGGCGCATCCAGACGTGTTTTCGTGGCCGTGGCCGTGACGGCGGGCACTCTTGCCCTGGCCGGCTGTTCGGCGCAGCAGACGGCTGCCCCGGGCACCGGCGCGGGTCGCGGCGGCCGCGCGGGCGGCCAGGGTCCGGTGCCGGTGACCACCGGAACCGTGGTCCAGAAGCCCATGAAGGTGGATGTCAGCGTCATCGGCTCCGCCGAACCGATTTCCACCGTCTCGATCCGGGCGCAGACCACCGGCCAGCTCACCAAGGTGAACTTCGTGGAGGGCGACGAGGTGACGAAGGGGCAGGTGCTCTTCTCGCTCGATCGTCGCCCGCTGGAGGCCTCGCTCGAAGAGGCCCAGGCCAACCTCGCTCGCGACGAAGCGCAGGCTGCCAACGCCGCCACGATGGCGAAGCGCTACCAGGATCTCGCCGATCGCGGCATCGCCACGCGGGAGCAGCTCGATACGTCGCGTTCGACCCTGGCGGCGCTCAGCGCCACGGTCGCGGCGGATCGCGCGGCAATCGAGAACGCGAAGGTGCAGCTCGAGTACGCCACTATCCCCGCCCCGATCTCCGGCCGCACCGGCGCGCTCATGGTGCATGAGGGCAACCTGCTGCGCGCCAACGACACCGCGGCGCTGGTCGTGATCAACCAGATCATGCCGATATCGGTTTCGTTTGCCGTGCCCGAAGCGCGGCTCGCCGAGTTGAAACGCTACATGGCCAAAGGCACGCTTCGCGTGCTGGCGAGCCCGCCCAACGACGACGCCCCACCCGCGGTTGGACGTATCGCGTTCGTCGACAATGCGGTGGACCAGACCACCGGCACGATCAGGGTCAAGGGCACGTTTCCCAATACCGACCGGCGGCTCTGGCCCGGACAGTTCGTGAACGTCACCGTGGAGCTGACGACCGACAGGAACGCGACGGTCGTGTCGTCCCAGGCGGTGCAGGCCGGTCAGCAGGGCCCGTTCATCTACGTCGTGAAGCCCGATTCGACCGTCGAGATGCGCAACGTGGTCGTGACGCGGACGGTGGCCGCGGAATCCGTGATCGCCAGCGGCGTGGAGCCCGGGGAGACGGTCGTGACCGACGGCCAGCTTCGCCTGGTGCCGGGCAGCCGCATCTCGGTGAAGGGCCAAGACCCACGCCCCGATACGACACGCTCGGGCGACTAGCCCTCGGGAAGCCAGCCGCTCGGAAAACTAGCCGCTCGGGAAACCAACAGAGGCCCCATGAACCTGTCGTCGATCTTCATCAGCCGTCCCGTTACCACGACGCTGCTGATGCTCGGCATCCTCGTCTTCGGCACGCTCGCCTATCAGCAGCTGCCGGTGGCCGATCTACCCAGCGTGGACTTTCCGACCATCCGCGTGCAGGCGGGGCTTCCCGGCGCCAGCCCGGAGACGATGGCATCGTCGGTGGCGCTGCCGCTCGAGAAGCAGTTTGCCAGCATTTCCGGCCTCACCAGCATCAACTCCTCCAGCACGCAGGGGAGCACGGACATCACCCTGCAGTTCGACTTGAGCCGCAACATCGACGCAGCCGCGCAGGACGTGCAGTCGATGATCGGCCGCGCGTCGCGGCAGCTGCCGCCGCAGATGCCGTCGCCGCCGTCGTATCAGAAGGTCAATCCGGCCGACCAGGCCATCTTCCTCATCGTGCTCCGCTCGCCGACGCTGCCGCTGTCGGCCCTCGACGAGATCGCGCAGTCCACCATCGCGCAGCGCATTTCGATGGTCAACGGCGTGGCGCAGGTCAACGTCTTCGGCTCGCAGAAGTTCGCGGTGCGAGTCGACGTCGACCCGCGTGAGCTGGCGGCGCGATCGATTGGCATCGACGATGTGGCGTCGGCCATCCAGAACGCCAACTCGAACCTGCCGACCGGCACCATCTACGGCGAGAAGACGTTCGTCGTCCAGACCAACGGCCAGTTGATGCGCGGCTCGGCCTACGGCCCGACCATCATCGCCTACCGCGCCGGCAACCCAGTGCGGCTCGACGAGGTGGCGCACGTCTACGACGGCGTCGAGAACGACAAGGTCGCCAGCTGGCAGAACGGCGAGCGCTGCATCTACCTGGCGATCCAGAAGCAGCCGGGTGTCAATGTCGTCCAGACGGTGGACGCGATCAAGGCGCTGCTGCCGGCGATGCAGGCGCAGCTGCCGGCCTCGGTGAAGTTCGACATCCGCAACGACCGCTCGCTCACCATCAAGGAGTCGGTGCACGACGTCAAGCTGACGCTGCTCATCACTGTCGTCCTGGTCGTGCTGGTGATCTTCCTGTTCCTCCGCAACCTGTCGGCCACGATCATCCCGAGCCTGGCGCTGCCCGGCTCGCTGGTCGGCACGTTCACCGTGATGTATCTGCTCGGCTACAGCCTCGACAACCTGTCGCTGATGGCCCTCACGCTCTCGGTCGGCTTCGTCGTCGACGATGCCATCGTGATGCTCGAGAACATCGTGCGGCATCAGGAAATGGGGAAGCCGGCGCGGGAGGCGGCCTACGAAGGGTCGAAGGAGATTGCCTTCACGATTCTCTCGATGACCGTCTCGCTGGTGGCGGTGTTCATCCCGGTGCTCTTCATGGGCGGCATTGTCGGCCGGCTCCTGCACGAGTTTGCCATCACCATCACCGCCGCGATCCTGGTGTCGGGTTTCGTGTCGATCAGCCTCACGCCGATGCTGTGCAGCCGCTTCTTGAAGCCGCCGCACGGCGGGCACGGCGCCGTCTATAACGCGTTCGAGCGCGTGTTCGATGGCTGGCGGCGGCTCTACGACGTCACCCTGCGTGCCACGCTGCGCTTCCGCGCGGTCACGATGCTCATCTCGTTCGCGCTGCTCGGCGCCACGATCTACATGTTCACGATCGTGCCCAAGGGCTTCCTGCCGAGCGAGGACCAGGGGCGATTCAACGTCAACACCGAGGGCGCGCAGGGCATCAGCTTCGACGACATGGTGCGCCACCAGAATCAGGTGGTGGACATCCTGCTGAAGGACAAGGCCATCAACGCCGCGAGCTCCAACGTCGGCCCGCTCGGCAACAACGCCGCTGGGGGCGGCAACACCGGCCGCATGTTCGTCGAGCTCAAGCCGCGCGACCAGCGTACCGAGAGCGTGGACGACGTGATTGCCCGTCTCCGCGGACCGATGTCGCAGATTCCCGGCTTGCGCGTGTTCATGATCAATCAGCCGCCGATCAACCTCGGTGGCGGCGGCCAGCAGCGCGCCCTCTACCAGTTCACGATGCAGGACACCGACACCGACGAGCTCTACAAGTGGGCGCCGGTGATCGAGACCAAGATCCGGCAGATGCCCGGGTTCGAAGACGTCAACAGCGACCTGCAGTTGAGCAATCCCCAAGTGACCGTCGAGATGGATCGCGACAAGCTGTCGACGCTGGGCCTTACCGCCACGCAGGTCGAGAACGCGCTCTATAACGCCTACGGCACGCGCCAGGTGTCGCAGATCTTCGCGCCCAACAACCAGTACCAGGTGATCCTGCGCGTAGACCCCAAGTTCCAGGGCGATCCCGCGGCGATGTCGGCGCTGTACGTGCGGTCGAACACTGACCGCCTGATTCCGCTGGAGTCGGTCGCGCGCCTCAAGACCGACGTCGGCCCATTCCAGGTCAACCACTACGGTCAGCTGCCCGCCGTGACCATCGGATTCAATCTGCGCCCGGGCTTCGCACTTGGGGACGCGGTGCAGCAGATTCAGACCACGGCCGCCGAAACGCTGCCGGCGACGGTGTCGCTGACATTCCAGGGCGCGGCGCAGGCGTTCCAGGACTCGCTGAGCGGTCTCGGCCTCGTGCTGCTGATGGCGATCGTCGTGATCTACATCGTGCTCGGCGTGCTGTATGAAAGCTTCACGCACCCGCTCACGATTCTCTCGGGCCTGCCCGCGGCGGGCCTCGGTGCGCTGCTCACGCTGATGCTGTTCAAGGCCGAGCTCAATCTCTACGCCTTCGTCGGCGTGATCATGCTCGTCGGCCTGGTGAAGAAGAACGGCATCATGATGGTGGACTTCGCCGTCGAGGCGCAAAAGCTCGGGAAGACGCCGACCGAGGCGATCCACGAAGCCTGTCTCGTGCGCTTCCGGCCGATCATGATGACCACGATGGCCGCCCTCGTCGGCACCCTGCCGATTGCGATGGGCCTGGGCGCAGGCGCCGAGTCGCGGCGTCCGCTCGGCCTCGCGGTGGTCGGTGGCCTGCTGGTGTCGCAGCTGCTGACGCTCTACATCACGCCGGTCTACTACACCTACATCGAGGGCCTGCGCCTGCGCCTGGCGAACCGGCGGGTGCCGGTGTCATCTTCGGAAGGCCTGTCGGCACCGGGGCACGCAGTGCCGTCCGACGGCGCCATCGCGCTGCACAGCATCGAGAGCCCGACCCGCTCGGCATAGCAACGATCGCAGGCGGGTCTCTACCCTTTCGCGCCGCGCCTTTAGACCCGCCTCAGCGCAGCTCGAACGTGCGCTCGGCGCTGTCTTTGCCGATCGTCGTTCGAAGGACGGCGCTGGTCGCCGTCGGCGGCAGGTCGAACACGACCGTCGGTGAGATGGTCGACATCGGGTCAATCACTTCGTTCGGGAACTGATTCGGTGCGAGCAGATCACCGCCAACGGCGACGCGCATTGTTACGGCGCCGCTGTGTATTGGATAGCGGCCGTTGTTGACGATCCGGGTCGACAGCATGAGCCGCAGCGTGTTGGCGAATCGCCGGCTGGAGGCGCTGAACAGCGTGGCGCCGACGTCGCCGGCGTCGAGGAGCCGCACTGGGTCGCGCATGACCGGGAGGACGATGGCCTGACCCAGCGAGTCGGCGATCTCGCCTTGTTCGTCCACCGGGGGGCGGCCCGTCGACGATACGTCGAGCGGCATCTCGGCGCTGTCCTGGTTGTGGATGATACGCAGGACCGCGTTTCGCGTCTGCGGCCGCAGACGAAACGTGACGATGCCGTAGCGGAGCGAGTTGCCCGGCACCACCTCGTTGAGGTCGCCCGTCGGGCTCACGACGTCGCCGCCCACGACAAGGCGGAAGGATTTGTCCCAGAAATTGGCGTCGTACCGGCTGTAGTTCATGAGGCGCACGCGGAGTCGCAACTCGTCGGTGTCGCCGCGCGCTGCGACGTTGCCCGAAACCACGGAGTACGTCAGGTCGCCGAACGCCGCCTCTGCGATACGTGGGATATCGATCGTGTACGGCGCCGTCGTTCCCGTGCCGGCAGGCGCGCCCGATGCCGGGCTCCCCGCGGCGGGGCTGCCTGAGGGGGTGGCCGGTTCAGCGCTGTTGCGGTCCCGTCCGCCGCGGCTCTGCGTGAAGAGCAGCAGACCGACGACGACGACCGCCACGCCGGCCGCAACCCAGAGACGCGGGCCGGAGACGGGCGCATCGGGGCGCGCCGGCGTGGCCGCGCCTTCTGCACTGTCGATCACGGTGACGAGCCGATCGCCGTCGTTGTCCCACGTCTCGTCGCGCACCGAAACGGCGTGGCGGCGAGCCAGCGGACGGATGTTCTCGGGAAGCTCGCCCGCCGCTGGCATCGAGGCGCCTTCGACGAGCACCGGCACCACCAGCACGTCGGGCCGCGCCAGCGCCGCCGCGATTTCCAGGCGCACGAAGTCGTACGGCTCGTCGAGGCGCCGGGCGCCCGCCTGGTCGCGCGCGTCCACCCACTCGCGGCCGATCACCGCGAGCATGACGCCGCACTCGGCGAGCCGGCCGTCGATGGCCTGCACGAAATCCTGCCCGGGACGGAGCGTGTCCACATCGCGGAACACGCGGGCCGCGCCCAGCCGGCGTTCGAGCGACTCGCGCAGCCGGCCCGCGTAACCGGCCGCGTCCTCGCGGCGATAGCTGATGAAGGTGCCCGTCATGCGTCCTCGGGGGAGGCGCGTTCGCGATTATACCGGCGCGCCGCACGGCGTGTTGCACACCTTCAACGAGTCGCCGTATGGTGGGAGGATGCGCGACCCGATCATCGAGACCTCTGCGCTCGGCTCCCGGTGGCAGACGGCAGACCCGTTCCTGTTCTGCGTCCACCATATCGATCACTACCCGAAGGGCAACGATCGCCTAGGGCCGGACGTGCCGCTGGCGGGCCGCGATCTTGGCCAGGACTTCGAGGGGCGGGCGGGCTGGCGGATGTACCACGGCGACGTGGTGCCCGGCTTTCCGCAGCATCCCCACCGCGGCTTCGAAACGGTGACGATCGTCCGCACCGGCTATATCGATCACTCCGATTCGCTCGGCGCCACCGCGCGGTTCGGGATGGGCGACGTACAGTGGCTCACCGCCGGTGCCGGCGTCGTGCACTCGGAAATGTTCCCGCTGCTCGATGCGCAGAAGCCGAACGACCTCGAGCTCTTTCAGATCTGGCTGAACCTGCCGGGCAAAGACAAGTTGGTGCCGCCGTACTTCACGATGTTCTGGGATGGCGCCATTCCGCGCCTGGTGCACCGCGATGCCGCGGGCCGAGCGGTCACGATCACCGTGATTGCGGGCGTGCTCGACGGCCTGCACCCGCTTGCGCCGCCGCCGCACTCGTGGGCCGCGCATCCCGAGTCGGACGTCGCGATCTGGTCAATCGCGCTCGAGCCCGGTGCGACGTGGACGGTGCCGCCTGCCCAGGGCGCGTCCACCGCGCGCACGCTGCACCTCTTTTCCGGCACGGCGCTCAAGGTCGGTGACCGGACCGTGAAGGGACCCACGGGCGTCCGCGTACATGCCGATCAGGCGGTGGCCATCGAGGCCGTGCACGGTCCGGCGGAAGTGCTTCTCCTGCAAGGCCGTCCCATCGGCGAGCCGGTCGCGCAGTACGGTCCGTTCGTGATGAACACGCGTGCCGAGCTCGAACAGGCGTTCCAGGACTATCAGCAGACCCAGTTCGGCGGCTGGCCCTTTCCCGAGAATGCCCCCGTGCACCCGCGCGATCGTGGCCGCTTTGCGCGCCACGCGGATGGGAGGGTGGAGGAGGCGGGGGGGCTCTAGGCCTTGGACCTTGGGCCTTAGGCCTTAGGGCTCTCCAGAACGCTTGATGCTGCTGAGAAAGGCTCTTGTCGAGCCCCAAAGCCCAAGGCCGAAGGCCTAGGGCCGGCGTGGAAGAAGCTGCGCCAGAAGAATCCGTTCTGAAACGCCACCAGATACACCATCACTTTCGATTTCGAGAGCGCGCCGCTGGTGTTGACGTCGCCGAGCACGGTCAGCAGCGGGATGAACACGATCGGCGAGGCGAAGATGGGCATGAAGAACGCCGCGGGATCGAAGGTGAACTCCCGCCGTTCGGCCTGTTGATACCCGTACTGCGCGATCATGCCGAGCACCATCGCGGCGTAGCAGAACACCACGGCCAGCGTTTCGCCGATGGGCCCTTTCGATTCCACGTCGTCGGGGAAGGCGGTGAGCGACACGAGCACGGTGAGTGCGGTGAGGACCGTGACCGGTGCGAAGCGGCGCGGCCTTGTCCGCACGAGATGGAGGTAGCCCGCGCTGGCGGTGAGGCCGGCGAGCGAGGCGGTGAGCAGTAGCGCGGCAAGCTGTGACATCGCGGGTTCTCCTTCGTCTCCGTGTTCCCATTCCTACTGCGTCCTACTGCACGAACACGAATTCCCCGCGGCTCGATCCGCCAGGGCCCAGGTCCAGGAAGAGTGGCGTGAGCTCGCGGTTGGCGAGCCGCGCGGCCTTTTCGACGGCGGGACGCAACCAGACGTAGAGCTCGCGTGCCGTCACGATGTGGTCCTTGTACAGATCCGCGTCGCGCCGCAGGCCGGCAATCAGCTCGTCGGTGAAGAGGCTGCCGTTCCACTGCTCGCCACCGAACGACTGCTGCCCCCCGGTGCCGGCCATCAGCAGATAGCGCGCGGGCCCGCGCGACATCCGGTTGAGTGCCTCCGCATCGACCTTCGGGTTGGGCTGGCGGATCGTGCCCGCCTTCATCTCGGTGCCGTCCACCGCCAGGCCGCTGAAGCAGGAGTCGAGCACGACGAGCAGGTGCTGGGTGGCGAGTCCCTTCAGCCATTTCACCAGATCGAGCATCGCAATCGACCGTGCATGACGCCCGTCGTCGGTCTCGTCAGCCAGCGGCAGGAATCCACGCGTGGCCATGCCGGTGCCGTCGGTGGTTCCGTGTCCGGAGTAGTAGAAGAGGAAGCGGTCGTCGGCCTGCATCTTCCCCTGCAGGTAGAGCTGCGGGCGGCGGAACGCGCCGAGCGTCACTTGCTCGTCGAGGAGCGTCACGACTTCGTCGAAGCCCTGCGCCTCGAGGTAGGCCTTCATTTTCCTCACGTCCAGTGCCGGCGAGGCCAGCGGCGGCATGTGGTGATACTTGCCGATGCCGATGATGAGCGCGTAGCTCTTGTTGAAGGCCGGCGGGGTGGACGACAAGTACGTCGTCCACAACGTCCACAGGCGTGCAGTGAAGCCGGGTTGTTCCGGCGCCTTTGTTTCCACGCCGATCTTGCGCGTGGCGAGCATCTGCGGCGCGTGGCCCTCGACGTCGAGCAGCATCACGCCATTGAAGGTCGTGGCGCTGAACGTCGGCGGACTGATGAAGTACACGAGGCCCGTGCGCGAGTCGCCTGGCGCGAGGCTGCCGCTGCGGATCTGCCGCTGGCTCAGCGCGCTCTCGAGCGCGCGAGGCTGAAATGCGCTGGACTGCGTGGCGAGGAACTGGCTCAGGGACTGCAGATAGCCCGGCAGCTGCTTCTGCTTCATCTTGCGGAATTCCGCCGACACCGCCGCGGGCGCCACCGGCCGCAGCACGTCGTCGCCGCCGAGCACCAGCCGCACCCCCTCGTAGTCGAAGGACACGGTCTGGGTCGACGTGTTGCGGAGGGTCACCGAAACGGGCAGCGCCCGCGAGTCGGCAAGCCGCGCATCCACCGCTGACGGATCGAGGTATTCGAGGGTGACGGCCAGGGCGCTGCCGGCCGGGTTGTGGCCGGCCCGGCCTGTCAGTTGAAACTCCATCCGGCGGGAGGACTGGCCCGATGCCGCACTCGCCGACAGCAGCGTGACCAGCGTCGCCAGAGCGGCCGCTGTCCTCGCGTGGCTCATGGCGTCCTCACCACCCGAAGTAGCCCTGGACGAACACCGAGTGCGCGCTCAGGCCGCGCGCTCTCGACAGCTTGTAGCCGACATCAACGGGGGTGTGTCCTCCGACCAGGTACGAGACGCTGCTGATGACAAGCCACGGCGCGGGCCGATCCTCGGCCGCCGGCGTGCCCAGGGGCACGGTCTGGAGGAACTTGCCATTGAGCGTCGTGCGCTCGGCCAGGGCATAGCCGCCGACGACGCCGTAGCCGAGGTCCCATGCGACGCCACGGGAGTTGACGGCGTCGGCGAGGAACCGCAGATCATCCCCGACGATCCCGCTCGGCACGACGCTCTTGGAACCCTGGAGCAGTCCCGCGCCGCCGATACGGATCTTGTCGAAGTCTTTCTGGGCCGACGACCACACCCCGCCGCCGAGGTCGATCGACCCGAAGTCGAGCGTGTCGCCGTGCGAGTAGAGAAGTCCCGACCGTGCATCCACCCCCACGCGCAGATCCACGGCCGGCAGCTCGAACGTCCTCGACGGGTGGTAGTCCGCGGCCACGGTGAATGACTGCGTGCCGGTCTGGCGCAGCGTGCCGACGTTCTCGTGCTGCTGCGTCACGCGGCCCTGAATCGACGTGTGGATGCCCTCCATCTGATAGAGGCCCTGCCACGCGTGCCCGGTCTGGCCCGGCGTGTTGAGCTGCTCGAACTCGAGAAGGCCGCCCGCCGTCGCCCGCCGCGCGCCGGCTCCGCGCCGAGACGACGTGGTCGCAAGCGCGGTCGTGAGCAGGAACTGCTCCGAGTGGGTCTGCGCCGCGTCGCGCCCGGTCAGGCTCTCCGACACGCTCGATGGGAAGAGGATCGCCATGATCGCGGACGCGTTCTGATTGACCCACGCGTTGAACGCGTCGCGCGACGCGTCGAGCTCTCCTGGGAAAACCAGAGCAGTGGTCCCGCGCGAGATCCGGAAGGCCGGGATCAGATCATCGGCCCCGAGCCGGCTGCCGCGCCCGTCGACGTTGATGACCGTGGCCGCGATCGTGCCGCCGTACACCTTTCCGTCGAGAGTCTGGGACGGCGCGTCGTCGGCGCCATTCCACAACGCCAGCACCGCGTCGCCGATTGAGTTCTGTGCGAAGGCCGGTGCAGTGCCGGCCAGGAGCGCCGCAACGAGAGCAGCTGCGACTTTCATGACGTTCGTCCTCCATGCGGCAGTCGGGCCGCTATGGAGGACAACGTACTGAGGCTGGCAAATCGCACCTCAGCAGGAGGGGGGCTGAGGTGCGTGCAGGGATTAGGCCTTAGGCCTTGGGGCTCACAAAGCCTTCCCCCAAAAGTGCGCCGCTCGAGTGTGATTGCTGGACAAGCGGACTATCGGGGAAACAAGCAGGAGAGCCCAAAGGTCTCAGGCCTAGGGCCCAAGGCCTTCGGACAAGCCCAAAGGTCTAAGGCCCAAGGCCCAAGGCCGTGAGCCCCTCGCGCTACTTCTTCGTCGCGCTCCATGCCGCCCCGGCACTCGTGGTGCCGCGCATCGTGTTGCCGCTGAGCTTACCGGTGTAGGTGACGCCGCCAGCCGCGAACGTGACGTCGTCGCCGCGTACTCGGCCGGTGGCGACCGGGGCCGACCCGAGCGTGCCGGTGAGCATCTGGAACTGCTGCGTGAGCGTGAGCTGGTTCGACCCGAGCTGCCACGTGCCCTCGACCTTCGCGGGCACGATCCAGAGGTAGGCGGTGCACCAGCTGGTGCAATCGCCTTCGACCATGGAGGTTTCGTCGGCCTGCCACGCTTCCATCGTGAACGAGTTGGACACGAGCCGGGTGCCCGGCTTCATGGCGAGCAGCGTCGGGCGGAGACGCAGGTTGAGCGAGGGGAGCAGGAACATGGTGATGACTTGCGCCTTCGAGAAGTCGCTCTCGAAGATGTCGGCTTTGGCGAACGTCGCGCGCTCGCCCACGCCCGCCGCCGCGGCGTTGCGTTTCGAGAGCTCCACCATGTCGGGGTTGTACTCGATGCCGTGGGCCTTGAGCCCGCGCTTGGCCGCCGTGATCACGGTGCGGCCGTCGCCGGATCCGAGATCGATCAGGTAGTCCTGCGGCGTCACCTTGGCCATATCAAGCATTTTCTCGACCAGCGCCTGCGGGGTCGGTACCCACACCACGTCCTTGCCCGGCTGGCCGACGGTGGGCTCGAAGGCCGTGCCCTTCTGCTGGGCCTGAGCCGGCAGCAGGAACGCGGTGCACACGAGAAGAAGCGAGAGCAGGGTCGTGCGGGCGGCGCGGTGCGCAAGCATCAGGTTTTCTCCGGAAAAAAGAAAGGAGGATCTCGAAGCGCAAATACGATGCCCCGGGATGCCCCGTTTCACCAACGGAATTTGCGTGACGATCCGTCGAGGTCCACGCTCTCCTTGATTCAAAGCCAGTTCTGCAGTTCGATTACGCCGTGCCGATCGTTCTTTTCCCACGGGAGTCTCTGGCCCAATGACCACACCGACGCCAGTTCCACCGACGGTGACGTCCCGGGACGTCAAGCAGCGCGAACTGAGCCGCCATATCGGCAAGACCCCCGACGAGGCCCTCGTCGCGCTCTCGCTCTCCGGCGGCGGTATCCGAAGCGCGACCTTTGGCCTTGGCGTCCTGCAGGCGCTGACCTCGCTTGGTCTCTTCAAGCACCTCGACTACGTCTCGACGGTCTCGGGCGGCGGCTACATCGGCGGCTTTCTCCAGGCCGCCCGCGCCCACGGCCGGAGCGACGCTCTCGACTTGAAGGGCGACGAGCCGCGCGAGATTCGCTTCCTGCGCGCGTACAGCAACTACCTCACCCCACGGCTGGGCCTCTTCAGCGGCGACACCTGGGCCGCCGTCGGCAACAGCCTGCGCAACCTGATTCTGAACTTCACGATCCTCAGCCTGTCTCTCATCGCCCCGCTCTATTTCCCGTGGCTGGCCGCGGCCGGCTTCTGGCAGCTGACGCTGTGGCTCGACGGGGCCTGGCTCGTCGGAGCCGCTGGCGCCCTCTTCGTGCTGGTCGTCGCGGCCAGCACCGCAAACATGGCGAGGCCCCTGCGTAAGGGCGGTTGGACCAAGTCGGGGGCATCGCATGCGGGCCCGGTATCGATGTATCTGATGGTCATCGTTCCCGGGTTGCTGGCGATGTGGCTCGCAAGCACGGCCATGTGGGCCTGGGCCAGTCAGGGGAGGTTCGCCACGGGGTGGGGCGTGTTCGTCTACGCACTGACCGGCGGCGGTGTCTACGGTCTCGTCTGGCTCGTTGGTCTGGTCGCGGGGTTCTGCTGGCGGCAAGTCCAGAGCCGCGCCGAGCTGGAGCCGCACGGCTCCGTGTCGTACCAGCGCGCGGCGCGCGCAGCGGCTGTGCTCGTCGTGACCGCGATGATCGCGGGGTTCCTGGGCATCGCGCTGATGGCGCTGGGCACCGACAAGATGGTCAGCGCCTTCGGGTCCGGGCCCAACACCTGGCTGCTGGCGCTGTTGTCCTTTCCGGTCGGCATCGTGTGCCTGATGCTCGGGGCCTCGGCGCACATCGGCCTGGCTGGGTCGTACATGTCTGACGAGACCCGCGAATGGTGGGGCCGCGTCGGCGGCGTCCAGCTGCTGATTGCGGGCTTGCTCATCATGCTTGGGATGCTGGCGTTTCTCGGGCCGCACATGTTTGCCGTGATCAGCCTCGAGTGGGGCTGGCTGGGCGACTACGTGGGCCGGCCTCACCGGCGCGGGCGTGTGGGCCGGGCAGTCCGACCGCACCAAGTCGGGCGCGGGGAACCCGGTGCTCGAGTTCGCTGGGAAGATTGCCCCAGTCGCGTTCGTCTGCGGCTACCTCCTCATCCTGGCGACCTTCATCCACGCGATTCCGCACGTCGCGATTCGCCCAGGCGATACCACTACCTTCAATCTCTGCGACGTCGAGACACGCCTGCGCGTGCTCTCGCGCGGCCCGGCCCGTCCGTCAGTCCCCAAGCCGGCCGAGCCCGATAAAGGATGGGACAGCGGTTGCGTGGCGAGTACGTCGGCGCTTCCGGTCACGAGCGAATCCGGTGGGCTGCTCCTAGTGCTCCTGGGTTCGGGAGTCCTGGCGTGGTTGTTCTCCAGGCGAGTGGACCTCAACGAGTTCTCGCTGCACACGTTCTATCGCAATCGCCTGGTGCGATGTTTTCTCGGTGCGTCGCGCGTGCGCAATCCGCACCCCTTCACCGGCTTCGACGCCGAGGACGATCTACCGCTCTCCACGCTGGCGGCCGACGCGCCGGACATGCGCCTTCGCCCGTACCCCATCTTCAACACCGCCATCAACCTGGTGGGCGGCAAGAACCTCGCGTGGCAGCAGCGCAAGGCTGCGTCCTTCGTCTTCACGCCGGAGCACTCCGGGTTCGAGTACCGCATCGATGACGACCCGACACCCAAGGGCCAGACCACGCGCGGCGAGTCGCCGGCCTCCGCGGACGAGGTCAAGTGGCTGAGCGCCTACGCCCCGACGAGCGAGCACGCCGGTGACCCGCGGTCGCTCACGATGGGGCTGGCCATCGCCACGTCGGGCGCCGCGGCATCGCCGAACATGGGCTACCACAGCTCGCCGACGCTCGCGTTCCTGATGACCGTGTTCAACGTGCGTCTGGGGTGGTGGCTGCGCAATCCGCGCTTCCCGGAGGTGTGGAAGGGAGACAAGGCCAGGCTGTCGCTGCGCGAGATGCTCTACGAGCTGCTCGGGATGACGACCGACGACAAACAGTGGGTCTACCTGTCGGATGGTGGCCACTTCGAGAACCTCGGGGTGTACGAGCTGGTGCGGCGCCGGTGCCGCTTCGTGATCGCGTCCGACGCGGGGCAGGACGGCGACGTGACGTTCGAGGACCTCGGCAACGCCATCGAAAAGTGCCGGGCCGACTTCGGCGTCGACATCGAGATCGATCTCACCAAGCTGCGCCCCTCGGCCAACCGGCGGAGCGAGTGGCACTGTGCGATCGGTACGATCCGGTACGACCGCTTGCGGGAGTACGACTCCGACGGTGCGCCGCTCGCGCCCGGCACGCTCCTCTATATCAAGAGCTCGCTGACCGGCGACGAGCCCGCCGACGTCCTGCGGTATGCCGCCGAGCACCCGGCCTTCCCGCACGAGTCCACCAACGATCAGTTCTTCGACGAATCGCAGTTCGAGAGCTACCGCTCGCTCGGCTACCACGTGGCGCGCACGGTGTTCAGGTCGGCGATTGGCGATGACGACTGCGGCAGACGGGAGCT
>Ga0193753_10002100_pt1 | contig 16181 bp, 11 predicted proteins | sample H1c2metaG_FD_144925 | JGI IMG/M metagenome (GOLD analysis project Ga0193753, IMG submission 144925) | Soil microbial communities from a riparian zone of the East river system, Colorado, United States - H1c2 | ecosystem: Environmental > Terrestrial > Soil > Riparian zone | place: USA: East... | reverse complement strand
CGCGACGGGCAAGCTCACGCTCGAGGGCGTGGGCAAGACCTTCGTCACGGCGCGCGGCGGCACCGTCGAGGCGCTGCAGGCCATCGACCTCGCCGTGGACGAGGGCGAGGTCGTGTGCCTCGTCGGCCCCAGCGGCTGCGGCAAGTCCACGCTGCTCTACATGATCGCGGGCCTGGAATTCCCCGACAAGGGACGCGTGCTGGCCGACGGCGCGCCGGTCACCGGCCCCGGCCGCGACCGCATGGTCATGTTCCAGGAGTCCGCGCTCTTCCCGTGGCTGGACGTGTACGACAACGTGCTCTTCGGGCTGAAGCTCAAGCCGGGGCTGGACAGCAAGACGCGCTGCGAGATCGCGGACTTCTACCTGGAGATGGTCGGCCTGCAGGACTGGAAGCACGCCAACGTGCACGAGCTGTCGGGCGGCATGAAGCAGCGCGTGGCGCTCGCGCGCTCGCTGGCGCCCAATCCGCGCGTGCTGCTCATGGACGAGCCCTTCGCCGCGCTCGACGCGCTCACGCGCGACCAGCTCTACGGCGACCTGCAGCGCATCTGGGCCGCGCGCCGCAAGACGCTGGTCTTCGTGACGCACAACGTGCGCGAGGCCGTGTGCCTCGGCGACCGCGTGGTGCTGTTCTCGCCGCACCCGGGGCGCATCGCCGAGGAGTTCCGCATCGACCTGCCGCGGCCGCGCAACGTGAACAGCGCCGCGCTCGTGGACTACGCGGCGCGCATCACCGAGGCGCTGAAGAGCCACATCCCGGCCAACGGCTTCGGCCGCGACGGGCGCAGCCGCAGCAGCGGCCTGTCGCTCAAGGCCTGGGGCACGCAGGCGCTGGACTTCGCGCGGCGCATGAACCCGCGCGACGCCTTCGGCCACGCCGACGCGCACGCCGACCCGCGCGGCGAGGGACCCGAGCACGGCGAGCCCTGGCGCCAGGAGAAGGCGCCGGGCGCCGGCCCCGACGCGCCGTTCAGGGGCCCGCCGCCTCCGGGCATCGCGCTCCACGACGAGGACGCGCGCGGGCCCGATGATGCCGAGAGTTCCGAGGAGCGCCGCAAGCGCGAGCGGCGCCAGGACGGCACGCGGTGAAGAGGACCGTCATCGGCACGCTGTTCTTCGCGGCGCTGATCTTCGCCTGGCACCTGCTCGCGAAGAGCGGGCGCTGGTCGCCCGTGCTGCTGCCGGATCCGTCGGCCGTCGGCCGCTACCTGTGGCGCGCGCTGCTGGACGGCACGCTGCTCGACGCCTCGCTGGTCACGGGCAAGCGCCTGCTGCTCGGCTACGCGATCGGCCTCCTGCTCGGCCTGCCGCTCGGCTTCCTCACCGCGCGCTTCCGCGCCTGCTCGGACACCATCGGCGTGCTCGCGCTCGGGATGCAGACGCTGCCCTCGGTGTGCTGGGTGCCGCTCGCGCTGGTGTGGTTCGGGCAGACCGAGATGGCGATGCAGTTCGTCGTCATCATGGGCACGCTCTGGGCCATCCTCATCGCGACGGACAACGGCGTGCGCCACGCGCCGCCGATCTACGGCCGCGCCGCGCGCACCATGGGCAGCCGGCGCTTCCACACGCTGTTCTTCGTGACCATGCCCGCATCGCTGCCGTTCATCGTGAGCGGCATGAAGCAGGGCTGGGCCTTCGCGTGGCGCTCGCTCATGGCCGCGGAGATCTACGTGACCATCCTCACGGGCCTGGGGCTGGGGCACCTGCTGCACTACGGCCGCGAGCTGCACGCCATGGACCAGGTCCTCGGCATCATGTTCGTGATCGTGCTCATCGGCCTGCTGGCCGACAAGCTGCTCTTCGCGCCGGCGGAGAGGTTCCTGCACCGGCGCTGGGGCACGGGGGTCTGAGGGCACCGGGGTCCGAGGGCGCGGCGCGGCCTGACCGTCGCACCATCGCTCACGTCATGGCGCGGCGAGCGGGAGCCTCACAGCTCGCGGCAGCCGGCGGGCGCCCACCTCACCGTGCTTCGGGAACGTTCACGGTCACCGGCTGATCGCCGGGCTGAAGATCCAGGTTGACGGTGAACGCGCGCTTGCTCCCTCCGTCGAACTGCACGAGATACGGGCCGGGGAAAAGGCCCTCGAGACTGACAAGACCGCCCTCGCAGGAGGCTTCCACGCGGCACGGCGCCGGGAATCCCGCGCTCGCGTCATTGCCCAGCTTCAGGAAGTCATCCGCAAGCGGCGCGCCGTGCTGATCGACCAGGTGCACCGTCCATGCGGGACAGGGCTGCAGCACGAGACCGACGTCCTCGGCGTTGTCGGCATCCTCGGTCGAGGCCAGGCGGAAGCCGACCAGCGGCGAGGCCCGGTCTCCCTGCGTCGCTCGCGCGAGCCAGGTTCCGTCGGTGAGGTTCCAGCGCAGGCTCACCTCGTTCCGCTCCGTGCTGATCTCGCCGCCCTTCTCGTCCCAGAGAGTGAAGCCGATCGGATCGTCGGAGCCGACGGTGCCCAGCGCGCGGAGCGTCACGACGTGCTGTCCCGCCAGCGGGACGTCGAAGCCCTTGTCGCGCTGGCCGAGCTGCAGGAACTGCCCATGGAAGGGTTTCCCGTCGAGCTCATGGCCGGGTTCGTCCAGCGGGAAGCTGACGACCTCGATGAAGTCGCGATCGCCGACGTCGAGCGCGCCGAAATCGAAACGGCCTTCGGCATCGGGCACGGCAGTGAACTGCGTCGGCATTCCCGTGAAGTCGGCCGACAACGACGAGAAAACCGTCACGTGCATGCCCGGTCCGGAAGGCTTGGGCATGAACGTGACCTGCACCTCGTAGCCGTTGCGGCCCGGATCGAAGGCGCCGGTGAGCCGGCCGCGCAGGTGTGATGTCGCCGCGGCGCCCGGCGCGAGGCCGAGGACGGCCCGCGCGTGCCCCTTCCCCGTCAGCCGGCGGATGGACCGCGTCACCGCGACGCCCGCCGGGAGGGCCGCGTCGGCCCGCGGCCGCGCGAGCTCGCGGCACGCGACCTCGGTGAGCGGCTCCGTCGCCGCCACCGCCGTGAGGATCCAGAGTCCGGACCCGAGGCCCGCGAAGGCCCACAGCCCGTCCTCCGACGTGCGCGCGGTCGCGAAGGGGTCGGCCTCGTAGTCGGAAGCCGTGAGCGCGGCGTGCTCCACCTTGCGGATCTCGACCCACGCACCCGCCACCGGCTCGTCCTTCGCATCACGGACGATGCCGCGCATGTCCTGCGCGGCCGCGCCGGCCGCCGTGCCGAAGATCGCCGAGGCCCAGAGAATCGAGGCGCCAAGGACGGCCGACTTGCGCATGCATCACCTCCGCGATTGGTTTCGCCCCGAGGGCTGAATCGAGCGCTGAGCCTACCCACGATCCGCGCCTCAGCGCGCTCATGGACTCGTGGAGACGGCGACGTCGAGGTCATCCACCGTCGCCACCCGACCCCAGTCGAGGCCCTTGCGTGGCCGGACGCTCAGACTGAGGCCTTCGGAGCTGCATCCCTGCATCTGGTTGCACTCCGGCACGACCCAGACCGACGAGCATGTCCGCGGCAGGCCGAGCTTCATCATGCTGGTCACGACGAAACGCTGCGGCCTGTCCGTTCCCACCGGTATCGCCGGATCCGAAATCGACACGATGAACGTGTGATCCCGCTCCTGGCCCATGCAGGTGATTCCCCCTCCGGCGAAATTTTCCCAATTGCCGACTTCATCATCCGGCTCGGCTTGCGAGGCGGTGGTCGATGCCCGTTCGCGCTCGAACGCGTCGGCGGGATCACCGAGGCCAGTTCCCGTCGCAGCCCGAGTGCAGCCGGCGACGAAGCACAGCAGAGCAACCGACGCACGGACGAGGCCGCGGAACGGCCGCGTTCTGCAGGCCGGCTCCAGAAGTGCATTCATGGCGATCTCCATTCGATGTCGAGCCGTCTGTCGCGGGCGGGAACGACAGGACATCATTCCTGCGCGAGGATGGTTGTGCTCGTGACATCGGTCGCGAGCACCGCGCGAGCCGGCGTCGCATGACCGTTGAACACGACGGCAATGTGCTTCAGCAGGATGCTCGAGGGCAGCGCACTGCTCTTCGGGAACTCGATGAAGGCCATCGCCTGGCCGGCGGCGTCGAGCACGCCGTGCGTGTTCATCAGCACGGAGCCGTTGGCGTCGCTCACCGTGAATCGCGTGTACTCGTCGGGCTCAATCGGAAGCGACAGCGCGCCGATCTGCACGTGGCCGCTTCCACCGCTGGCCGAGCCGAAGATCCAGTACGCCTGCCCGGCGTGATCCCTGCCGACGTCGATGCGGAGCGCGAGGACCTCTCCGGCCGGCACGGAGAGCGACTGCGGGCTCGCGATGAGCGACTCGCCGCCCTGGCATCCGCACAGCACCTCGAGCGAGCGGCGGGCGTTGAGTCGTCCGTGTCCGTAGTACGGGTCCCAGCCGGGGACATCGAAGCCATCATCACTCACCTGGTCCTCGGCGCCCGCGATGAGGAGATCTTCGACCTGGTGCGCCGAGAGGCGCGGATTCAGTGACTTGATCAACGTGACGACCCCGCACGCCAGTGGCGCCGCCGCCGAAGTGCCCGAGAAGGAAGCCCCGCCGAGCAGACCGCTGACCGAGATGCCGAAGACCTCGTCCCCCGGCGCCACGACGTCCAACGTGTTGCCCGTCGATGAAGAGTAGGTCCGATGATCGTCGTGATCGGTGGATCCGACGCTGATCACGCCAGCGTGGGCACCCGGCCAGACGACATCCGCCAGACCGAACGTGCCGCCCGCGTTGCCGGCAGCCGCGACCATGACGATGTCCGAAGCCGCAACAAAATTCAGTGCTGCATCGACGACGGCGTCCTTGCTTGTCCCGAACGACATGGACACCACATCCACGTGCTTCTCGACAGCGAACGCCAATGCCTGAGCGTCATCGAACTGGCTTGCGACTCTCACAGGTCGAACTTTGCAGCGCTGGTCGATACCACTGACTTCCACGCCGTTGTCGGCGACGGCCGCGATCAGGCCCGTGACCTTCACGCCATGCGGATTGACGACGTAGGACGGATCATCATCCTCATCAGCGAAGTCGTACCCGGGCAGAAGCCGTCCTTGGAACTCCGGGTGGTCGGGAGCAATTCCCGAGTCGATGACGCAGGCGACGATGTCCGCACTACCCGGGGTGATCTGCCAGGCCTCGAGCACGTCCATGTCGGCGTCTGGCTTGCCCCCAGTCTGCCCCTTGTTGTCGAGCTGCCACTGCTTCGGGAAGCCGGGATCGTCGGGCGTCGTGTCCTCGTTCGGCACGGAAAGAAGCTGAATGAGTCCGTTTCGCTCTGCATAAGCGACGAAGGCCAGATCCCGGTACTCGATGGCCGCGGCATCGAGGGCCCGGCCCGGTGCCTCATTCACGTGCATGCGGACGGCCGCCAGCACCGGGATGGCCCCGAGCACCGCGTCGCCGGCCTTGCCGGCATGCGCCACGAGCTCCGGATACCTCGACCAGTCGCGCAGGCCGATGACGAGTTCCGACCGCAGGCACTCCACGCCATCCACGAGTTCCGTCTGCGGCGTGCCGAGCGGCGTGTCCCAGCTCATCGGAAGCTGCTGCGCCGAAGCCATGGCGCACGCCAGGACGAGAGTCGTGCCTGCCGCGAGTGTCGAGAGACTCATCGCACCTCCTGCCTGGACCGCCCCGCCGCCTGACCTTCGAGGGTCGGCAGCGTAGTCCATGCGCCGCAACTCCCGGGACCGGACACGAAAAGCGCGGAACAGCCATGAAACGCCGGAGGCGACGCGAAGCCTGCGCTCCCGCGTCGCCTCCGGGCGAACTTCAGGCGATCTCGAGCGCGCCGCGGCTCAGCTCTGGACGATCGGGTTGCCGTCGATGTCCAGCTCGATCACCGGGCCGTAGCCCAGCGTTTCCAGGCCGGCCTTCACCGTGGCCTTGTCGCCGACGACGAGGATCACGCTCTTGTCCTGGTGGACCGCCTTGGTGGCCAGCGCGTCGAGGTCCGCCTTGGAGATCTTCCCGAGCAGCGCGAGGCGCTGCGCCGGGTAGTCGTCCGGGTAGCCGTACAGGCTCACGTTGTCGAGCAGGCCGGCGAGGCTCCCGATCGCCTCGTACTGGCGGTTCATGGACTGCGCCAGCGCGTCGCGCGCGAAGGCCGTCTCCGCGTCGGTGAGGCCCGTCTTGATGCCGGCCAGCTCCTTCATCAGCTCGACGACGGATTCCTTCGTGACGTCGGTGCGCACCGGCGCGCTCGCGGTGAAGCTGCCGGGCCGCAGGCCGCCGCTGAAGTTGCTGCGCGCGCCGTAGGTGTAACCCTTGTCCTCGCGCAGATTCATGTTGATGCGGCTGCTGAACGCGCCGCCCAGGATGTAGTTCATCACGGACAGCGGGTAGTAGTCCGGATCCGTCGCCGAGACGGCTGCGTGCCCGATGCGGATCTCGGACTGCGGCGCGCCGGGCTTGTCGACGAGGTAGATGCGCGTGGACTCGATCGCCGGCCGCGCCAGCGCCGTGATCGGCGCGCGCATCCCGCCCTTCCACGTCGCCACGAGCGGCGCGAACAGGTCCTTGACCGCCGCGGGCTGCAGGTCGCCCACGACGAGCAGCCGCGCGCCGCCGGGCACCACGTTGTCCTTGTAGAAGCCCTTCACGTCCTCGAGCGTGAGGTGCGACACGGACTCCGTCGTGCCGGCCGACGGCCAGCCCGCGGGGTTGTCCTTGCCGTACATGAGCCGGTCCCACGCGTTGGCGACGATCGTGCGGATGCTGTCGCCGCGCGTGGAGAGCGCCGCGAGCCGCTGCGTGCGGATGCGGTCGAAGTCCTGCGCGGCGAAGCGCGGGCGCAGCAGCACGTCCTGCAGCAGGCCGACGGCCGCGGGCAGGTTGCGCTGCAGCACGCGCAGCGAGATCACGATCTCGTCCTCGTTCGCGCCGACGTTCAGGTTGGCGCCCAGCTCGTCGAGCCGGTCGGCCAGCTCGGTCGTGCTGAGCGAGGTCGTGCCCTCGTTCATGAGCTCCGCCGTGAGCGACGCGAGGCCTACCTGCGCGAGGCTCTCGCGCATGCGGCCGGCCGGCACCGCGAGCTGCATCGTGACGAGCGGCAGCTCCGTGTAGCGCGTGCCCGTGACGGACACGCCGTTGTCCAGCTTGTCGTGCCACAGCACCGGCGGGCGGAAGGCCGTCGGCGCCGAGGCGCCCGGCTGCCTGCTGCGGTCGAAGCCCGCGTCGGCCGCGAGCTGCGCGGGCGTGCGGCCCGACGCCGCCAGCTCCTGCTTGCCGTTGGGCACGACGGACATGATCACCGCCGGGCGGCCGACGATGTAGCGCTGCAGCACCGCCTGCACCTGCTCGGGCGTCACCGCGAGCACCTGCTGCAGCAGGCGCGTGGCCGTGCCCGGGTCTCCGGTGTAGGTGTTGGCCTCGGCCAGCGCGGACGTGCGCGCGGAGACGGTCTCCAGGCGGTTCACGAAGTCCGCCTCGTAGCGCGTCTGCTGGCGCTTGAGCGCCGCGGGGTCCACGCCCTCGCGCGCGACCTTCGCGAGCAGCTCGTTCACCTTCTGCTCGAGCGTGTCCAGGCTGACGCCGGGCGCCGCCCGCACGGTCACGTCGAACTCGCCGGCGAGCTCGCCGCGGTCCTGGCTGGCCGACACGCGCGTGGCCAGCACCTCGTCGATGGTGAGCGCGCGGTCCAGCACCGCGGACTTGTTGGCCGACAGCACGGCCGAGAGCATCACGAGCGCCGCCTCCGTCTCGCTGTCGCGCGGCGCCGTGGGCCAGGTCATGGACAGCTCGGGGAGCTGCACCTTGTCCTCGGCGACGAGGCGCAGGCTCTGCGCGAGCCCCGCCGGCCGCGCCGCGGGCTTGGCCACGTCCGGTCCGCGCGGGATGCTGCCGAAGTACTTCTTGGCGAGCGCGAGCGCGCCCTCCACGTCGATGTCGCCGCCGATGGCGAGCGTGGCGTTGTTCGGGCCGTACCAGCGGCGGAAGAAGCCGCGCACGTCGTCGAGCGCCGCGCCGACAGGTCCTCGTGGCTGCCGATCGTGAGCCAGCTGTACGGGTGGCCGTGCGGGTAGAGCGCGGCCATGACGTCCTTGCCGGCCTGCGCGTACGGGACGTTCTCGTAGTTCTGGCGGCGCTCGTTCTTCACCACCTCGCGCTGGTTGTCGAGCTTCTCCTGCGTGATCGCGCCGAGCAGCCAGCCCATGCGGTCCGCCTCGAGCCACAGCGCGGTCTCGAGCTGGTTGGACGGCAGCGTCTCGAAGTAGTTGGTGCGGTCGCGGTTCGTGGTGCCGTTCAGCGTGCCGCCCGCGCCGCTCACCAGCTTGAAGTGCCCGTCGTCGGCGACGTGCGCGCTGCCCTGGAACATGAGGTGCTCGAACAGGTGCGCGAACCCGGAGCGCCCCAGCTCCTCGCGCGCGCTGCCGACGTGATAGTTGATGTAGACCGCGACGACCGGATCGCTGTGGTCCTCGTGGATGACCACCTCGAGCCCGTTGTCGAGCACGAACTTCTGGAACGGGATCTGCATCACCTGGGCGCGAGGCGTGGCGGTCATCGCGAGCAGGGCTCCGGCGAGGGGAAGTGCGGTGAGAACGGAGAACGAACGGTGGCGCGTCGACATGGGCGGCAGCCTCTTCCGAAGGATGGGCGACGCGGCCGCCGGGCAGCGGCGGCCGCGAGCCGCGCCAGGCCGGCGCGACAAGGCGCGGCAGCCTAACATCCCGCGGCGTCGTGCGCGCCGCTCGCGCGCGGCACAGTGCCGGCACAGTGCCGGCACGTGCGGCGTCGTGGTGCCGTCGCGGCGGCGGTGCGTGCACCCGCTCCACGGCTATGCTTGGCTGCGGCGACGCGGTGACTTGCACGAGTCCGGAGCCGGACCGCCGCGCGCGCCGCAGGCCCGGAGACGCTGGCGATGGTTCCCGAACCCGGCGCGGTCCGCGTGGAAGCCCAGCCGTGCAGCGAGGAAGCGCTGCCCGCATTCGCGGCGCCGGGCGCTACAGCGGCCGGCGGGCGGCAGCGCATCGAGCCGTGCGCGCTCGTGATCTTCGGCGCCTCGGGCGATCTTGCGCACCGCAAGCTCGCACCCGCGCTGCTGGCGCTGCAGGAGCAGCACGCGCTGCCCGAGCGCTTCGTCATCGTGGGCTACAGCCGCCGCCCCGCCGACGACGACGCGCTGCGCGCCAGCCTGCGCGCCGCGCACGACGCGCGCCGCGCGCTGCGCCCCGCCACGCTCTCTGCCGCGGCGCCTGCGCCCGACGACGCCGCGTGGGAGCGTTTCGCCGCGCGGGTGCACCACGTGCGCGGAGACTTCGACGACGCGCAGGGCTACCGGGACCTCGCGGCGCGCCTCGCGGAGCTGGACCGCACCGAGGGCACCTGCGGCAACCGCCTCTTCTACCTGGCCACGCCGCCCGCGGCCTATCGCCCGATCCTGCGCGGCCTGCACGAGCAGGGCCTGCTCACGCGGGTGGACGGCCGGCCGTGGACGCGCGTCGTCATCGAGAAGCCCTTCGGCCGCGACTGCCGCAGCGCGCAGGAGCTCAATGCGCTGGTGGGCCAGGTGCTGGACGAGCGGCAGACCTTCCGCATCGACCACTTCCTCGGCAAGGAGACGGTGCAGAACATCCTCGTGTTCCGCTTCGGCAACGCGCTGTTCGAGCCGCTGTGGAACCGCAAGTACGTGAGCCACGTGGAGATCACCGCCGCCGAGCCGCAGGGCATGGAGGGGCGCGGCCGCTTCTACGACCAGATCGGCATCGTGCGCGACATGCTCCAGAACCACCTCATGCAGGTGCTCGCGCTGGTGGCGATGGAGCTGCCGCTCACCTTCAAGGCCGACGACGTGCGCGACGCGCGCGTGCAGCTCTTCCGCTCGCTGCGCACCTTCGAACGCGGCGACGTCGCGCGGCACGCGGTCTTCGGCCAGTACGAGGGCTACCGCGCGGAGCCGGAGGTGCGCCCCGACTCGCGCACGCCGACGTACGTGGCGCTGCGCGTGCTGGTCGAGAACTGGCGCTGGCAGGGCGTGCCCTTCTTCGTGCGCAGCGGCAAGCGGCTCGCGGCGCACGCGACCGAGGTCGTGATCCATTTCCAGCCCATTCCGCTGTGCCTCTTCGGCTCCGACGAGGTCTGCCAGCGCGTCGCGCCCAACGTGCTCACGCTGCGCATCCAGCCGGACGAGGGCATCACGCTGCGCTTCGCGAGCAAGCGCCCCGGCGACGAGCTGCAGGTGGCCAACGTGGACATGGACTTCTCGTACCGGCGCGCGTGGGGCCAGGCCTCGCAGGACAGCTACCAGCGGCTGCTGCTCGACGCGCTGCGCGGCGACGCGACGCTCTTCACGCGCCGCGACGAGATCGAGCACTGCTGGCGCTTCGTGGACCCGCTGCTGGCCGCGTGGGAACGGCCCGAGGGCGAGCCGCTGCCGCTGCACGGCTACGCGCAGGGCAGCCAGGGTCCCGCCGCCGCGGACGCGCTGCTGGCCGCCGACCATCGGCTGTGGACGCCCCTCGCGGCGCAGCCCGCGCCGTGAGCGCGCCCACCGGAGCCGGCGACGCGGAGAACCTGCGGCTCACCGTCGCGCAGGACGCCGAGGCGCTGGCCGCGGAGGCCGCCGCGCTGCTGCTGCGCTGGTGCGCGGAGGCGGCCGCCGCGCGCGGGCGCGCGACCGTGGCGTTGTGCGGCGGCGGCACGCCGCGGCGCTGCTACGAGCTGCTCGCGGAGGCCGGACTGCAGCGGCGCGCGAGGCTGGAGGACTGGGACGTCTTCCTCGGCGACGAGCGCGTCGTGCCGCCCGGAGATCCGGCGAGCAACGGCCGCCTGCTGCGCGAGCTGCTCGTGGACTCCGGCGCGCTGCCCGCGGCGCGGCTGCACCTCGTCCTCGACCGGTGGGACGAGGCCGAGCCGCCGGAGACCGCCGCCGCCCGCGCCGCCGCGCGCTACGCGGAGCTGCTGCCCGACTCGCTGGACGTGCTGCTGCTCGGCATGGGCGCCGACGGCCACACGGCCTCGCTCTTCCCCGGCTCGCCGGCGCTGGAGGAGCGCGCGCTGCGCGTGGCCGTGGCGCGCGCGCCGGTGGCGCCGCCGCTCCGCGTGACGCTCACGCCGCCCGCGCTGGCCGCGGGGCGGCACGTGGCCGTGCTCGTCTCGGGCGCGGACAAGGCCGCCGCCGTGCGGCGGGCGCTCCTGGGGCCCCCGGACGTCCGCGGCACGCCGGCGCAGCTCGTGCGCGGCGCCCACTGGCTGCTCGACCGGGCCGCCGCCGCGCAGCTCGCGCGCTGACCCCTGCCGGCCGGCCGCGGGGACTCTATCTTCACCACGATCCGACCGATACAAAGGAGCTTCTTTCACACGCCCGGACCGTCGCCGCACGCCCCGCGGACGCGACGGCCAGGGCACGGTCCCGCCGGAACGAGAGCCTTGCCGCAACGCACCATCGACCGCTCCATCCAGCTCTCCGGGCTGGAGATCCAGCCGGGCATGCCCATCTGCCAGCAGGACCTCCCGCTGGACCGCTACCAGGAGGAGTTCCGCCCGTACGCGGAGGAATACCTCGCGCTCCCCGGCCGCACGCCGGAGGTGGTGCTGCCGTGGATGGACACGTACCTGAAGCCGGCCCTCGATCACTTCGGCGACCGGCTCATGCTGCTCGCGCACTACTACATGGGCGGCGAGATCGTGAAGCTCGTCGAGCACTACGGCGGGCGCATCGCGGACAGCTACGAGCTGGCGCTCCAGGCCGCGGCCAACCCGCGCACCGAGTTCATCGTCGAGTCCGCCGTGCACTTCATGGCGGAGTCCATCGCGACGCTCGCGCACCCGCACCAGCAGGTGTTCATCACGAACCCGCGCGCCGGCTGCACGATGGAGCTGTACGCCAAGGAATTCCACATCACGCCGTTCTTCGAGCAGCTCCAGGAGCGCTACGGCGATGAATTCCTGGTGGTCTGCTACATGAACACGAGCGGCCGCGTGAAGGCGCTGGCCGGGCAGACGGGCGGCGCGGTCTGCACCAGCAGCAACGCGAAGGCCGTGATGCAGTGGGCGCTCGCGCAGGGCCGCAAGGTGCTGTGGGTCCCGGACCGCCACCTCGGCGAGGTCGCGTGCTGGCAGGCCGGCATCCCGCCCGAGCAGCAGTACCTCTGGCCCAACGGCACCGAGGGCATGCTCAAGAAGGTCTCCGCGCTGGCCCCCGACGAGCTGGCGCGCCTCGACGCGGCGCGCGTCGTGCTCTGGGGCAGCTACTGCGGCGTGCACACCGTCTTCAAGCCGGAGATGGTCGACTACTGGCACGGCCGCGGCTTCAAGGTGCTTGCGCACCCGGAGTGCCCGCTGCCCTTCGTGAAGAAGGCCGACGGCGCGGGCAGCACGAAATTCCTGTGGAACGCCGTGATGACGGCCAAGCGCGGCGACAAGCTCGCGCTCGCGACGGAAGGCCACTTCGTCGCCAACGCGCGCGATCAGGGGCGTGCGCGCGGCGTCGAGATCGTGCACGTCGCGGACATCCCCGATCCCTCCTACCAGTCCATCGGCTGCGGCTGCGCGACGATGTCGCGCAATGACCCGCCGCACCTCGTCGCCACCGTGGACCTGCTGGCCAAGGGCAAGCTGCCGGACATCAACCGCGTGCTCGTGGGCGACGTCGTCGACGAGATCTCCGGCTTCCGCGAGCGGCTCGACGGCGAGGAGCGCGCGCTGGTCGCGAAGAACGCGCGCGCCGCGCTGCAGCGCATGGTCGAGATCACCGAAGCCAGCCAGGCCTGAGCGCCGGCATGGCCCCCAGCGTGGCGAGAAACGGCCCCAGGCACGGCGCGAAGACGGCGACGCACGAGGGGAGCGCCACGTCCTCGCCCGCAGCCGCGGCCGGGATGCCGCAGCAGCGGCCGCTCGCGCTGCTCCCGGACGGCCACCGCCCCGTCCTCATCGTGCTCATCGATGCCGAGGAGGAGTTCGACTGGGACGGCGGGTTCCGCCGCGAGCACACGGGCGTCTCCGCGATGGCGCACGTGCACCGCGCGCAGGAGATCTTCGACGCGTACGGCATCGTGCCGACCTACGTCGTGGACTTCCCGGTCGCCAGCCAGCGGCAGGGCAGCGAGCCGCTCGCGGAGATCGCGGCGTCGGGCCGCGCCGTGATCGGCGCGCACCTGCACCCGTGGGTCACGCCGCCCTTCGACGAGGAGGTCTGCCCGCGCAACTCCTTCCCGGGCAACCTGCCGCGCGAGCTCGAGGCCGCCAAGCTCGCGTCCACCATCTCCGCCATCGAGCGCGCCTTCGGGGCGCCGCCGCGCGTCTACCAGGCCGGCCGCTACGGCCTGGGGCCGCACACGCACGCGCTGCTGGAGTCGCTCGGCTTCGAGGTGGACTTCTCCATCTGCCCGCCCTTCGATTACACGGCCGAGGGCGGCCCGGACTACAGCCGCTGGACCACGGACCCGTACTGGTTCGGCGCGGAGCGGCGCCTGCTCGGCATCCCGCTCACGGGCGGCTACACCGGGCTGCTCAGCCGCGCGCCGCGCGGCGGCGGGTCGTCCGGCGCCGGCGGGCTGCCGCACGGCCTGCACACGTGGGCCAACCGGCGCGGCAACGCGTGGGCGCGCCTGCCCGGCCTGCTCTCGCGCACTGGCCTGCTGGACCGCCTGCGCCTCACGCCCGAGGGCTTCGACGCGGGCGACCACCGGCGGCTCGTGCAGGAGCTGCTCGCGCGCGGGCGGCGGACCTTCGTGTTCAGCTTCCACACGCCGTCGCTCAAGCCGGGCTGCACGCCGTACGTGCGCAGCGAGGCGGAGCTGGCGGAGTTCCTGGACCGCTTCCGGCGCTGCTTCGACTTCTTCCTCGGAGAGCTGGACGGGCTGGCGCTCACGCCGCTGCAGCTCCGCGAGCGGCTGCTGGCGCCCGGGACCGGGGCCGCCGCGTGAAGGTGCTGGGCATCTCGCCGCTGGACAAGGACGCGACGGCCTCGCTGGTCGAGGACGGCCGCATCGTTTTCGCCGCGGGCGAGGAGCGCTTCTCCCGGAAGAAGCAGCACGCGGGCTTCCCGCGCAAGGCCATCGAGGCCGCGCTCGACTTCGCGAAGCTCGCGCCGCAGGACGTGGAGCTGGTCGCGTACCCGTTCTTCAGCGCGGAGCGCGAGGCGCAGCTCATCACGGAGGACTTCGACGCCGAGCGCCGCTTCCAGGCGGACTTCGGCACGAAGAACCTCAGCAAGCTGCTCGCGGCCGCCGATGCGCGCGTGCCGCAGCGCAGCGCCGCGGTGCACGGCCTGCGCGAGCCCAACCAGCGCATGGCCAAGAGCCTGGCCAAGCGCCTCTTCTACCGGCTGGCCGGCCTGTCGCCCGCCATCTCCGAGGTCTGCGCGCGGCGCATGAGCGAGCGCTGGGCCGAGCAGGCCGTCGCCGAGCACCGCCACTGGGAGCACGAGCTGGAGCAGGGGCTGGCGGGCCTGGGGCTGGCCGGCAAGCTCAAGCGCGGCGAGCACCACCACAGCCACGCCTGCAACGCCTACCTCGCCAGCGGCCGGCCGCGCGCGCTCATCGTCACCATCGACGGCTACGGCAGCGGGCTCGCGGGCTCCATCTCGCTGGGCGAGGGCGGCACCATCAAGCGCCTGCACGCGCTGCCCTTCCCGCACTCGCTCGGGACCTTCTACGAGGCCGTGACCTCGTCGCTCGGCTTCCGGCCGGACCGGCACGCGGGCAAGATCGTCGGGCTCGCAGCCTACGGCGACCCGGCCGTGCTCTCGCAGGTGCTGCTCGCGCGCATCCAGCAGACCGGCGAGAGCTTCCGCCTCGCGCAGAACCTCAACATCTTCTTCTCGCGGCACCTGGCGACGCGCTACCCGATGATCGACCTCGCGGCCGCGTGGCAGCACGTGCTCGAGGTCGTCGCGGTGAACTGGGTGAAGCACTGGATCTCGAAGACCGGCTGCGGCCACCTCGTGCTCTCGGGCGGCGTGACGGCGAACGTGAAGCTCAACCAGCGCCTGCACGCGATCGACGGCGTGGAGTCCACCTTCGTCTACCCGAACATGGGCGACGGCGGCTGCGGCACGGGGCTCGCGCTGTTCCACTCGTGGGGCGCGGCGGGCTTCCCGGGCGGCGTCGGCCCGCCCATCCGCGACGTGTACCTCGGGCCGGAGTACAGCGAGGCGCAGATCACCGCGGCGCTCCGGTCAGCCGATCTGCCCTTCGAGCGGCCGGGCAACCTGCCGGCCGAGGTCGCGCGCCGCATCCACGGCGGCGAGGTCATCGGCCGCTTCGACGGGCGCATGGAGTACGGGCCGCGCGCGCTGGGCAACCGCTCGGTGCTCTACCACGCGCGCCAGCCCGAGGTGAACCAGTGGCTGAACAAGCGCCTCGGGCGCACCGAGTTCATGCCCTTCGCGCCCGTGACGCTCTGGGAAGCGGGCGACCGCTGCTACGTGGGCCTGGACGGCATGCGCCACGCGGCGGAGTTCATGACCATCACGACGGACTGCACGCCGTGGATGCGCGAACAGTGCCCCGCGGCCGTGCACGTGGACGGCACCGCGCGCCCGCAGCTCGTGCGCCGCGAGATCAATCCCGGCTACCACGCGATCCTGTCGGAGTACGAGAAGCTCTCCGGGATCCCGACCCTCATCAACACGAGCTTCAACATGCACGAGGAGCCCATCGTGTGCTCGCCGGAGGACGCCATCCGCGCCTTCCTGCTCGGGCACCTGGACGGCCTCGCGATCGGGCCGTTCTACGTGCCCAATCCGCGCCGCGAGCCGGTGACGGCGGGCGGCGCGGTCGTGGCGCACGCCGCCGGCTGAGCCACGGTTCAGTGAGCCGCGGTCTCCTGGGCGCCGGTTTTCCGGACTCCGGCTCCCTGGGCGCCGGTTCCCTGGGCGGAAGCCCCCTGAGCTGCGGCCCCCTCACCCTGGGCGGGCGGCGCCGCGGCCGGCAGCGCCTCGTCGGGCGGCAGCTCGAAGCGGTAGTGGTGCGCCAGCGTGAGCAGGCGCGTCGTCTCGTGCGCGAAGTGCCCGCGGCGCAGATAGGTCTGCACGTGGTCGAGGAAGTCGAGCGGCAGCACGCAGGCGTAGTACGTGAGCCAGAGGGCACGCGCGGACATCGGGCCGAGCACGGGCACGTCGAAGGGCCCGCGCCACAGGTCGATGAGCGTGGCGCAGAGCAGGTAGACCAGCCCGAGGTCGAAGTTGGTGAGCAGCGCGCGCAGCGTGACGAGATCGAAGCCGAGGCGGAAG
>Ga0193753_10002099_pt1 | contig 16183 bp, 13 predicted proteins | sample H1c2metaG_FD_144925 | JGI IMG/M metagenome (GOLD analysis project Ga0193753, IMG submission 144925) | Soil microbial communities from a riparian zone of the East river system, Colorado, United States - H1c2 | ecosystem: Environmental > Terrestrial > Soil > Riparian zone | place: USA: East... | reverse complement strand
GTCCGGCCGCGCGGCGATGCGCTGGCAGCGGGTGCACCGCCCCCGCTGCTCCGGCGTAGTCCGAAAAACCTTCACAAGGTCGACAATTCCAACCTCGAGCTCTACACGCTCGACAATTTCATGAGCGCGAATGAATGCGCGCGTCTCGTCGCGCTCATCGGTCATCACCTGCGTCCGTCGACGGTCGCGTACAGCATTGGCGATGACGCATTCCGCACGAGCCAGACCGCGGATCTGTGTCACCTGCGCAGCCCGGTAGCCCTCGGGCTCGATGCGAAGATCTGCAAGACACTCGGCGTCCGCGCCGAATATTCAGAGGGTATCCAGGCGCAGCGATACGACGTCGGCCAGCAGTTCAAGCCGCATTGGGACTACTTCATACCGGACACCGACACCTACCGCCGCCTCGCGGGCGTGCGCGGAAATCGCACCTGGACATTCATGGTGTATCTGAACGACGGACTGGACGGCGGCGCCACGCGCTTCACGAAGATCGACCTCGCATTCGCGCCCAAGGCCGGCATGGCGCTGCTCTGGAACAATCTGCACGCAGACGGCTCCCCCAATGAGTTCACCATGCACTGTGGCGAACCGGTGGTCAGCGGCCACAAGATCATCATCACCAAGTGGTTTCGCGTTCACGGCCACGGGCCCGTGTTCCACGACTAGACAGTCAGGGCGCGCCAACTTCCTGCTTCACGAGATCGAAGAGCTGTTCGGCGCCGAACGACACCAGTAGTTTGCCGTTCACGAAGAACGTGGGCGTGCGTTCGACCTTGAGCGCGCGCAGATCTTCGGCCTCGAGCCGCAACATGTCGTTTACCCCCGCAGTGCCCGCTTCCTTGCGCGCCTTCGCCACATCGACCCCGACTTCGCCGGCGATTTTCCACGCGCGTCCGGAATCCGGCGCGCTGTGTGATGCCCATTCCTGCTGCCGTTCGAACAACGCGCTGAGCAATTCATGAAATTTGCCCTGCCTGCGCGCCGCCTCGAGCAGGCGGATGGCATCCTGCGATGGAGGGTGGAAGTCGGCAAAGCGCAGCACGACGCGAACGTCCGCGGGATAGAGGAACAGCAATTGCTCCACCACGGGCGCGAAGGCGCGGCAAGCCTCGCAGGCCGGGTCGAGCACCTCGACCACGGTTACGCGCGCCTTGGCAGCTCCGAGCACGGGCGAATGCGGTCGCACGAGACGCGCAACGAGCTCTGGCGACAGTGCCTCGGCCGGTTCTGGTGGCACTGGAGCGGGCGCTGGGTGGGCCGCGGCCGTCGGAGATGGCGGGGACGGCGCCGCGGGCGGCTCACTCCGCGAACATGCGCCCAATGAGGCGACGACGCTGACCAACAGGACTGTCGCGAATTCTTTCAATCTCATGGCCCAGGATCCTGCAGCTACGGAATGAGCCCAGTGTGCCATTGCGCGGCTGACAGCGGCAGTCAGAAGGGTCTGCTGGGCAGTTGCACCACCTTGAGCTGGCACGTCACGCACCTGGATCCTAAAGTCCCGCTTCATGAGCGTTCGTACGAAGACTTTTCTGGCGTCCGTGATGTTCCTGACGGCGGCCTCGGCACAAACACCTTCCGATGCGGCAAGCCTGTCGCCCGAGTACACGCCGGATGACCGCAAGGCCCGGGGTGACGGCAGCGCGTACACCGTCAAGATCGTCGAGCCGCAACTGGCAACCGTGGAATTCAAGACGCTGCACAAACTCGACTGCCCGGCGATCATGTTCCTGGGCCGGCACGACTGGGTGGTGCCGTCGGCAATTGCCGCCGAATGGCTCGATCAGTTGACCGCGCCGAAGAAGGCCGCGATCTGGTTCGAGAATTCCGCGCACATGATGATGGTCGAGGAACCCGGTCGAGTACTCGCGGCCCTGCTCGAACACGTCCGTCCGTTGGCCCGTGAGGGGGACGCGAGTCCAGGTCATCCTTGAAAAGGTGTGCCGGCATTCGCTGACTTCCTGCTGGCAGCCGCAGTGGTAGCGTCGCCGTGATGTTTGTCAGGAGCGAATCATGGAAACCCAGGAACTGCATCGCGGCCGATTGATCGACCACCTTCAACTCGTCGTCGGTGACCTTGCGGCGAGCAAGCGTTTCTATACCGCCGTGTTCAAGGCAATCGGGATCCCGCTGGCGGGAGAAGGCGACGACTACTTCTGGGCCGATGAGCTGTTCATCTCGACCAAGGAGAGCGACGCGGCGCAAGGCAAGGTCACTGGGCGAACGCATCTCGCGTTCCAGGGAAAGAGCCGGGAAATGGTCGAGCAGTTCTACAAGGCCGCGCTGGCCGCGGGCGGGCGCGACAATGGCGCGCCCGGCGAACGCCCCTATCATCCGGGCTACTTCGCCGCATTCGTCATCGATCCGGATGGCAACAACATCGAAGTGGTGTTCCACGGGCCGGCGAAGAAATCCGCCGAGTCCGTGAAAATCACCTTTGCCCGCTGATGACCAAGTTCGTCATCGCGCTGATCGTGGTTGCCGCGCTCCTGGTGAGCGGGCTCGTCGGCCTGCTGCGCGGCCGGCGTGATCCCATGGGATCGCCGGAAGTGCTGGAACGCGCCAAGCTGCGGAACCGCGAACTCGAAGCGCAGGAGAAGCGCGAGGATGATCGCTAGCCTGACAACAGTTTCTCGATAGCGAGTCCCAGCGCCAGCACGTGCGCATCCTGGCCCTGCAGCCCCGCGAGCATGAGTCCCACCGGCGCGTCGCCTGGCCGATGACACGGAATGGACAGACCGCAGCCGTCGAAGAGATTGACCAGCGCCGGATTGCGCAGCATCCGGCCATTGAAGCGGAAATAGCTCTCGTCGCTGGCGACGACCTCGGCGATCGTCGGAGCCGTGTCGGCCGTGGTCGGCATCAACAGCGCGTCGACACCACGCACGGCCGACTCCACGTCGGCCACGAAATGCCGGCGTTGCTGCAGCAACTCGAGGTAGTCCGCGGCGCTGACGGCTTCGCCCGGCCGGATTCGCGCAACGACGCGCGGATCGTATTGATCGGCGGCCTTGCGAATCCAGGCGCGATGCCACCAATACGCCTCGATGCTGCTGATCGCGCCGCGTGGATTCACTTGGGCGGCGCGCGCGAATTCACGCAGCGGTAGTTCGACGATGACGGCTCCGGCCGCGGAGAGTTTCGTGCATGCGGCGGAAAATGCCGACGCCACCGCCGGGGACAGATCGTCGAGGACGACGGCCTGCGGCACCGCCAGCCGCGTACCACGCAGCGCGAGCGTGGGTAGCTCGCCTTGCGGCGCCGACGACAACACCTGGTCGAGCAGCGCGCAATCCGCGACGCAGCGGGCGATGGGACCCGCCGAATCCAGCGTGAGCGAAAGCGGTAAAACCCCGTCGAGCGGCACGCGCCGCGCCGTCGGCTTGAAGCCGACCAGGCCATTGAGCGCCGCGGGAATACGCGTCGAGCCGCCGGTGTCCGTGCCGATGGCGGCGGCCGCCATGCCATCGCAAACGGAAATCGCCGCGCCCGATGACGAGCCGCCGGGAATGCGCGCCGCCGCGCGTTCGTACGCATTGCGCGGCGTGCCGAAGTGCGGATTGATGCCTAGACCCGAATAGGCGAACTCGGTCATGTTGGTGCGGCCGATGAGTACCGCACCCGCGGCGCGCAGGCGCGCGACCGCGGTTGCATCACCCGCCGCCGCCGGCGCGGCAGCCAGCACCTTCGATCCGGCTAGCGTCACGATGCCAGCCTCGTCGAAGTTGTCCTTGATCGAGATCGGAATTCCCGCGAGCACCGGCAGACGCGCGCCTTTCTGCCTTTCGGCGTCGATGCGATCCGCGCTGGCCAGCGCCGTGTCCCGGTGCACGCGAATGAAGGTGCGCGCGCCCTCGCCGTTCGGATCATCGATGGCGGCGAGTGATCGTTCGACCAGTTCGCGGCTGGTGACCTGGCGCGCGCTCAATGCGCGGGCTTGTTCGAGAAGAGTCATCGGGACACGCTCGCTGCCTTTCCGGGCGAAAGTTTCGGTTCCAAGTGCCAGGCCGGCCATGGTGGCAGCGCCAGCCCGGGCGGCATCGCGCAGGAATCCGCGGCGGCTGTTCGTTGTCACTCTGGCGCTCGCGATACCGGGGCCCGCAGAATAGCGCGCGCATGAACCCGGCGAATACACCTGACGCGCGCAGCGACATGCATCGCAGCACCCGCAGCGTGCGCGGCAATCGCACCTGGACGTTTTTCACGACCAGGTCGCGTGACTCCCACTCGCGGACTATTGCCAACCCGCGCGGCACGCTACATCTTGGCGGCCCCAATCCTCGTGAGCGAGCAGCCATGATCGAACGACGCGTATTGACGGCAATCCTGAGCTCGACTTTATTGGGGTTGCTGGCTCGTCCGAACTTTGCCGCCGACGAGGCGAAGGCTTCGGACCCAGCCAAGCCCACGGGCCCCGACCGGATCTTCCACGCGGCCGAGATGACCAGCACCGGTTCGGTGTCGATCGGTGGCAAGGTCGTGACCTACCAGGCGATCGCCGGGACCCTGGTGGTCCATGGACCTGGCTGGGACGACGTCGGCTGGCGCGAGCAGGCTGCGCTGCCCTCGGCTGACAAGGACAAGGAGGGTCTGCCGCCCGAAGCCTCGATGTTCTACACCGCGTATTTCAACCAGGCAGCTGGCAAACAAAGCAGCGGCAAACAGGCCAGCGGCGCAACGCGGCCAATCATGTTCATCTACAACGGCGGCCCGGGTTCGGCCACGTTGTGGCTGCACATGGGCGCGTTCGGCCCGCGCCGGGTCGTGGTGCGCGAGGATGGGCACACACCGCCCGCACCGTATCCGGTGATCAACAACGCGTATTCGCTGCTCGACGTCGCCGACCTGGTGTTCATCGACGCACCCGGCGCCGGCTTTTCGCGCATCGCCGGCAAGGACAAGGAGAAAGCCTTCTGGGGCGTGGACAACGATTCACATGCGTTCGCCCGCTTCATCCAGCAGTTCCTCAACAAGTACGGCCGATGGAATTCGGCGAAGTACCTGTTCGGCGAAAGTTACGGCACCACGCGTTCGGCGGTCCTGGCCAATGAGCTGGCGAGCAGTTTCAGCATCGACCTGAACGGCGTGATCCTGCTGTCCACGATCCTCAACTTCGATCTCTCGGTAGATAGCCCGAGCTTCAACCCGGGCGTCGATTCCGCGTACATCACCGCGCTGCCGACCATGGCCGCCACCGCCTGGTACCACAAGCGCCTGCCGGGCACGCGCCCGGCCGAGCTCGAACCGTTCCTGCGGGAAGTCGAGCAGTTCGCGCTCAGCGACTATGCCGCGGCGCTTCAGCAAGGTGGGCGACTGGATGGCGCCGCGCGTCAGAAGATCGCCGAGCGACTGTCCGGTTACCTGGGTCTGCCGGTCGACTACTTGCTCAAGTCCGACCTCAGGGTCAGCGGCGGGCAATTCTCGCAGCAACTGCAGATGCCGGGTGGCCTCACTACCGGCCGCATCGACACCCGCTTCTCCGGCCCCAGCCTCGACGTCCTGAGCAAGGAGGCGCAGTACGATCCGATGATCACCTCGGTCGGTTCGGCTTACGTCGCGGCCTGGAACGACTATGCCCGCTCGACGCTGCGTTTTCCGGCGGACGACGGCTTCAAGATATTCGCCCCGGTGTTCCCCGCCTGGGACATGGCCCACCAGGCGCCCGGCATGCCGGTGCCTTTCACCGGGCAGACCACCAACGTGATGCTCGACCTGGCGACCGTGATGAAGCAGAACCCCAATCTCAAGGTGCTCAACACCGGCGGTTACTACGACCTTGCGACTCCATACTTCGAAGGCGTGTACGAGATGGAGCACTTGCCGATCCCCGACACGCTGCGCGCGAACATCGAGTACAAATTTTTTCCGTCGGGCCACATGGTGTATCTGAACGAACCCGCGCTCAGCGGCTTGCACGATACGGTGGCCGATTTCGTGCGGAGGACGTCGCTCTGACTCCTTATCCGATCGGCACGCCGGGCGTGGCCTGGGGAGCTTCTGAAAGAGCGCGCTGGCTGTCGCGGCAACACCAGCGTCGAAGCCATGCCGACGAGGTCGCGACTCGCATCGAGCGCCTCGCCGCACGCTTCGACGTGCAGGAATACGGGCAGCTCGACTATCCGCCGGATCGCTATCGCCAGCTCGCGCTGCGCAGTCGTGGCTGGCGCGATGAGCGCCCGGTGGTGTTCGTTACGGGTGGAGTGCACGGCTACGAGACCAGTGGCGTGCATGGCGCGCTGCAATTCCTCGAACAGCGAGCGGCGGACTATCCAGTCAATCTCCTCGCAGTGCCTTGTGTGAGCCCCTGGGCCTACGAGCGCATTCAACGCTGGAACGCGAATGCCGTCGATCCGAATCGCTCGTTCAAGGAAGGCAGTACGGCGGCCGAGGCGGCGGCGTTGCTGCGCCTGGTTGCGCCGCTGCACGGACGCTTCCTGCTCCACGTCGACCTCCACGAGACGACCGACTCCGATGAGAGCGAATTCCGCCCCGCCCTCGCCGCGCGCGACGGCAAGCCGTTCGAGCCCGGCCTCATCCCGGATGGTTTCTATCTCGTCGACGACAGCCAGAATCCGCAACCGGAATTCCAGCGAGCGGTCATCGAGGCGGTCGCCAGGGTGACGCACATCGCGCCGGCGGACGACAAGAACGAGATCATCGGGTCGCCGGTCATTTCGCCGGGTGTGATCGAGTATCCGATGCAAGAGCTCGGCCTGTGCGCGGGCATCACGGGCGCGCGCTACACGACCACCACCGAGGTGTATCCAGACAGTCCGCGCGCGACACCCGAGCAGTGCAATGCCGCCCAGGTCGCCGCGGTGTGCGCGGCGATCGAGTTCGCGTTAGAGGCGAAATGAAGACGCGGCAGCAATTCTGTATGGTTGCGGCCCTCAACTAGCAGGCTCCAGTTCCCGTCGTAACGGGAACACCGGACAGTTCGTGGATCTCATCGCCACGAAGCTGAACATCGAGGTCGTCGACCTTTCTCGTGTTCGAATGTCGGCGTTCGACTACGAGCACCGCAATCGGAATGACGACTTTGAACCGCTGATGAAGCGCGTTCTGGCGTTCGATCAGATTCTTTTCGCCACGCCTGTCTATTGGTACTCAGTGGCTCCGGCGATGAAGGTATTTCTTGATCGGATTTCCGACTTTCTCGAGCTTCCGGATCTTCTGGACGAAGGTCGCCGATTGCGCGGGAAGCAGGCCTATGTGGTGTGCACGTCGATCTATGACGAAGCTCCCGCGTCCTTCATGAATGTCTTTCGCGACACGTTCACCTACCTTGGCATCCACTTTGGCGGCGTCGCGCATGCCAACTGCCGGGACGGTTACGTGCCTGCGAGGCACGAGGCGGACGCCGAGCTATTTGCTCAGCATGTAGCGGGAGGTAATCGCGAGTGAACGATCGCCGCCGCTGACCCGGAACGCCACAAACCAACCCTTCAGCGGCCACCCTCGACCCGAATGCCGGCATCGGCGAGCGCCGTAGCCAACTCGGATTCGATGCGCGCTGCCTCTCCGCGTTTGATGTGCTGAAGGTGCAGCGTCGGACCCGCCAGCACCTCCATGCCGCGCTTGAGAACACTCCCGGCGGCGCGGATGCCGGCCTTGTGCTGATCGAAGCGTTGCGCCGGCGAGTACCGGCTCATGCCGACGTACACGCCGTGGTCGTCGCCCCGCCGGTCGGAATAGTCGAGCAGAACCAGATAGAGGTTCGATCGGCCGCGACCGCTCGCGCTGAATGTCGCGGCGACCTCGTACGCCGTGGGCAACCAGCTGACGTATCGCATCGGCAACCAGTCGGGAATCGATGCGCCCGCACGCTTCCAAAGAAGATCGAGAGCGGTCTCGATGTGCGCGGCGAAGTCGCCGCGCATCCAGCGTTCATGGATGCAGTGCGCGCCGGTGACGCCGTCGCCCGCGGTCAGCGCGAGTTCAAACGTGGTTGTGAGGTCGCGGTCCGACTGCGCGCGGAGCGGTCGCTGGGCGGGCAGCCTGGTCAACACGGATGGCAATCGTCTTTGGTTCTCACGGGGTGATTCTATGGTCCTGCAGTGTGCGGAAGTTCAAATCTCGCTACGAATGCGTTTGCTACTATCTACGCACACGCGCCGGTCCGTGTGCACTCGCAGGCGATTTCCCCACATGAAACTTTCACGCATTCTCCTGCTGGCAGCTCTTTGGCCGGTCTTCGCGGCACAGGCTGCCGCACCTGCCGATATGCTGGCGACGCTCGAGACAGCCGTTGCCAACGAAGACGAAAAGGCGGCGCAAGATCTGTGGCAACGGCTTGCTCCCGAGTTCAATCACCTTTCGGGGGACGATCAAGGTCGGTTCCTGGTGGTACAGGGACTGATCCAGGAGGACATTCTCCGCGACATCAACAGTGCGGACCAATCCTTCAATCGTGCCATCAGCCTGCTCGACGCTTCCCCGGAGCCCACGCAAGCCCTGGCTGATGCGTACTACGAGCGCGCCTACATCAAGTACATCCGCACCAACGACACGGCGGCGTATTGTCCCGATCGCGAGAAGGCCGTGGAACTGACGCGAAAATTGAATACGCGCAGCAAGCTGCCCAAGTACCTGACGGCACTGTCGTTCTGTTATTCGGATTCGCCGAAGCGCCTGCAGCAGGGGCTGGCGGTCCTGAACGAGGCATTGACGCTCGCAGAATCCATGCAGCTGGGTCCCGCAGAGCGCGGATTGATCTACAACGCCACGGACATCCTCTATCGCAAGAACCAGCTGTACAGCCAGGCGTACGAGTATTCCGAACTCGCTTACCAACAATGGAAATCCATCGGCGCCCTGCCCAGCATGGACAACCAGCAGCACAACCTGCTGACCAACGCGATCGGCATGGGAGATCTCGCCAAGGCGGAACTCCATGGCAAGGAGTTGTTTGCCCTCGCGGACGCTGCGCCCCAGTACAAGGATTTTCGATTCTTTGCCAACCTCGACACCGGATTGGTCGCTTTCGCGCGGAACGATCTGCCGCGCGCCATTCGTCTGTTCGAGGAGGCGCGCCGCGAGGAACGGAACACCGAAGAGGCGGCATTCATCGCCGCCAATCGCGCGCAGCTGGCCGCCGCATACTTTCTGCAGGGTGACGTCGATGCCGCGTTGCGCGAGGCCGCGGCAGTCACCCAATTGCCCGGATATTCGTCCCTCAATCCTGACCAGAAGCAATGGGTGCAGGCCTTGCTGCAATACGCAGGCAAGCGACCCGTGCAAGCCATGCAGGCGATGTTTTCGCTTTATCGCGCGCAACAGAAGAAGCAATGGGATTTCCTGGCGAACACCTCGCTCGACCATGCCCTGCGGCACAACAACCGCATTCAGAACTACGAAAAGCAGTTGCTCGAAAACCAGGTACAGATTCAGCAGTTGAAGCTGGACGCACAGCAGCGACAGCAGGAAGCGTCACGTCTTTACCTGGTGCTTGCCGCGGTGGTCGCGATCAGCCTGGCATTGCTGGCCTGGGTCCTGTGGCGGTCGCGTCGCCGGTTCAGAACTCAAGCGCAGACGGACTCGTTGACCGGCATTGCCAATCGCCGCCACTTCCTCGATCGCGCGCAGGAAGTCGCCAGGAGAGACCGGCCCGAGCCACAGACCGCTTCGGTGTTGGTACTGGATATCGACTACTTCAAGCTCATCAACGATGCCCATGGACACCAGGCGGGCGATGCCGCCATCCGCCACGTTGCCACTCATGCGAACGCATGCCTGCGCAGTGGGGATGTCTTTGGCCGCATCGGTGGCGAGGAGTTTGCCGCCCTGTTGCCCGCCACCGATGACTCAACGGCAAGGGCCGTGGCTGAACGCATCCGGCAAGTCATCGAGCAAACGCCGCTGAATCATCACGGCGAGCAGATCCATCTCACGGTGAGCATTGGATTGATGAGCGGCCCGCTGACCGGCGACAACATCGAAACCCTGATTCAGTGCGCCGACAAAGTCATGTATCGCGCAAAGAACGCCGGCCGGAATCGCAGTCTGACCCATGCGGACCAATTCCCGGATACCGACGTTGCGGGTTCCGCCTTCGGCTAGAACTCATCAACTGCCGAACCAGGTAAGCACGCCCGCGATGGTCGCGGTCATGAACGTCGCGATCGAACCGCCGAGCACCGCACGCAGGCCAAGGCGCGCCAGGTCCTGGCGACGTTCCGGCGCGAGGCCGCCGATGCCGCCGATCTGGATCGCAATCGAGCTGAAGTTGGCGAAGCCGCATAACGCATAAGTCGCGATCAGTCGGCCGTGGTCGCTCAGCGCCACGCCGGCGACCTTGCCGTTGACGATCTCGCCGAGCTGCAGGTACGCCACGAATTCATTGATGACTATCTTCTGGCCGATCAGGCTGCCGACCACCTGCGCGTCCTGCCACGGCGTGCCTATTACCCAGGCGAGCGGCGCGAGGATATAGCCGAAGATCGTGGCCAGGTCGGTGGGCTTGCCGATGGCGGCCGCGATCCCGGTGACTTCGCCTAACCACGTCAACGGCCAGTTGAGCAGCGCTATCAACGCGATGAACGCCAGCAACATCGCGCCGATGTTCAGCGCCAGGCGCAGGCCGTCGCCGGCACCGGCCGCTGCGGCGTCGATGATGTTGGCAGTGTTCTTCTCCACTTCCATCTTCACCGTGCCGCGCGTGAGCGGCTCGCCGGTTTCCGGGATGAGGATCTTGGCGATGACCAGCGTCGCGGGCGCCGCCATGATCGACGCTGCGAGCAGATGCTTGGCGTAGAACACCTGCTGGTCCGGGTCGCCGCCGCCGAGCATGCCGACATAGGCGGCGAGCACGCCACCGGCGATGTGCGCCATGCCGCCGATCATCATCGTGATGAGCTCGGATTCCGTCATCTTGGATATGTATGGACGTACGGTCAGCGGCGCCTCGGTCTGGCCGATGAAGACGCTGGCGCACACGCTGGTGGTCTCCGCGCCGGAGACCCGCATGACCCGGGTGATGGCCCACGCCATGCCACGCACCACCGCCTGCATCACACCCAGGTGGTAGAGCACGCCCATCAGCGCGGCGAAGAAGATGATGGTCGGCAATACCTGGCAGGCGAAGATGAAGCCGAAGGTATTGACGTCCATGAGGCTGCCGAAGATGAACCTGCTGCCTTCGTTGACGAAGCTCAACACCCGCACGAAGCCGTGGCCGATCGCGTCGAACACGTCCTTGCCACCCGGCACGAGCAGCACCACCGCGGCAAACGCGATCTGCAGGGCGACGCCGGTGGCGACCAGCTTCCAGTCGACGCGGCGCTTGTTGTTCGAGGCGAGCCACGCGATGCCGATCAGCACCGCCAGGCCAAAGAGGCCAAAGGCCACCTTCGTAATGGCTTCCACTCAGTTCTCCCCGTGCAGCCGGCGGCCGGCAGCGATGTTGTTATCGTTCGTTAGTCTACGCTGCGGCGGTCACTCGAACAGGCTCACGATGCTCTGGTACTTCTCGATGTACCAGCGGTTCTCGTTGTTGTATCTCGGGATCGACACCGGAAGTACCGCTTCGCCTTCCGCCCGCCAGATGCAGGGACATTTGACCGAATGGTCGGTGGATTGCGCCGGCGCGCGGCTCAGTTCGTCGAGCTGCACGTTCATCCGGTCCAGCACCCGATAGAGCTTGGCGACATTGCGCGGTCCACCGTTGTAAGCCGCGACCGGAAAGATTCCCAGCACGACCGGATTTTTCCGATAGGCCTCGCGAATGTCCGACCGCATCGCCGAGATCTCGAGATCGAGCAGGCAGATTGCCGCCTTCATGGCATTCAACAGATTCGTCGCGCCGCTCTCGAACTTGGGATCGAGCTTTGCGCCGGGGCAGCGCCTGACCACGAGCGAGTAGGTGCCGTTTCCCCTGCGGTTGGTGAATTGCATCGGCCCCAGCGCTTTTGCGCTCGAGACGCTGTACCGGTACGCCTCCTCTTCCTTGAGCCCGTACTGGCTCAGCACTTCATCGAAGGCAACCGCCTGTTTCTCGACGTAGTCCCGGTCGTCGGTCTGCTCGATGACCGCCAGTGTCGTGACAACCTCCGGAGGAATGGCATCGGCGAGCAGCTTCTCCGGAAAGGCCGCGCTCGGCACCTTCGCGAGACGCAGTTCCTCCAGGGCTCTGCCCGCCGTGGCGAGGAGGAATTCCTTGCCGCCGCTGACGAAACCCGGATCGAAGGTGTCCTCGGTGAAAGGTAGATAGACGATCGGCTTCGCGGTCCGGACGACTTCGACCCACCGCTTTCGCTTCACGAGGTTGTTGTCGAAGACCGGGAACTTGCGACCGTAGACCTTCAAGGGCTCGCCATCCGCGGAGAACGCGAACATCAGGCGCTCGGCGCCGGTGCCCTTCACATGCCGCGCCTCGATGCCCGGCGTGAGATTGCGAAACGCCAGTGGCTTCCTGCCGGGTTTCCACTTGATCGGCGGGCGGGGGAGTTCGATCTGGGCGACGGTCCACTGCTGCGTCGCGTCGCTCCACAGCGCAAAGGCGACGGGCCGCCCGCGCAACGTCTGGCGCTTGCCCTTTCCGGTCAGCACATATTTGAGATCGACGTCACGAAGGAGCGCCTGTCCTTCCGTAACGAGGTCGTAGATCGCCTCATGACGATTTGGGATGCGACCCTGCACGACGATCTCGGCCGGACTCTCGTCGGCTTTTTCGGACTCGGCAACGACCAGCGGAACCTCGCCTTCCTGCTGCTTTGACTCTTCCACAACAGTCGCAACCGCCGCCTCGGTCGGAGGTTCCGGCACCGCGTCGACCACCGTCGGCTCGGATTCCTGGTCGGCGCCGCCGGTCGTGGCGCATCCCGCCGACATGAGCGCTACGAGTAACAGCAAGATGCGAGTCACGAATTCCTCCAGTGAGAAGGCGCCATTCTATTCGCCAAACTGATTCAACCCCAGCGCAGCCGGGACGTTGTTCGCGGCTGGTACCTGGATGTGAGGTATCGTTTTTTCGCGCGCAGAAGGCAAAGTTTTCCATCGGCCGTCTGGACAAAAACCAGGCGCGCATTGCCGACCATCCGCCGCCAGTGGTGGGCAAACGATTCCGCGCGCTCCTTCCGTTCTCCAAATACACGCGGCACCGCAAACTCCTCATCCCGGGTAACCAGCAGGTAGCGTGGTGACTGCAATGGATCGAAGACTTCGCGCAGTGCGCTGACAAACAGCGATTCCTCGCGACAACTGACACCCACCAATCGAACGCGAATGTTTTCCGTTCCGCTTGAAACAACGACCTTGGGGGCAACACTCTCGATCAACTCGATGCCCTTGAATGCATCGAGCAACGCCCTCGAGATGCGCGACACTCTGCGTTCGAGCCACCAGCCGCGCAGCCCCCTGAACCAGCCGCCGCTTCCGCGCAACCAGTGGCGCAATACCGGATGACTCGGAATTCGCAGCGTGGGCACGAACACTTCATGCAACACGCGGGAGTGTGTCGCGTCGGGACTGAAGATCGCGCTCTGCCAGGCCTCCGCCATTTGATCGCGCTTGCAGGCCGCGCGGCACGTCCGCGCGTTCAATGAAGCGGCCGAACCGAAATGCGGCGTACTGATGCCCAGTCGTTGGATGCCGTTTTCAATAGCGGCTTCGTCATGCCGCAAACCGACGAATGCCCGAAATCGGCGTTCGAGCAAAGTCCAGTCGTTCGTCTCGCGCTCGTGGTCGTGTTCAACGACCTGGCTTGGTTCCCCGTTGTCTTCGCCAGGTTGAATGCACGCGAGATGCCAGAGGGTGGCCGTCTTGAAGTCGTCGTTCGGATCCACCCGAATCGCACGACCCCGGATCTGATTCGAGGAAACATACGAACCAATCACCGTCGCCATCACGAGCGAGTTCACTGCGGGCGCATCCCAGCCCTCACCCAGCAGTGCCGCGGTGCCTATCAGGACATTGATGTGGCCTTCCGTGAGCAGGCGCGTGCCCAACTCAAGGATGGGCCCGCCCTCGCCTGAGGAAAATTCGAGCCGCGTGTAACCCGGGTCATGCCACAGCGGTTGCAGCGCAAACTCCGATGACTTGATCCCCAGCGAATGTGCCGCCATTTCCAGAGCCGCAATGGCGGCGCTCGGAATGATCACCAATCGCCCGGTCATGACACCCAGCTGGACATTCGGGAGTCGCAGCTTGCGGAGGTATTCGAAGATGGGAACCACACCGATCTTCGTACTCTTTTTCTCCACTCCATCGATAACCGGAAAGTCCTCTTCGCGGATGTAATCCGTGAGCACCAGCATGCGCAGCCGCCAGTCCATTGTCCGGCTTTCGAGCTCGACAATATCCGCCACGCTCTGAAGCTTGCTGGCGCTGGATCGCAACAGGCGGTTGTTCTGCGCGGAGCCTCGCAACAAGATCGTTCGACGCTCGATCGCCCCGCACGCGCTCAACTCCCGATTCAACTGCTTCAAGGCATCGTCGTGCTGGCTGAACGATTCGCGATCGGAAAACAACATTCCCGAGAACAGCACCTGTGCCCAACCCAGATTGAACGGGGGCAGCGAGACGTCTTCCAACCCCATCACCTTGAGCAGCGCTTCGGGCGCAACACCACGGCAATGCTTCAGGAACACGGCGAGGCTCAAATAGTAGTCACTGTCGCCGAGCAACTCATCGATGTGATTGGCCGGATTTTCCAACAAGGGATGCTGCCGAACCGCCTCGATGAAGGCCTCGTTCACCGCCACCTCCGTCAACACCGCGGAAATGCTGCGGTCGAATTTCTCCAGTTCCAGTCGTTCCTGCGCCGTTGGCTCGCAGAAGTAGATGAAGTCCTGGTGAGGGCAAAGGTTTTTCGCCTTGACCAGCTCAGGCGCGCTGATTTCCTCATCCACCACGCCGCAAATCGACGCATAGCGATTCCATTCGACCTGCGTGACGTCGTAGGGCGGCGTCGCGGTGAGTGCAATGATGAAAGGAGACTTCAATCCCGCCTCGATCTGGTGAAGCGACTTCCACCATTGGTTGCGCAGGTGATGCGCTTCATCGAACACCAGCGTGCGCACACCGGCAGCTTCCAGTGTCTTCACCAGCGTGCCGATTTCGCCGTTCTTTTCGAAATGACTCAGCGATTGATACGTCGCGATCGTCAACAGTCGCGGCTGGGCGGGATCGGTGGAAAGCCAATCGGGCGGATGGGCTTCGTTCCAGAAAGAATCGAGGAATCGGCGGATCCATTGGTCGCGGATGGCGACCGTCGGCGCAAAGACCAGCGCCGGTTTGCCCACACGGCGTAATGCTTCCAGGCCGACTACCGTCTTCCCGGAACCGGGCGCGGCGACTAGATGAAAGTGCTGGTCCTGGAAATGCGCATCGAGTTCCGCCAATACGCGCGCCTGGTAGGGCCTCCAGGCATGGCGAAACCGCACGCTTTCGGGAAAGGACTTGGGAAATTCACCCAGCGTCGGAACTGCTCACTCCCACTCGATGGTGGCCGGCGGCTTCCCCGAGATGTCGTACACCACGCGCGAGATCCCCTTCACCTCGTTCACGATGCGGCGCGAACAGACGTCCAGGAAATCGTAAGGCAGCCGCGCCCAGTGGGCGGTCATGAAGTCGACTGTCTCGACTGCGCGCAAGCTAACTACGTAGTCGTAGCGGCGCCCATCGCCCATGACGCCCACCGACCGCACGGGCAGGAACACGGCAAAGGCCTGCGAGGTCTTGTCGTAGAGATCGTGGCGGCGCAGCTCTTCGATGAAGATGGCGTCCGCCTGGCGCAGCAGGTCGGCGTAGTCCTTGCGTACCTCGCCCAGTATTCGCACGCCGAGACCCGGACCGGGGAACGGATGGCGATATACCATCTCGCGCGGCAGGCCGAGCTCGACGCCGAGCCTGCGCACTTCGTCCTTGAACAGTTCGCGCAGCGGCTCCACCAGCTTCATGCGCATGTTGGCGGGCAGGCCACCCACGTTGTGGTGCGACTTGATGACGTGCGCCTTGCCGGTCTTGGACCCGGCGGATTCAATGACGTCGGGGTAGATAGTACCCTGGGCCAGCCAGTCCACATCCTCGAGCTTCTGCGCTTCTTCGTCGAACACCTTCACGAACAGGCCGCCGATGATCTTGCGCTTCTTTTCCGGATCGGTCTCGCCGCGCAGCGCCTCGAGGAAGCGTGCTTCGGCATCGACGCGAATCACCTTCACGCCAAGATTGTCCGAAGCACGCT
>Ga0193753_10002097_pt1 | contig 16189 bp, 13 predicted proteins | sample H1c2metaG_FD_144925 | JGI IMG/M metagenome (GOLD analysis project Ga0193753, IMG submission 144925) | Soil microbial communities from a riparian zone of the East river system, Colorado, United States - H1c2 | ecosystem: Environmental > Terrestrial > Soil > Riparian zone | place: USA: East... | reverse complement strand
TGCGGGTGCGTTTTTCGCCGAGCCGAATCTGCCGCTACTTCGTTATCAGTACTTCCATGAAAGGGTCGCCCCGCTGTGGGACCCGTATCAAGCCTACGGGCACCCGTTAGCCGCCAATCAGCAATCGCAGCCGTTTTATCCCTTGACGCTCGCGCTCCTCCTGCACATCACTCCGAAAACATACAACTGGTTCCTTCTGTCGCGTCTATTCCTGGCCGGCATCGCCAGTTACTTCTACCTGCGGTTCTTTGTGTCGTTTTGGCCGGGTATCGCCGGAGGCGTGACGTCGATGCTCAGCGGATACTATCTGCTTTTCCTCACTCTGCCCCACCTGAGCGTCGAAGTGCTGCTGCCCGCGAGCTTGTTGGCCGCCGAATGTCTGTTACGAAGACGCACTTACGCGTCGATCGTCGCCTTCGCCATCGTGCTGCTGCTGGTGTTTCTAGGGGGAATGCCTGAGAGCGCGCTACTCCTGCTCACGCTTCTGTACTCCTACATTTTGGTACGCATCGCTTCGGATACCGGTCTGCGCTCTTTTTGGCCCGGTGTAATTGCGAAACTCCTGGCCGCTACTTGCGCCGGTTTGGCCCTCGCGGCGTTCTTCTTGCTTCCATTTTGGGAGCTGATGGGCCGGTCCACCGACGCCCATCAACTCCGCAACACAGGGGGAGTGCCCACCGGACTTATTCACGATACTTCGGCTTTGTCCCTGTTCACTTACCTCTTTCCGCTCCTCTACGGGCGTCCATTCAGTGGCGTATTTGGCTATCTCGAATTCGGCTTGCTCAACTACATTGGGCTCATCGGCACGTTCCTGCTCATCGTTGCGTTGACCGCGGCTGTCAGCGTAGTTGCCAATAAAACGCGTGGCGACGATAGCGGGCTACGGACCATCACCTGGTTTTTCGCTTGCTTCACTACTCTTCTGATATTGAAGCGCTGCGGCTTCCCGGGCGTACACGCAATCGGCGCGCTGCCCCTCTTCAATATGGTTAGTTTCCCAAAGTATGACGAAGCCCTTCTCTCGATATGCGTCTCGATCCTCGCGGCGATCGGTCTTGAGCGCTTATTGCGCCGGGATCTTTCGAAGTCCGCGCAGGCGGTTGCGTTCGCGGCCGCAGCTTCTCTGATTCCCATCGCGCTCTGGTGCTCGCGTCAGGCAATCCGTCGCGCGATCACGCAACTGCACGTGCCGCCCGTGCTCCCAATCCTGGCGATCGCCGTACCGGCGACCCTCATGATCGGCGTGGCGCTCGCTCTGATTTTTTCCGGGAAGCGGCTGGCAGTGGCGCTCGTCGCACTGCTCACCGCGGAAATGTGGATGAGCTTCATCGCGCCTACCTACTACTGGTTCAATCGGCTCCCGCGCACGACGCGCAACCCCTACCTAGGTGCACCCTATATTGATGTCCTCAAAAAAGAAGCGGGCAACGATCGTGTCTTCGCGCGCGACAGCCTCCTCTTCCCGAACTGGTCGGCTGCCTTCCAGTTGTACGATATCCGCGATTTGGATGCGCTCTACGAACGGAAGTACCTCACTTTCGTCCAAAATTTTTTCCACGACCAAAAGGGCCTCAACTTTCACGACGACATGGGTGACCGTTTCATGGGAACCGGAGCCTATGAGTTAACAACTCCGCTTGCCAAGCGTCTGCTCCAGTTATCCTCCGTCAAATACATCGCAACTCTGACACCATTCGCCATTCCCAACCGGATGATCGATGAAATGCTCGACCAGAACCGCGGTCGCCTGATCCCAGGGAAAGAAACGCTCATTGCGGCGAGATCCTTCGTTCTCTCGGGCGGGGCGCGTAACGCTCTTGGCGAGCATCCGCCCTATGAGCGCATGCCGTATCGCATCCACGTCGGAAATGATCCGAAAGAAATCTTTGATTTCTCTTATGGGCTCGACTCGACCGTTTTCGATAAGGCCGGCGATGGCGTCGAATTCACCGTCGAGTTGAAAGAACCCTCCGGGCGCATCATCAAGGAATTCTCCCGCTACATCGACCCCAAACACAACCCGCAAGAAAGGCGCTGGCTGGACAGCCAGATCGATCTGAGCGCCTGGCGAAACCAGACCATCGAATTGTTATTCACCACGGCTCCGGGACCCAAGGAAGACACTGTTTGGGACTGGGCGGCCTGGTCCAACTTCCATTTCGAAGGGCACGTGGCGCCAGATCACGCCCCACCCTTCCGGCTGATCTACAACGATGAGGCGAAGATCTATCGCTACGATAACGTGTTGCCGCGTGCCGCCATCTATCATCACGCCGAGTTAGTTCCCGGCGAAGGTCGCGCGCTGGCGAAGCTCGCCGACCTATCGCTCGACATCTTCCAAAGCGTCGTATTGAACGACTCTGCGTTATCCGCGCAACAGCGCGCGCAAATAACGGCGATCAATCGCGAAGCGCCCGCGCGCGTTGAAGCCGCGTCAATCCGCTCCTACCAATCGCAAGACGTGCAAATCGAAGTCGTGCTCGATCGAAGCGGAATTTTGGTCCTCAACGACACCGCCTATGCCGGCTGGACCGCAACCGTCGACGGCCACCCCACGGAATGGTTCGACGCGAATTACCTGTTTCGCGGCGTCTTGCTCGCTCCCGGTAAACACGCCGTCCGCTTCCGCTACCAGCCCAAAAGCTTCCGCTGGGGAGCGGCCATCAGCGGCTTGACCATAGCCGTGTTGCTCACTATACGGTTTGTGGTGTCACGAAAACGGCACAGCGCGAAATGGAAAACAGTACCTACTCTGCAAACATTCCGCTGAAAATGTCTGTTACGGCTAACCTCACGCTGCCCGCTGTCAATTCCTCACCGCTTCAATTAACTTGAATACGTCTGGCGCATGCGACTCAAAGCACACTTGAGCGGCAGGATCGATGACCCAGCAGTGAGGAAAGCTGGGAGTAACTGGCCGTGCCTGAGTGGAAGACACTGCAACGCTGGGAAGCCACCGGAGCGCCGACTTGGGGGCTGGCATGGCCGGGCGGCAGGCGCCGCCCGCTTGCACATCATGCTGGCCTGAAAGCGGTAAATCCCAGGGTTTGGGGACTGGTCCCCACGTAAGACAAGAACTTCTTTCTTTGGAGTTTGGTTGAATGGCGCGAAATGGAAAAACGATATGCGAGCCTTCAGCGGAAATGGCGACCATACTATGCGCCCAAGCTGAAGAAGCGGACCGCGCTGTTTGAAAAGCTCAGAGAGATCTTCCGGCAAAATGTGAGCTGGCCTGTAGAGAAGGTGATTGCGAAAATCAATCCGATTCTGCGTGGCTGGGTGAACTACTTTCGGGTCGGCCATTCGAGCCTTTGTTTTGGCGTGGTCAAACGCTGGGTAGAAAAGAAGGTGCGGCAGCATTTGATGCGTGCCCGGGGACGCAAAGGTTTGGGCTGCACGCGGTGGAGTAGTGACTGGTTCTACGAACGGCTCGGTTTTGTTTAACGACTACCGGCTGCGTCGATGGTCAGTTGAGGATTGGGGCAAACTGCTCAGCGACGTTGCCGCCGTCAGTGCCATGCTCGATTGCCTTCTGCACCATGGACATGTGCTCAAGTGTGGCCCGCGCAGTTGGCGCACCAAGACCGCCGCCGCATCATAAGGAAAGAACTCATTAAGCGAGGGCTCTGCCCTCGCGCTCCCGGGATTTAGCGCTTTTCGGCCAGAATGTCACGGGCAAAATGGGCGATAATCGGTTCTCTGTTCAGATCGGTGCGGGCATAATCTTCTTAGGCTCTCGTAGCAGCCTTCGGTATCCGATTGAGAAAATGACAAGCGCTCAGGTTCGAGACGTTCTCGTTGCCAATGTTGATCGAGCCGTCGAAGTGACATGGTCTGACGCCACTAAGTATGATGTGACGATCATCACCGTCGATGACGAAGGCTTCGTTTACGATTTGATTCCTCCCGATCCGAAAACGGCCTACTGGACGACGTTCGACGAGGTGGCCGATGTCGTGCCTCCAAAGCTCCGCTGAGCAGGTCTATCATCCGACCGCCATCAAGGGGCGACCTCGTCAGTCGCCCCACCATTCCGGCTCCTGCATCGGCGCTCCGGGCGCATCCCTGCGTTGCCGTACCCTCCGGGCAGTTGTCGTAAGTGTACAGTTTTCATCGATCCAATAACAGGACAAATTTGCACGAGCGCCCTCGACGCGGTATAACTATCTTTGTTCTGGATCGGCTCCGTTGGCCGGTTTTCAAGTGATAACGCATGGCCGGTTTTCAGGTGTTCACCGAGGTCCAGATTCGCCCTATGCTCGATCATAATGTTGATTGCAGTGATTGTTCCGAGTGGCCGAACAAGGGGAGTTTGCTCAATTTGAAAATGCTCATCGTTCACTTCTTGAAATGGAATCTTGGAGGAAAGTACGGCAATCGCGGGCACAGATGGAAAGCAGAGCCAAGCAACTAGTTGAAGACCTGAAGGGACGCGGGCCGAATTACGGCGTTCGGGTGATGACCTTTGGAACCACCACGCTCGTTTTATTTCTCGATCCCATCTCCCCTTGCATTGGGAGGTACGAAAGCAGGTAAAGCCAGTCTGATCTGGAAGAGGCATTCAACGCTGCTTGGCTTACGCGGATAAAATGCCCGGTCTGCCAAAGGCACGCTATCTACGTCGTCAACCCAAGCCCGATCTGACTCTTGATTTTGAAAATGACTAGAAGTCTGACCACTCAACCAATAGATTTCCTCCGGCTTGGGAGCAGCATGTTGCTGGTTTTTCAGACGACTAGGTCTTTCGCATCCAGAATGAACCACCATGCCGTTCGATCCTGGGAGAGATCTGCCCAAGCACGGTACTTGCAATTGCCGAGAGCTCATTGTCATTTGTGACAAAAGCAATGGGTAGTTCCACCTGCAAACCCTTGCTGCCACCGAGCAGCCAAGCAGCTAACAAATACTGCTCGGAATAGAATCGGTCCTTCCATGCGGGCCAATAATCCTCAGGAAGAAAGATGTCGTGTACATGAATCAAAATGCCCGGGCGCAAACGTGGCAAGACTTCGAAGAAGAAGACCGTCACGTCGCTGCCCATAAAGCATCGGTGGCTCCCATCAAAGAACACAATGCTATCCGCTTCTAGATCCTGAAAGATCTGCAGATCCAGCGCTTCCAACGGCTCTCGTATCGACTCCGAGCAGAGTGCATCAATATCCGACCGCGGATTGGGATCGATGGAGATGATGCGAGTGTCTAACTTGCGTTTTCGGATCGCATGATGAGCGAACTTCGTAGAGTTCCCGCTGCCGATCTCAATATATGTTCGAGGCCTCGCGGTCGCGAGAAATCCGTACAGCGCGAAGGCATCAAAACCCGGAAAGAATTCATTGCACCAAAATGGTCTAGCGTCACCTTCTGGGGGTTGATCTACCGGGATACTGGCAAGATCAGAGGCAAAGTCTGAAAATTCCTCTAGATGGCGACCGTATCTTTGTCGACCGCTATTAAGTAGAGCGTAGAGAGTCGCATGCGGGGGCTTCCCGTGTTCAAATCGGGGCTTCGGATCAAAGGGGTAGTCCAGATCGATATGCATTGTCTGAAGCGCTCTGATCCATTATGTCTGCACATGCCCCATTTTCGGGTCTAGATACTCCCCGCCGAGTCTGAATATCTGGACGGGCCCTTCTGCTGTAATTTTGATAGCGCCCGTTTGCCCATTTGCCTACCTCCGGTAGCTTTTGATTATAGTCGCGACGCTATGCTCTTGAGAGCGAATATTATTCTGGGCGTTAGTCGGCCATCTGGGAATAACTCGGCGGCGCGAATAGCTTCCGATATTGGACCTTAACGGTTGCTTCCCGAGCCTGTGATATTGCGCCAACTTCTGATCAACTTCCAACTGGCGCGTGATACAGGTGCTATCCGGAAGAAGTCGGAGATCGATTACGTGGAGACTTGGAAGTGCTGCTACACCCCCAGAATCAAAGAGAGGGCGGTGTCGTCGTGATGGATGGAATTACCCGCACACTGACATCTCGCCCTCTCTTCAACACGTCCGCTTAGTGATCTCCGTGCCTTCCACCCGGGAACAATATGATCCCCTGGATCGAACCAGAGGTAAAGCCCGTCGTCAAGTCGACCAGGCGCTTGATGGTAATACTGCCGAGGGCTGCCGCGAACCGGCCGGTACCGCCCTTAATGGTATCGATTTCCACGATACGGTTGAGATCGGGTGTGTCGGCGTTCGTCGGTTCACCCTGCCCGACAACCGAAATGAACATGCGGTCTCCATCGGCTGCGATCAGCTCACCGGACCCTGTTGCAGACCCGTCCGAAAGATCCACTGTAACTTTGTATGTAAGTGTAAATTGACCGAGGTGGGTCGCAATCCCCGTGACGTTCCCATCAACCGATATCGCCTCGGGCGGAGAGCCTTGCAAGGTGTCGGCTTCATGTCCTTGTAAGTAACCCTCGAATGATATCCGTTTCCCCGGGCCTTTTGCGTTCGCGAGCCCGGCCGTCAGGAACATCGCCGCCAGCGCCATAGAGATGCTGGTTTTCACCATCGATCTGATATTCGTCTTCCTGTTTGTGAACAGACTTATCTGCATTGCGTTTCTCCTTGCCTGAATTTGTAAGAAGTCTTGTGGACTCGAAGTGAAGTGTAAGTGGCTGGGAATCGGCGGTCCAATGCATTTCACGTTGAATCTCACCTCAACCCGAAACTCACTGATCCTAGGGGATTTATGGTACGATCTCAGTCCTGTGGGAACCCAGCCGAACCCCGCGCCCAAGGTTGTGTTCGGTCCCTTTGAATACGATGACCTCTCGGGAGACTTAACGAAGCACGGAATTCCCATACGGCTTCAGGGCAAGCCGCTCCAGATTTTGCTGCTTCTGGTGAGCCAGCCCGGGCAGGTGATTAGTCGCGAAGAACTGCAGCGTCACTTGTGGCAGGGTACGACCTTCGTCGATTTCGAACAAGGTCTCAACTCCGCGGTCAACAAGCTTCGCCAGACGCTAGGGGATTCGGCGGACCAGCCTCGCTACGTCGAGACTCTTCCCAGCCGCGGATACAGGTTCATCGCTCCCGTTCAACGAGCCTCGGCCAAAGTTGTTTTGGAGATGCCCGCCCCAACCCTGTTGAAAATCGAACCGAGGCATGGCAGGCCGCGCCATCGGCTGCTGCTGGTTGTCGCCGGTGTAGCTGTGGCTGCTATTGTCGCGTGGGCCTATGGACTCGTCAACCGTTCAACACAGCCGGTCAAGGCTCTCAAAGCAGTGAGATTCGCGGTAGTGCCACCTTCGGGGTTTGCACTGGAGGGAGCCGCCAGCCGGCAGGCCTTCGTTCTTTCGCCCGATGGCTCGCGCTTGGCCTTCACCGCTATGGACTCAAGCGGTTCTTTCAGCGTATTCCTTCGGGATTTCAGTTCACTGGAGCCTCGGCTGGTTGCCGGCAGTCAAGGCGCTCACACAGTTTTCTGGCCGCCCGATGGCCGATCTCTTTATATGACGGCCCAGGGTAAGCTTTGGCGGACCCCCCTGCAGGGCGACACCCGCGTCCTTTTGGCCGATTCTCCGTCCTTTATGTTTTCCGGAGCTTGGTTGAGCCCCGAGCGGATACTGCTCGGCAGCTTCCGGGCAAGTTACCTGGTATCCCCGTCCGGAGGCCGGCTTGAACGATTGAAAGAGCTTTATTGGTGGCCGCAGATGCTCCCGGATGGCGAGCACGTCCTCTACGTGCGGCGAGATGTTCGGACCGGTCATTATCGAGCGCTGGTGCTTCGGCTTCGTGATTTCAGCGTAACAAGCGATTTGATCGAAACGGACTCGCGGGTCTTGTATGCGGCCTCGACGTTAACACCGGGCAGGGGCTATCTCTTGTACGTGCGTGCCGGAAATTTGCTGGCCCATCCGTTCGATCCCCGCTCGCTCCGGATAAGTGGTGAAGCGATGCCGGTTGCTAGCAAAGTTTATTTCTTCGTTCCAACCGGCGCAGCGGATTTCTCCGTTTCCGATACCGGCGCACTCGCGTACCAGAATTATGTCAGCCGATCGCAGCTGGCGTGGGTAGACCGGGCCGGACACACGCTTGCCACCATCGGTCCGGCGAACATAAATCTCAAGTCCGCACGCCTGTCGCCAGATGGGCAGCGGCTGGCCACCGCAGTCTACGATATCGAACGAGGCGAGCAGGACCTGTGGATCTTCGATCTCCACACGAACTCGGGGCGGCGATTGTCGTCGGCACAAGCATTGAGAGACGCTCCTGTTTGGTCACCGGATTCGACAAGGCTGGCTTTCATGCACCAGGCCGATGACATGCCGCCCCGGGTACATGTGCGCGGTCTGGGAGAGAACGATACTGAAGAGACGACGCCGTCCGGCGATTTCCAAATTCCGGCCGACTGGTCTCAGGATGGGCGCTTCGTCGCTTTCGGGAACACCGGATTCCCACGGTTCGCAAACGAAACACAAGGGGACGTGTGGGTGTTCGACTTGGCCCGCGGCCGGAAGGCAGTTCCACTGCTAACCACGCGGTTCCACGAGGCCAATCCCGCCTTCTCCCCAGACGGAAAATGGCTGGCGTTCACCTCCGATGAGTCTGGACGCGCGGAAGTCTACCTGCAAGCGTTTCGGTCAGGCGACGCTCCGAGTTTGACGGGCGAACGTCACCTTGTCTCCAGCGCAGGCGCTCAGGCTTTGCGGTGGAGGCGAGATGGAAAGGAACTCTTCTATCTAGATTTTGATGGGCGTGTACAGGCGGTCCCAGTGAGGCTCTCGCCGAAACCCAAGTTCGGCCCTGCGACAGCTCTGTTCACCATAAGCACCGAAGCAAGAGCGGCGATTCACTCGGTGCTTGGCTTCGATGTATCGGCCGACGGCAAACGATTTGTTATTCCGATTGTGACACGCCCGGAGAGCCCGTCGCTTGTAGTTATCCAGAATTGGGAAGCCCTACTTCCGCGTAGGCCTTAGCCACGACGCTCCACAATTCTCGCGAAATCACTGTTGCAAATAACTCCTGCATCGTCGGCCATCCAGCAGGTATCGGAAGGCACAAGGGCTGGAAATAGCTTCCGATATTAGCGGTTAACGGCCGCCCGTCGTTGTTCCTAGAGCGCGTGGGCTAGCACGGTGTCGATCAGTAAACCGTGCCCGAACACACACGATACTGTGCAGCATTTCTTTGACCGCCTGAAGAACAGCCCTATTGATAGCCGAGAAGATTATTTTGGTTGCATCTGGGAAATTTCTATGATATAGCCTAATCATCGTGGCAACACCAGGAAGAGCACCGGACCTTGAAATCGGCAGTCAGAGCGCGAAGGCCGTCTTGCGGTACCAGGAAGGTTACCGCGTGGCGAAAGCCATCAATGGACTTAGTCCACTATGTAAAGTGGTCGGATTGATTGCCGGTATGTTTGTAGTCTTCTTCGGTGTGATGGGTAGCGAACTTCTGATGCGGCCAAACCCAGCCTTGGCGGGGTTGGCTAACTACCAGACACAACATAATGTGTATCTGATTTCTGTCATTTTTTTGGGGTTATTCGTTGTGTTAGCTGGCTGGATCATCGGCTCTCTAGTTGCCGGTTATAGTCAACATCTGAGCGCTACCCTAGATGCGGCAGTGCACGGCTCACCATTTCTCAATGATTCTCAGCGGGCGGAGATACTGCGGCTCGGCTGATTTATGGTGTTTGGGCAGCGTGGTTGTCGCTTCCGCGTACCGCCACCACTTGAACTTCGGGTGCGGCTGGTATTTTAAACATCGCGCGGGTGGCAGTTTGGCGTGCGTGCAACGATGACCGAAAAAAGACGTTCGCCCGAAACAATGCCTCCGGAATAAGCTTATCCAGCGAGTTCGTCCTAAATCACAATTCGTGAAATTAGAGTCTAATCACATCTCCGCTGTGACAAATGGCAGCTCTATCCGAATACCATTTACTTTGCCGATAGCGCGGCGATCGAAAACTTGAGACGGGCATTCGACGGCGATCCCGGCACAGAATGTTACGGATATTGCGACTTAGGCTCGTCTTGACGGACATCGACATCCGCTGGTCATTCGTCTTGTAATCTCGGACGGCGCCTCATCCGCCCAGAATCTCGACCGACTCCGCGAAACCGGCGGAAGACACGTCCGGACAACAAGCTCATCTGCCAAAATTGAAACCCAATCTTGTCGGTGTCAGAAACTAGCCTTGCGGATGTCCGGCATACTTATTGGCCACGTGGTCGCCAACCGTACTTGTACGAGGTGTTCTGCCTTGTGCGCGCTGTGTCTATCCACATAACCGTATGTCGGCAAAGGACACGATCTCCCTACTAAGACGGACTTACGGGGAGTGGAGCGAACATCAGGCGCCCCGGTTGGGCGCCTCGGTTGCCTTCTATAGCCTTCTATCATTTGCCCCGCTCTTGGTTCTAGTAACGGCCGTTATTGCTCTGGCCTTCGGTCAACAGAGCGCCCAGGGCTTACTGATTAGTGACGCCAGGCAGTTGATTGGAGATCGAGGCGCAGAGACGGTTGAGTCGTTGCTCAAAAATGCGCAGAAACCCGCATCTGGTGTCTTCGCCAGCCTAGTAGCATTTGTGACGCTGCTATTCGGAGCCTCAGGCGTGTTTACAGAATTGCAGGCCGCGCTCAATCTAATGTGGGGCGCTACGCTTCAGACCTCCACTGGATTCCGAGGAATGGTGAAAGAGCGCCTTTTTTCTTTTGGCATGGTTCTGTCGATCGGTTTCCTCCTGTTAGTCTCTTTGCTGCTAAGCGCCGGTTTGGCATACATCGGACGCTCCTTTGGGCAGCTCCTACCGCTTCCACCCTCCCTCCTGGAGGCCATCAACTTCGTCGTGTCGTTCGCTGTCATCACGGTCCTCTTCGCGCTGATGTTCAAGTACGTGCCGGCCGCGAAAATCTCCTGGCGGGATGTCTGGGTGGGGGCGGTTGGAACGGCGCTTCTCTTCACTGTTGGGAAGCTGCTTCTAGGACTCTATTTGGGAAAGGCAAGCTTTGGATCCACTTACGGAGCAGCGGGATCGCTCGTGGCTCTGATCGTGTGGATTTACTATTCGGCCCAAATCTTCTTCTTTGGCGCCGAGTTCACTCACGTATATGCCGAAGCGCACAGCGCCAAATGCGCCGATCCCGCAAAACACGCCAGCACTTCACAACAACAAGGGGAACCGCACTCCACGGTGCAAGACGCTGTTCCGAACGCAGTGCAAAGCGCCGCCTCAGCAGAACAGCCTAAAGCGATGGCAGCGGCCGTGGGTTATGCCAGGCCTGTTTTGCCAGCCCCCGCTCCATCGCGCTTATCCTCGCTCCCATCAACAAGTACGGGAGAAACGCCGCCGGTTGCGAGACGCGCAGCCGAGTCCATCCCCATATGTGGTCCGTTCTCAGCTCCAAAGAGATCGACACCCAAGTTGATTATGGCCGTCGGGCTCGGGTTCCTGCTCGGACGCTTCTTCGTTCGTAAGGAAGAACGCAGGCATCGCGGCCGCATCTGAGCGTTGTGTTCAGTGTGCATTTCTGCCCCTGTTTCAGCTGCCTGCGTCAACGTAACTCCGAGCTTCACCTCCGTACCTGCCGGCGAACGCTGCTTTATCGCCTGTGGGCGTAGGAGACCATGAAGTCTATGAGCGGAAACTCGCGCTTGATCGTGGTCTCGAATCGGCTGCCTGTCTCCTTGGTGAAAGAGGGGAACGAGTGGAAGGTGAAAAGAAGCGCCGGTGGCTTGGCAACTGCCATGGACCCTATTCTCAAACAGGGTGGCGGCATTTGGATCGGCTGGTCTGGTACTCACGACAAGGAAAGCCCGGAGGTGCTCAAACTTCTCCGCGAAGATCACTCCTGCATCGCTGTCAACCTGGCCGCCGACCTTGGAGAGAAATTTTACGAGGGCTATGCTAATCAGGCTCTTTGGCCGCTTTTTCATAACTTTACTTCCAAGCTCCACTTTGACGCAGATAGCTGGGAGGCATACATCGCCGCAAATCACCTCTTCTGTGATGCGGTAGCGGCCGAGTTCCGCCCTGGAGATCGCATCTGGGTCCACGATTACCATTTGATGCTGCTTCCCAACCTTCTCCGGGAGAGGCTTCCCAATGCTGCGATCGGGTATTTCCTACATATTCCATTCCCCGCTTCAGACATCTTTTCCATCCTGCCGCGCGGTGAGGAATTGCTCGGCGGCCTTCTCGGCGCTGACCTGATCGCGTTTCACACGCACTTGCATTTGCAGCACTTTCGAATGTCGCTACGCCGGCTTTTGGGCACAGAGAGCGCTGTGGATCGATTGAATCTATCCGGGCGAGAAGTTCGCTTGCAGGCACTGCCGATTGGCATTGCTCCGGCCGACTTCCTCGGCATCAAGGATCAACCTGAAACGTCTGACCTACTCGCAAGGTTACGAGAGCGCTACAAGGGTCGCAAGCTGATCGTGGCAGTCGACCGGCTCGATTACACCAAAGGCATCCCGGAGCGCCTGCGGACCTTCCGGCGTCTACTGACTAACAACCAAGAACTCATCGGCAAAGTGGTGCTCATGCAGGTGGCCGTACCCTCTCGAGAAAACATCGGCACCTATCAAAATCTTCGCAGCGAAGTCCATGAGCTCATCTCGGAAATCAACGGCGATTTTGGTTCATCCGACTGGGTGCCGATTGTGTACATCCACCGTGGCATTCCACGCCCTGAATTAGTCGCTATTTATCAATTTGCCGATGTTGCCTGGGTATCCCCACTCCGGGACGGAATGAATCTGGTCGCCAAAGAATATGTAGCCTGCCATCCCGAGGGGGACGGTGCGCTGGTCTTAAGTTCTTTCGCAGGCGCCGCCGCCGAAATGGGGGAGGCTGTCCTGGTAAATCCGTTTGATGAAGAGCGGACCGCTCTATCCGTCAAGCGAGCGCTGACCATGAGCGCTGAGGAAAAGCAAGATCGAATGCTCGCTCTCCACGAGAGGGTACTCCGAAACAATGTCTTCGCCTGGAGTGACGGGTTTTTGTCGCTGCTTGACGCTGCCGCCCAGGCTCGGCGCGAGGCAGCTCCGGACAATCCGCCGCGATTGTCAGCCAATCAGATCGCGGATGCCTATCGCAAAGCCTCCCGGCGGTTGCTTTTGCTTGACTACGATGGCACCCTGGTCCCGCTTGCCTCTCGTCCTCATGAAGCGGCTCCCGAAAACGATCTTCGTGCCTTACTCAATGAGCTAGCCGGCGACAGCACCAATTCCGTCATTATTGTCTCCGGTCGCCGCGCGGCAGACCTAGAACGCTGGCTTGGTCAGATACCGCAACTCGGTCTTGCACCGGAACATGGTGCACGCTGGCGTCTGCCGGGAAGTGTCACTTGGCAGGGCCGAACGGCAGAGACGGAATGGAAGACCAAAATTCGGCCGATCCTCGAACACTTTGTAGACCGAACCCCGGGCAGTTTCATTGAGGAGAAAGAATTCGCTCTAGTCTGGCACTATCGCAATGCGGAGGCAGAGTTTGGCGATTGGCTGGCAACCGAGTTAGTTGCCATGCTGGAAGGAATGCTCGCCGAGACCGAGCTTCGCGCGTATCCAGGCAAGAAAATCATTGAAGTCAAACCGATGTGGGCGAATAAGGGCAGCTTCGTAAATGAGTTGCTCCCTCTATACTTCGACGCTAGCTTTATCATGGGCATCGGAGATGACCAAACTGATGAGGATCTGTTCTCCCGCCTCCCTGATAGCGCCTGGAGTGTTCACGTGGGAAGTGGGTCTAGCAAAGCGCGCTTCAGCATCGCCGACACAGCACACGTGCGAAAACTGTTGTACCTACTAACGACAGTGCAAGGGGGCAGCAACACGTAACTGCTTCTTATTCCTTTTGATCTAAGCGCGGAAGGGCATAGCCCGCAGCGTAGAAACCTAAAATAGCTTCCGATATTGACGCTTAACGGCCCCCATCCCCGGTCAACAAAAAGATTCTGAATACTCCGCTCAGCTAATAACTACGGCTTTTTTTGTCTAATCCGCCGGACACACGCTGCTTACCGTCTGCTACATCGCTGCTGAACAATCTCCATGGCAAGGGCGCCTTATCGGCAAAAGCCCTGACGTTACGCAACTCATCGGGCTTGACGTCTGGGCCATGGTGAAAAAAACTAGCACAGCGGCTCACAGCTTTCCGTTATCCTCTTTTCGAGGATGTTGATTACAGACAAGGGACGCGTTTTCCTTTGCCATTCGTCCGGCGACAAGGAAGCGATCAGAGCTCTATATACACGCCTAAGAGACGAAGGCTTAGATCCTTGGCTTGATGAGGAAGACCTGTTGGCTGGGCAGATTTGGGACACCGAGATCAAAAAGGCAGTCCGACGAAGCGATATTGTCCTCGTCTGCCTTTCGAAATCCGCCGTTACGAGATCAGGCTACGTTCAGAGAGAAATCGAATTCGCTCTCAATATTGCTGACGAAAAACCTGACGGCACGATCTACATAGTCCCAGCCAAACTCGAGGATTGCGTCCTTCCTGAACGTCTCAGGAAATGGCATGCGGTCGATTTGTTCAAGCCCGGCGGCTTCGAAAGGCTAGTAAGAGCCATCAAACATAAAACGGAAGGGCGACGATAGGGAACGCCATCGTCGCATCCGTTATGATCTTTCAATGGTGGCAGTGGAGCAAAAGGAGCGAGAACGTCTTATCGAGCTGGTCCGCACCAATGAAGACTGCAACTTCGGTCACCTGGAAATCTCTCTCATTGAAGCGCTCGCAACTTCAGAGGGGTTTAGACTGCAGAAGTCGCCCTTCGACAGAGACACAACGCTTCTTCTTATCGGAAAGGTCGGGAGTGCAATCTGCCACTACTTTGAGAACAATCCCAACGGACGCGCGTCAATTTACCGTCTCTATATTCAAAATTTTGTTTCATCTCGTGCCTACCGGCTCGACCTCAAGCCGAACGAATTTTACGATGGCAACATCACGCAAGACGTTCAGCAAACCCTATCCGCGCTCAGCAGAAGAATCAGCCACGTCGCAGTGCTATGCCATGCGTCCGAGGATGAAGAAGAGGTAACAGATATTTATCATCGACTACTTCCATATAATGTGCGCCCGTGGCTCGCGAAACTTGACCTCGTCGGTGGGCAACTTCGCGAGAGCGAAATTAATCGAATGATCCGCTTCAGCAGTACGGTGGTAGCATTCCTGTCACCAATGTCAATAAAAAAGACTGGGTTTTTCCAGAAGGAAATCAATACCGCTCTTGAACAAGCCGATAGACAACCGGAAAACACGATATTCATTGTTCCCGCCCGTCTCCAAGAATGTGTGATTCCGGATCGTCTATTGAAGTTCCATTGTGTTGATCTGTTCGAGTCCAACGGGTTCGATAGGTTAGTGAGGGCTCTCACTTACCAACCTCTCCAAGCCAGCGATGGCTCGTAATACGAAGAACTCAGAGCCGCGTTGAATCGAGCACACTCCCAAGATCACAACGGCACGAATCGGAATCGGTGAATTAGGAACGGAAACATTCCGCAACGCAGAGCTTCACGGACCCGTTAACCCAAGTAAACGCCTTCTCGCAAAGGGGTTACCTTTTCGTCTTCTGAAAATGCCCGGCGGACGCCAACAACCGTATTAGTTGCACCCAATGCCGTATGATCAGGCGGCCAGACTTCTGGGAGTTACAAGGACTACTTTTACAATCGGCTCCAATCTGTTGATCAAGCTGCCTTCCGAATTTTCGGTGAGACACGCTTCGCGTCAACTTGATGTTGAGCCATAACAGAGGTAGTGTTCTGACAGCTTCCGATATTGCCAATTAAAAGGACCTAAAATGTACGAACTTGCGGTGGCCGACAAAGCTTCCGAGTGGCGCAGGCTGAAGGCGCTCGTCCTGGATAGTGTCTCCTCTCCGATCACGAGGCGAGTTTACAACCTTGGGCTGGATGAGTTCATTGCATGGTTTGCCCAAGAGCCGCGGGACGGCTTCACAAAAGCAACGGTGGCGGCGTGGCGCGTGCATCTTGAATCTCGCGGTCTTGGTTCGGTCTCAATCAATGTACGGATTACGGCCGTTCGGAAACTAGCTTTGGAGGCGGCAGACAATGGGCTCCTAGCTCCGGATCTCGCTTCCGGTATTGCGCGTATCAAGGGCGTCCGGTCACACGGCATCCGCGTGGGGAACTGGCTGTCGCTTGCGCAAGCGCAAGCTCTGTTAAACGCTCCGGACGTACGAAAGAGAAAAGGGCTC
>Ga0193753_10002096_pt1 | contig 16190 bp, 8 predicted proteins | sample H1c2metaG_FD_144925 | JGI IMG/M metagenome (GOLD analysis project Ga0193753, IMG submission 144925) | Soil microbial communities from a riparian zone of the East river system, Colorado, United States - H1c2 | ecosystem: Environmental > Terrestrial > Soil > Riparian zone | place: USA: East River... | reverse complement strand
GCATGATCGACGAGCACAAGCGGAAGGGGGCGCGATGAACATTGTCCGTGAGCTGTTCACGTCCGATCCCGCAGCGCTGTGGCGAGCCCTGATCTCGAGCACCGTGCTGCTCGCCTCGGGCCTCGCCGCCGGCGCGCTGCTGCGCCGGCGGCCCCCGCACGCGCACCAGGCGCTCGGACTCGCGATCGCATGCGCGCTGCTCGCACCCGCTGCGACCGAGCTGGTGAGGCGCTCCGGTCTGGGACTGCTGGCCGCACGGGATCCGGCAGCGGCGCTCGTTCCGGCCGGCGTGGCCACCGCGCCGCCGGATGAGGACGCCGCAGGAGAGAGCGCGAGGGCTGGCGACTCGACGGCAGCCGCCGCAGGTCCAGCCAGCACGAGGGCATTCGGCGTGTTCGCCGGCGCGCCGTCCGTGCCAGCGCCGGGCCAGCTACGGCAGGCGGACGAGGACCTGACCGCGCAGCCCGCCGGGCCGGCGCGCTCGCGCGTGGACTGGAGCGCATGGGGACTCGCGGCCTGGGCGGGCACGTCGCTGCTGATCCTCGTGCGGGGCATGCTCGCGTGGCGCCGTGCGCGGCTTCTGGCCTCGCGCGCGCAGACCGTCGGGGATGACACGCTGCGGCGTGCTCTCGCTCGCGCGACACAGCGTGCGCAGCTGGCTCGCGCGCCCCGTCTCGCATCCTCCGGTGACATCACCTGCCCCGTCGTCTGGGCGTGGAGTCGGCAGCCGCTGCTGATCGTTCCGCAGGCGACCGTCGGCGGAGGCGCCGTCGAGCTGGACTGGGAGGCCGTCTTCGCGCACGAGCTGGCGCACCTGCAGCGCCGCGACCATCTGCCGCAGGCGCTCGCGTCGCTGCTGTGCGCTCTGCTGCCGTGGCATCCGCTGACGTGGTTCGCGCGCGCCAGGCTGACGCGCTGGGCCGAGCTGGCGTGTGACGACCGGGTGCTGGAGGCCGGCCATCCCGCGGCCGGATACGCCGAGACGCTGCTGGCCTTCGTCCCGGCGGCCCGCAATCCCTGGATCGCTGCGGCGGTCACGCGCGGCACGGCGTTGCGCGGCCGCTTGAAGCGCATCCTCGAGGACGCGCCGACGCCGTCGCGCGTCACGACAGGTTGGAGGCGCGTCGCGCTGGCGTTCGCCGCGCTGGCCACGATGGCCGTCGCGTGTGCGCAACCCGGGCGCGCTGTGGCCGCATCAGACACCGTTGCAGAAACCGATGCGCCCCCCGGCGCTCCGCAAAGCGGGACGGCCATCGCGGGTGACGTCGCGAGCGGCGACGGCCGGCCCGTCTTGGGTGCCCGCGTGGAACTCTTCCTGCAGGAACCGCCGGGCCCGGCCGCCACGCTGGTGGCCACGCTGCTCACGGATGAGCAGGGACGCTTCGCGCTTGAAGATGGCCGCGATGACGGGCACTGGTGGCTGCGCGTTTCTGCGCCGGGCTTCGGACAGCAATGGCTCTACCGGGCGGAGTCCGCGAACGGCGAGACCCCGACGCCGACACATGTCGTGCTGCTTCCGGCGCAACGCCTCGCGGGCACTGTCGTGAACGAGGAGGGTGCCCCCGTGCCCGGCGTGATGCTCACGCTGAGCACCGAGTTCCCCGAGGACGACCCGCACCGGTCGTTGCCGCGCTCTCCCGACCACGCGCATCGGACGTCCACGCAGACCGACGCAGAGGGCCGCTTCGCGTTCGACCAGCTCCAAGGTCGGACGGTCGCGCTCATGCTCGAGCACTCCGACTACAGCCAGACGATGTCGCCGGACTCGCCGCGGGTGGAGACGGGACAGCAGGACGTGCGCCTGGTCATCCAGCGCGGACTGACGCTGCACGGCGTGGTGACAGCCGACGGCAAGCCGATCGCGGGCGTCGCGCTGCACACCAGTGCGCCCAATCTCAGCAAGCGGCCGCTCGGCCACTGGGACATCGTCACCGATGCCGAGGGGCGCTTCGAGATCCGCGGCATCTCCACGCTCCTCAGCCGCGGGGTCGCGTCCAGCATCGCGACACCACTGATCGCGCTGTCGGTGGAAACTCCGGAGTGGACGTCGCCGATGTATCGCGTCTTCGATCGCTACGGCCCCGAGCTGTCCTTCGTCACCATCGAAGCCACGCGGCGCCAGCAGCCCCCTGCCGTGCCCGGATCGACGCAGGATCCTGCATCCGGGGCGCAGCCCGGCGGCAGGCCGCCGAGCATCGACGTGGACTTCCCGACCAACGGCGCGCTCGCGCGGATCCATGGCGACCCCGTGGGCACGGCCAGCGCGATCGTCACACTGCAGGGGGCGGTGCGCTTCCACGGGCGCTCGCCCACGCTCTACCTCGGAGGGAAGACCGCCTCGGGCACGGGAGTGGATCGCTCCGTTGACGTGGACGACGCGGGTCGCGCGCTCTTCGATCAGTTGCCCGCGGGCGAGTACGCGATCAGCACGCCGAACTTCCAGCCCCCGAGCTACCCGACCGCGCGCTTCGTGCTGCAGGCGGGCGAGGCTCGTCAGGTGACGATCGAGCCGGCGCCCAACCGCGTGCACGGCAGGATCACCTGCGGCGGCAAGCCGGTGACGGCCGGAGACATCGACATCATCGCCCTCCACACGGATCCTCCGGGCGCCTTCCACCAGGGCGCGGGCGCGGTCCACGACGACGGCACGTGGGAAGCCACGGGCGTGCCCGTGGGCCGCTACAGGTTCACCTTCGACGGCGGCTACGGCCACTCGGTCCCCAACCACGTCTTCGCGGATGTCGCCGCGGGCGAGACGGTGCTCGACATCGCGCTGCCGCAGACGCGCATCGACGTGAGCATCGAGGGGCGCGCGCTCGCGCCGGATGACTACGAGCGGCAGGAAGCGATGGGCATGGAGTCCACGTACGACCTGCAGGTCTATCCCGCTGGCTCCGCGCCCATGGGCGGCAACACCGCCGGCAACATATCGGTCAAGGGCGGCGACGGCCACGTCGAGCACGTGCCGCCGGGGCGCTGGACCATCCGCACCTCGGACACCGAGCTGCACCGCTATGCGGCCACCGTCGAGCTGAGCTCAGACACGGCGCACGTGCGCGCCGTGCTGCGGCGCACGGATATCGGAAGCGGAAGCGTGACGGGCAAGGTGCAGTCCGGAGAACTCTCCGTCGATGTGCACGGCGGAACTCTGGCGGCCTATCCGAAGCCGCCCGCGGGCCTCGATGTCACGCAGAGCTGCGGCGCGGTGCAGTGGCTGGATGGCGCCTACCGGATGACCGGCCTGCAGGCCGGCACGTACGGCCTGTTCGTCTCGCCTCCGTACGACCTGCTCGGCAGGCATGCCGACCCGGAGTTCCCCTTCCTCTACGTGCCGGACGTGCGCGTCGAGGAAGGCACGGTGGTCACGCGGGACTTCGCCGTCCCCGCCGCGCGCAACGTGCTGATCCGCACGCTGGGCGCCGACGGCCAGCCGCGCAGTGCCACGTGGCGCCTGAACCTCGGCGGCGACGACTGGCTGCCCTTCCACCTCTTCGTGGGCAGCGAGCCGCGGGCGCTGGTGGCCATCCCGCGCGCCTTCCCTCTCGCCGTCGGCGAGCACCGGCTGGAGACCACCGTGCTCGGGCAGCCGCCGCGGGTGCACACGATCCGCGTCGAGGCCGGCACGGGCGTGCAGACCATCGACGTGCCGCTCGACGGCTGACTGCGCCGGGCACATCGGTCAGTGCACCGGACGCGGCGCTCAGCGCCACGGGCCGGGGAGCCGGACGTCCGGTGACGGCCGCATGCGCTCCGTCTCGCGCGTTTCTCGCCGGCGTGCTACTCCGTGGGCCACCCACGCACGTCCGCCACGCCGCCCCGGGAGTCCGCGCATGAAGCCCACGGAAGCATTGCAGCACCTCGGCCAGAGCCTGTGGCTCGACAACCTCACGCGCGGGCTGCTCACCGGCGGCGGGCTGGCGCGCTACATCCGCGAGCTCTCGGTCACGGGGCTCACCTCCAACCCCACCATCTTCGAGCAGGCCATCCGCGGCGGCGGCTACGACGACGAGATCCGGCGCAGGGCCTCGGCGGGCCGCACGGGCGAGGCGCTGTTCCTCGACCTCGCGCTGGAGGACATCCGGCACGCGGCGGACCTGTTCCATCCGGTGCACGAGCGCACCTGCGGCGTGGACGGCTGGGTCTCGCTGGAGCTCCCGCCGGCGCTCGCCTACGACGCGCGGGCCAGCGTCGACGCGGCGGCCGACCTGCACGCGCGCGCGGGCCGGCGCAACGTGTTCATCAAGATCCCGGGCACGCCGGAGGGCGTGGAGGCGATCGAGGAGTCCATCGTCGCGGGCGTGCCGATCAACGTGACGCTGCTCTTCTCGCGCGAGCAGTACCTCGCCGCCGCCGGGGCGTACCTGCGCGGCCTGGAGCGGCGGCTCGCGGCGGGCCTGGACCTGGACGTGCGCTCGGTGGCCTCGCTCTTCGTGAGCCGCTGGGACACGGCCGTCGCGGAGCGCGTGCCGGCGGCGCTGCGCGACCGGCTGGGGATCGCGATCGCCGGGCGCACCTACCGTGCGTACCGCGAGCTGCACGAGAGCGACCGCTGGCTCGCGCTGGCCAACGCCGGCGCGCGCGCGCAGCGGCTGCTGTGGGCGAGCACGAGCACCAAGAGCGCGACCGCGCCGGACGTGATGTACGTCGAGGCGCTCGCCGCGCCGCACACCGTGAACACGCTGCCCGAGAAGACGCTGGCGGCTTTCGCGGACCACGGCAAGCCCGGAGCGCTGCTCGCGGCGGACGGCGGCGACGCCGAGGACGTGCTCGCGCGGTTCACGCGAGCGGGCGTGGACCTCGCCGCGCTCGCGCTGCAGCTCCAGCGCGACGGGGCCGCGGCCTTCGGGAAGTCGTGGAAGGACCTGCTGGCCGGCATCGCGGAGCGCAGCGCGACGCTCGACACCGCGCGCTGAGGCGCCGCCCGGAACGTCCGGGCGCTGCACGTTCCGCCCGCGGCCCCGCCGCCCGGCGCTGGCGCCGTCCTCAGGCCGGCTTGCCGCGCGACGCACCCGCCGGCTTGCGCGGCGCCCGCGTGCCGGCGCGCTCCGCCGGCGCCTGCGTGCTGGCGCGCTCCGCCGGCGCCCGCGTGCCGGCGCGCTCCGCCGGTGCGGCGCGCTGCGCGGCGGGCTCGCCGTCCGCGCGCTGCTTGGCCAGCAGGCCGCTCGCGCCGGGCGCGAGGATGCCGTGGAAGACCACCTCGAGGATGTCGGCCGACTGGCGCTCGAAGGAGCGCGTCCGGCCGGCGAAGTAGTTGGTGAACATCGTCCCGTAGACGGCGCTGCTCAGCACGTCGGTGATGCGCTCGACGGGCATGCGGCGCACGCGGCCCTCGTCCATGAGCCGCTCGTACAGCGCGCGCCAGCGCTGGATCGCGTTGCGGCGGTGCGCGAAGTACGTGGGCTGCTTGCGGTGGCGGAAGTCCGCGCGCTCCTGGATGAGCAGCTCGACGTAGTGCGGGTGCCCGTCGAAGAACTTCAGGTAAGCGCGCACGGCCGATGCGATCTGCTCGAGCGCGTCGTCGGCCTCGTCCACGGCTGCGTCCACGGAGGCGCGCAGGCGCTGCATGACGCCGTCCACCGCGGCGAGGAACAGCGCGCCCTTGGAGGGGAAGCGCCGGTAGAGGCTGCCCTTGCCGATGCCCAGCGCGTCGGCGACGTCCTGCAGGTCCGCGTTGCGGTAGCCCTCGCGCGCGAAGACCTCCGCGGCAGTGGCGAGGATGTCGTCCGTGCGCTCCACCGCGGCGCGGCCGCGGCGACGCGCGGGCGCTCCGGCCTTGCGGCGCGCCGGCGCGGGCTTGCTCTGCCTGGTGCTCAAGGCGCTGCACTCCGGGGATTGCGGGCGGACGCGTCCGTCCGCACACACTATCCCCGTGCGGCGCACGGCCCGCAACGGCCACGGCGGCGCGGGCGCTCGCCGAGGCGGGCGCCCGCGGCGAGGCGCGGTCACGTGGCCGCCGCGCGGGCGCCTGCCACCGCGCGGGAACCTGTCCCGGCAGGACGCTCGCGGCGTCGCGGGCGCCTGTCGCGGCCGGGCCGCTCGCGGCGGCGCGGGCGATCACTGCAGCGTGACGGTCACCGGGTTGCTGAGGTTGCCGGGCGCGGCCCCGGTCGCGCCGAAGACGGAGAGCGCCTGGAAGGTGACGGGCAGCGGCACCGGCAGGGCGGCCGGGATGCCGATCGGCACGGAGACCGGCGCGGGCGGCCAGGCGAGCAGCACGCTCGGCGCGGCCAGGTTCACGAACAGCGGGCCCCAGCTCTCGAGCGGCACCTCCGCGGGCAGCACGCCGAGGAAGAGCAGGTTGGCCGGCGCCGGCGCGCCCGAGGTGGAGACGATGAGCGTGCCTCCGGGCGTCGCGCTGCCCGTCACCGCGAGACGCGCGTTGTCGAACTCCCGCGCGCCCATGTCCACCACCTTCGCCTTGTCGAGGTTGCCGTCCATCCAGCGCGGGAAGCCCGCGCCGTCGAGGCCCGCGGGCGCCTCGGCCGGGTCGCCCGCGTCGATGCACGGCGAGCCGGCGAGCAGCGACAGGTCGCCCGCCGCGAGGTCCGCGAACTTCGGGTCCGCCATGATGCTGCCCTGCAGGCCGGCGAAGGGCAGGTGGCCGTCGGAGTACTGCCACTGCCCGAGGTTGAAGGCCTGCACGTTGCCGCCGGCACCCGTGTTGCCCCACGCGATCGAGCTGCGCACGGTCCCCGTCCACGCGACGCTGCTGCGGAAGAAGCCCGAGCCGCCGTTGCCCGCCGCCGTGCAGCGCAGCAGGTCGAAGCTGCCGGCGCCGAGCTGGATGCCGACGCCGCCGCAGGACCACGCGACGAGATCGGTAGCCGGGCTCGCGAGCGCCGTGAAGGAGAAGCCCTGGAAGGCCGTGTGCTCGGCGCGCACGTGGTGCAGGGTCAGCAGCGGCGAGGCGCTGGCCAGTCCCGTCCCGGCGCCCGCGCCGAACCAGCGCAGCAGCACGTGCTCGAGCGTCGAGGGCGCGGCGGCCGCGTTGACCTGCACGCCGATCCAGTCGCCGTGGGCCGGCGCGCTCGCGGCGCCGTCGGCGTTGGTGTCGCCGTCGACGCTGTCGTCCTTGATGGAGGTCAGGATGACCGGCGCCGCGGGACTGCCGCGCCAGTCCAGCGCGCCGCCGTTCACGGTGACGGCCAGCGTCGGCGGCATGAACTTGAGGTGCGTGCCGGGGTCGAGGTGCAGCGCGCCGCCCGCGTTCAGCAGGATGCCGCCCGCCATCTTCAGCGAGCCGTTGAGGATGTTGTGCGGGCCGATGGAGACCGGCGAGGTCAGCGTCGAGCCGTTGACGCGCAGGCAGTCGCCGCCGCCGTTGCCGCTCGCGCTGTTGTCGAGGAAGCCGGGCACGGCCGCGAGGTCCACGTTGGTGACGGCCACGTCGGCGTTGTCGTCGATGCTGCAGTGCTGGACGGTCACGAAGCTCGGCCCGAAGGCGAGGTTGATGCCGGCGAGCGCGTTGTGCCGGATCGTGCAGCCGGTCAGCGTGACGTTCACGCCGGCGGCGTCGGTGCGCACGCCCGTGACGGCCCAGCGCTGGTCCACGTGCGCGAGCACGCTGGCCGCGGAGCCGGCGTGGAAGGTCAGGCCCGACCAGTCCGACGGCGCGGGCGCCGTCGCGGCGCCGTCGCCGTTGGTGTCGCCGGCCACGCTGTCGTCCTTGATGGAGGTGAGCGTCACCGGCTGCGCCGCGCTGCCCTGCGCGAGCAGCGTGCCCGTCGCGATGAGGCCGAAGTTGCCGGCGAACTTGAGGGTGAGGCCAGGCCCGAGGGTCAGCGTCGCGCCGGCGGAGACGACGCCCGAGCTGGCCATCACCAGCGCGCCGTTGAGGCAGTTGCCAGGCTGCACCGTCAGCGCGCCGGTCACCGTGGCGACCGTCACGCGCATCGCGTTGCCGAGCCCGTTGCCGCTCGCCGTGTTCGCGGAGAAGCCCGGCACCGCCTGCAGGCGGAGCTGGTCCACGGCCCATGCGCCGTTGCCGGTGAAGCTGCAGTGGTTCACCGTCGGCAGCGCCGCGCTGCTGTTGAGGCTGAGGCCGGACTGCAGGCCGTTGCGCACCGTGCTGTTCGTCAGCGTGATGTTCGCCTCCGAGAGGGCGATGCCGTGGCTGCCGGCGAAGCCGTGGAAGCGCACGTCCGCGTGGTCCACGACGCTGGCACCCGAGCCCGCGCCGTTGAAGGAGAGCCCGCGCCAGTCGCCGGGCGCGGGCAGGCTCGCCGCGCCGTCGGCATTGCTGTCGCCGCCAGCCGTGTCGTCCTTGACCGACGTGAAGATCGCGGGCGCCGCGGCGCTGCCCGCGACGTGCAGCGTGCCGCTGATCGCGAAACCGAGCCCGGCCTGGAACTTCAGGATCGCGCCGGGCTGCACGGTCAGCGCCGCGCCCGCGGGAACGCTGATCGCCGCGGTGACCACGTGCACGCCCGGACCGACCGGCCCGGTGGTCGCGTCGGACAGCGCGCCGGCGAGGTTCTGGCCGCGCGCGGTTGTGAGCGTGAGCGCGGACGCGGCGAGCAGGTGCAGGAACAGGGAGCGAAGCGGACGCGGCATGATGTCTTTCCTCGCGGGCGTGCGACCGGCGGTCCGCGGCGGCCGCGACGACGATCGCGGCCCGTGATCCCGGGGGCCGGAAGAGGAGATCCGGAAGTGCCGGCGCATGTCCCGCGCCCGCGGCCCGCGCTCCCCTCCCAGCCTCGCGTCCAGGGCCCGCTCTGCGGACCGCGCCCGCGTCCTGCTCCCGCCTCTCGCAGTCCGCAAGAAAAGACGGCGGGCCGGGCGCGTCTCCGCGCACGGCCCGCCGCGGTGGTGGTGCTTCCCCGTCCGGTCAGTTGACCGTGATGTACACCGGGTCGGACAGGTTGCCCGGGTCGTTGCCCGTGGTGCCCTGGATGCCCAGCTCCTGGAAGATGAGCGGCAGCGGCACCGGCAGGCTCGGGGGGATCACGATCGGCACGGCGCTCGGGATCGGCAGCCAGCCGGTCAGCACGTGCGGCGCGACCACGTTCATGAACAGCGGGCCGAACTGCTTCAGGAACTGCTCGTCCTGGACCACGCCGATGAACAGGAAGGTGGTGAGCCCGGCCGTGCCCGTGGTCGAGATCGTGAGCGTGCCGCCCGGCGTGGGGTTCCCCGTCACGGCCAGGTGCACGTGGTCGAACTCGTAGGCGCCCATGTCCACGACCTTCTGCTTGTCCAGGTTGCCGTCCATGAAGCGCGGGTAGCCGACGTCGTCCACGCCGAAGGCCACCTCCGCGGGATCGCCCTTGTCGATCACGGGCGAGGTCTTCTGCAGCGTGAGGTCCCCGGAGCCCACGCTGACGAACTGCGGGTCCACGTTCAGGTTGCCGTTGCTGCCGGCCAGCGCCGCCGAGCCGTCCGAGAAGTGCACCGAACCGGCGGGCAGCGCGCCGAAGTTGCTGCCGTTGCCCCAGGCGAGAGAGCTGCGGATCGTGCCGGCGAAGCCTCCGTTGGACTGGAAGCCGCTGCCCCCGTTGCTCGCCGCCGTGCAGCGCAGGAGCTGGAAGGTGCCGCCCTCGAGCTCGAAACCGTGGGCATTGCAGTCCCAGGCCACCAGGTCGGTGCCGGGGGTCGCGATCGAGCCCAGCAGAAAGCCGTGCGTGGCGCTGTGCTCCACGCGCACGACCTGGAGGTGCAGGGCCGGTGAGGCGCTCGTGATGCCCGACCAGCCTCCCGCTCCCGCGTAGCGGACGCGCACGTGGGTGAGCGTGGAGGACGCCGCGCCCGCGTTGATGAGGAAGCCCGGCCAGTCGCCCTTGCTCGGGCTCGAGCCGTTGAGGTTGTTGTTGGTGTCGCCGTCGATCGAGTCGTCGTGGAAGGAGGTGAAGATCACCGGCGCCGTGGAGGTGCCCTGAGCGTCGATGGCGCCGTCCACGACGATGAGGGGACCGGCGATCTTGACGTGCACGCCCGGCAGCAGGTGCAGGGCGCCGCCGGCGGCGACGTTGAAGTTGGACACCACCACGAGCGAGCCGTTGAGGCAGTTCTGCTTGTCGATCGTGGTGCTGCCGGAGATGCCGGCGTCCACGATGCGCATGAAGTTCGCGCCGTTGCCGCTCGCCGTGTTGTTCGCGAAGCCCGGCGCGGACGCCAGGCGCAGGTTGCCGATGGCGTCCCCCACGTTGCCGGTGAAGACGCAGTTGCTCACGAGCGGCGCGGCGACCTGGAGCGCCGCATTGAAGCCGGCCGCGGCGGAGTGGCGCAGGACGCTGTTCTTCAGCGTGATGTTCACCGGCGCGTTCAGGTAGACGCCGGCCCAGCCGCCGGCGCCGGCGTAGCGGATGTCCGCGTGGTCGATCACGCTGCCGGCCGAGCCCGCGCTGAAGATCAGGCCCGCCCACTGCCCGGGCGACGGCGCCGTGGCGTTGAGGTCGTTGTTCGTGTCACCCGCCACGCTGTCATCGTCGAAGCTCGTGATCACGACGGGAGCCGCGACCGTGCCGTTGACGGTCAGCGCCGACTGGACCACCACCGACTGGCCGCCCTGCACCTTGATCACCGTGCCCGCACCGAGCGTCAGCGGCGCGCCGAGCGTCGGGTTCGTGGCCAGCACCAGCGCGCCGTTGATGCAGCTGGACGGCCCGATGGCCGTCGGCGCCGCGATCGTCGGGCTGGTGACGCGCAGGTAGTTGCCGCCGTTGCCGCTGGCCGCATTGGCCGTGAAGCCGGGCACCGTGTCCAGCCGCACGTTGTCGATGGCGACGCCCGCGTTGCCGGTGAAGGTGTTGCCGGTGATGCTCGTGCCCGCGGCGGTGGACTGGCCGGCGCAGTTGATGCCGGCCGTCGCGCCGTTGCGCACCACGCTGTTCTTCAGCGTGAGCCCCAGGCCGGCCGCGTTGAAGTAGACGTTCGCCCAGCCGCCCGAGCCGCCGTAGCGGATGTCCGCGTGGTCGATGACGCTGGCCTCGGAGCCGGCGCTGAAGAGCAGGCCGGTCCACTGCCCGGCGGAGGGCGCCGTGCCGTTGAGGTTGTTGTTCGTGTCGCCGGCGATCGAGTCGTCGTCGAAGCTCGTGATCACCACCGGGTTGGCCGCGGTGCCGTTGACCGTGAGCTTCGCGCTCAGGAAGATCGACTGGCCGCCCTGCACCTTGATGACCGTGCCCGCGTTCAGCGTGAGCGGCACGCCGACGTTCGGATTGGTGTTCAGCACCAGCGCCCCGTTCATGCAGTTCGCGGCGCCGATGGTCACGGGCACCGTCGCGGCGGGGACCGTCACGCGCAGGTAGTTCCCGCCGTTGCCGCTGCCGCCGTTGTTGAGGAAGCCCGCCACCGTGTCGAGGCGCACGCCGTCGATGGCCACGCCGGCATTGCCGGTGAAGGTGTCGCCGGTGATCGAGAAGCTCCCGGCCGAGCCGGCCGCCTGCAGGCCCGCCGTCGCGCCGTGGCGCGAGACGCTGTTCTTCACCGTGAGCGCGGTCACGCCGTTGAGGTAGATGTTCGCCCAGCCGCCGGAGCCGCCGTAACGGATGTCGGCATGGTCCAGCACGCTGCCCTCCGAGCCGGGGCTGAAGATGGTGCCGGTCCACTGGCCCGCGGACGGGCTCGTCGCGTTGCCGTTGCCGTTGCTGTCGCCGCCGGCCGTGTCATCGTCGAAGGACGTGAAGATCACGGGATTGGCGAGCGTGCCGACCACGTTGAGCACGCCCTGCAGGCCGAAGGAGCCGCCCGCGTGGAATTTGAGGATCGCGCCGGCCTGCACCGTCAGCGTCTTGCCGGGCTGCACGCTGATCGCGCCGATGACCTCGTGCACGCCGGGCGTGACGGGGCCGGTCGTGTCGTTGGACAGCGCGCCGGTCAGCGACTGCGCATGGAGCGCCGCGCCGGACGCGGCGAAGGCGAGCCCGAGGGTCAGGGGGCGGAGGAGGGAAGCGAAGGATGACGACATGGTGTGGTGGCTCCGCCGGGCCGCCTGAGGCCCGGTCTGCAAGCACTTGTCCCGGCGCGGCCGGACTGGACAGGAAAATTCCGGCGGCAGCCCGCCGGCGCCCCGTTCAGCCGCCGCCGTCCCCCACCCAGACCTCCGCGGCTCGCGGATGGCTGAGGAAGTCGGCCATCGCCTCGGTCGCGCCGTATGCGCCGACCATGCCGAAGGCGAGCAGGTCGCCCGGGGCCAGCTCGGGCAGCGCCACCTCTCCCAGCCGGTCGAGCGCCGTGCACAGCGGCCCGGCCAGCACCGTGGAGCGCAGCGGCCCGTCCCCGGCTCCGTCGTCGGCAGGCCGCCGGCCTGCCGGCGCGGCCTCCTCGTCGGCGGGGCGCCGGCTTGCCGGCGCGGCTTCGTCGCCCGCGCGCCAGCCGCCTCCCGGCGCGGCGCGGCCCACGCGGCGCACGGGAAAGGGCTGGCCGGTGAGCAGCGGGCGGAGCAGGTGGTTGATGCCGCCCTCGAGGATGGCGAAGCGCGTGCCGCGGCTGTGCTTGGTGCGCACGACGCGCACGAGGTAGTCGCCGCACGCGGCCGCGATGTAGCGCCCGGGCTCGAGCAGCACCTCGCCGCCGAACCACGCGTGGCGCGCGAGCAGCGCCGCGAGTCCCGCGCCCAGCGCGCCGACGTCGAGCGGCGTCTCATCCGCGGCATAGGGCACGCCGAGGCCGCCGCCCAGATCGATCTGCGCGAGCTGCAGGCCGTGCTCGTGCTGCAGGCTGCGCCCCAGCTCGAACACGTGCGCCCAGGCGGCGAGCAGCGCCGACGCGTCGCGCTGGTTGGTCGCCGCGAAGACGTGCAGCCCCGTCACGCGCACGCCGGTCAGCGCGGCGGCGCGCGCGAGCAGCTCCGGCACGTCCTCCTCGTCCACGCCGAAGGCGGACGGCCCGCTGCCGCCGAGCAGCGCGCGCTCCTCGGCCGGCGCGAGCCGCGGGTGCACGCGCAGGTTCACGTCGACGGACGCGGCGGCGGCGCCGTCCCGCCGGGGCGTGCCGCTCGCGGCGACGAGTGCGTCCACGCGCTGCAGATCCTCCCAGCCCTCCGCCTGCACGCGCGCCCCGAGCGCCAGCGCCAGCGCGAGCTCCGCCTCGCGCTTGCCGGGTCCGGCATACAGCAGGCGCGGCGCGGCGCCGGGCGCGGGAGGTCCGGCCGCGCCGGCCAGCGCCGCGGCCGCGCGCCGCAGCTCGCCGGCCGAGGCGCAGTCGAAGCGCGCGCCGAGCGCCGCGAGCCGCGCGAGCAGCGCCGGATGCGGATTGGCCTTCACCGCGAAGGCCAGCGTCACCCGCGGGGGCAGCGCGGCCGACAGCCGGAGGAAGGCCTGCTCCGCGCGCCGCACGTCGTAGACGAAGCACGGCGTGCCGTGCTCCGCGGCGAGCGCCCGCGCGCGATCCGGCGCGAACGCGAAGAGCGCGTCAGCGCCCGGCGTGCCGGGCCGCGCCGGCGCGCTCACCGCAGCGCGTCCTCGAGCGCGGTGCGCGCGTCGGTGCGCGCGTCCCGGTACTTCACGATGAGCGGCGCGCTGATCTGCAGGCCGTGCTTGACGGCCCACTCGCCCGCGGCCGCGCGCGAGCCCGGCACCACGACGGCGCCCTCGGGCACCTCGCGGCGCCAGGTCCGGCCGTGGATCAGGTCGTGGATCTCGGTGCTGCCCGTGAGCACGACGCCGGCCGCGATCACGGCGCGCCGCCGCACGACGATGCCCTCGAACAGCCCGGCGAGGCCGCCGATGAACGCGTCGTCCTCGATGACCACCGGCAGCGCGCCGACGGGCTCGAGCACGCCGCCCACCTGCGCGGCCGCGGAGAGGTGCACGCGCGCGCCCACCTGCGCGCAGCTCCCGACGAGCGCGTGGCTGTCCACCATCGTGCCCTCGCCGATGAAGGCGCCCACGTTCACGTAGGCCGGCGGCATGAGCACGACGCCCGCGCCGAGGTGCGCGCCGCGCCGCACCGCGCTGCCGCCCGGCACGAGGCGCACCTCGTCGTGCAGCGTGAAGGCGCGCGGCGGGAAGGCCAGCTTGTCGAAGCTGCTGCCGCCGCCGAGGCCCGGCAGCTCCACCAGCCCGCTGCGGCGGAAGCCGACGAGGATGGCCTGCTTGACCCACGCCACCGGCACCCACGCGCCGTCGTCGCGGCGCTCGGCCGCGCGCACGGCGCCGGACTCCAGCGCGTCGAGCAGCGCCGCGTGCGCCGCCTCCCAGCCCGGGTCCGCGAGCACCAGCGACGGCTCGCGCTCGTAGAAGCCCTGCAGCTCGCCGGCGTTCACGCGCCGCCCGCAGTCCGCGCGCTCATGCGCCCACCGTGGACGACAGCCGCGCGCGCAGCGCGGGGGGCAGCGCGGCGGCCGGCGCGGGCGGCACGCCGTCCTCCAGCGCGATGGCCGCGTCGCGCAGCGCGGCCGCGAGGCGCGCGCGCGTCGCGGGCAGCGCCGTCGTGAGCGGCAGGCGCAGGCCGTCGCCGCAGAGGCCGAGCAGCGCGAGGCCCGCCTTCAGCGGCATCGGGTTGCTCTCCGCGAACAGCGCGTCCATGACCGGCAGCAGCGCGGCGTGCAGCGCGCGCGCGCGCTCCATGCGCCCGGCGCGCGCGTGCGCGACGAGCGCCGCTGCCGGCGCGGGCAGCAGGTTGCCCAGCACGGAGACGAGGCCGGCGCCGCCCAGCGCGATGGTCGCCAGGGCGAGATTGTCGTCGCCGGAGAGCAGGCGCTTGCCGGGCGGCAGCTCGGCGAGGATCTGCCCGATCTGCACGAGGCTGCCCGAGGACTCCTTCACCGCGACCACCTGCGGGTGCTCCCACAGCCGGGCGAGCTGGCCCGGCGTCAGGTTGCTGCCCGTGCGGCCCGGCACGTTGTAGACCACGAGCGGCAGGCCCGGCGCCGCGTCGGCGACGGCCGCATAGTGCGCGACCAGCCCCTCGGTCGTCGGCTTGTTGTAGTACGGCGTGACGACGAGCGCGGCCGCGGCGCCGAGCTGCTGGCAGCGCGCGGTCCACGCCGCGGCCTGCGCGGTGGCATTGCTGCCGGTGCCGGCCAGCACGGTGCGCCCGCCGCTCTCCTCGAGGCAGGCCTCCAGCAGCGCGTCGCGCTCGCCGTCGCGCAGCGTCGCCGCCTCGCCGGTGGAGCCCAGCGGCACCAGCACGTCCGCGCCGCCGGCCACGACGTGGCGCACGAGGCGCCGGAACGCGGCCAGGTCCAGCGAGCCGTCCGCCGCGAACGGCGTCGCGAGCGCGACCGCCAGCCCTTCGATCGCCCGAGCGTGCTGCACCATCGTCTTCATGCCTCCCTGCATGCCTGCACGCGCCGCGCGGCGCGGCTGCGATGCGTGCGTACCATCCTGCGCGTGCGCCCGGCGCTCACGACGTCAGCAGCCCGCGCGCGTGCGCGAGCTCCGCGTTGAGGAGCGAGCCGCCCGCCGCGCCGCGCTCCGCATTGTGTCCCATCACCACGAACTTGATGCCGAGCACCGGGCAGCGCCGCACGCGCCCCACGTGCACGACCATGCCGCCGCCCGCGCCCACGTCGCGGCGCACCTGCGGCCGGTCCGGCGCGACGTGGACGCGCAGCGGCTGGCCGGGCGCCGAGGGCAGCGCCAGCCGCTGCGGCTCGCCGCGGAAGGCCGACAGCGCCTCGGCCACCGCCTCGGGCGAAGGGTCGCCGCGCAGGCGCACCGAGACCGACTCCGTGTGCCCGTCGAGCACCGGCACGCGGTGGCAGGCCGCGGACACCGTCATCGGCGCGGGCACGACGCGGCCGCCGGCCAGCGTGCCGAGCATGCGCGCGGTCTCCTCGGCCAGCTTCTCCTCCTCGTCGCGGATGAACGGGATGACGTTGCCGAGGATGTCGAGGCTGGCCACGCCGGGCCAGCCCGCGCCGGAGACGGCCTGCATGGAGGTCATCAGCACCGTCTCCACGCCGAAGGCGGCGTGCAGCGGCGCGAGCGCGAGCGCGAGCACGGTGGCGGTGCAGTTGGGATTGCAGACGATGCCGCCGCGCCCGCCGCTCTGCACGCGCTGGCCCTCCAGCAGCGAGAGGTGCTCCGGGTTGACCTCCGGGATGAGCAGCGGCACTGCCGGATCCATGCGGAAGGCGCTGGCGTTGCTGAACACCACGGCGCCCGCCGCCGCGAAGGCCGGCTCGATGTCGCGCGCCGGCCCGCTGTCCAGCGCGGAGAAGACCACCGGCGCGAAGGCGGCCTTCGGCGTCGCCGCGACGAGCGTGCGCGCGCCGAAGCCGGCGTGGCCTCCGACGGCCTCGCCGG
>Ga0193753_10002095_pt1 | contig 16195 bp, 20 predicted proteins | sample H1c2metaG_FD_144925 | JGI IMG/M metagenome (GOLD analysis project Ga0193753, IMG submission 144925) | Soil microbial communities from a riparian zone of the East river system, Colorado, United States - H1c2 | ecosystem: Environmental > Terrestrial > Soil > Riparian zone | place: USA: East... | reverse complement strand
AATTGTAAAACTTTCCGACAGTATTCTGCACCTTGAAAATGGAATCCTTAAGCACTATACCAGTACTGCTGCTTTTCTAAACATTACCGGGTACATACCAAAACTATCAGGCATAATTGTAGCAGTGCACGAAAATGGGATCTCAGTATTTGCTCATCAATCTTTGTTAACTATTCCGGTTTCACAAGAAGACGCAGGGAAGCACAAAATAGGCGCAGAGATTGAAATACACTACGACAGCCAGTCAACGCCTGTCATTCATATGCTTCCATAAAAGGATTTATTCTTAACTTTATCTTTACAAAAGGCCTGAGCAGTAACAGTGAAAATATTTTATCCGGGTATATTTATAGAAATCTTTCGCCCTTTTATGATCGTCATACCGGCTATATTTTGATTGCCTTTTTATATAAGAATTTAACCGGGCAGTTAACTGTTCTGGTTTGATTGCGTCCTTTTCAGGAAAAAAAAGTTTTAAACACCCATCATAGCCTTTGGGCATTTCCCTTAATCCGTTCAAGCAATTTCCCGAAATCAGGTTGGCCATTGTAGTAAAGTGCAGCGGTCTCTTTATAGCGTTTTATGAAATCTTTTCTTATAGCAGGATCGTTCACCAGAAAAGCTTCGTTTTCGGCAATGGGGATGGCCCTGTCTGTAGCTGGAAATCTTTTTTGTTTATGCGCGAGGTAAGCTTCCGTTCCAATAAAATTTTGCACCTCAGTATCTCCCAGCAGGCAAAATACATCATAGTACTGGCGCATAAAATTGGGTCTTTCCTGGCCTCCGGTTTGTTCCTTCCTGAATTTTGTTGCAATGGTCTGGAGTTTTTCTACAAAGGTATATCGTTTGTCATAGCAGGTAATATCAACTGCCCTGTTGTCAATGATGTCTATTCCCTGAGTTTGAATGGCCTTGTCAAATGCCCAGGAACTGATGGGCAATTTTTGATTGGGCGTTACGATATCAAATCCTGCTTCCAGTAGAATACCTTCTTTAACCCCTTCGATCTTATCAAATATATTGTGATAGTGTAATCTTATCCCTCCGCTACGGTATTGGTCAGGGTCGTCAAATACAATATCCCTTTCGATTGAAGCTATACCATCAATGCTGATGTTTGTTGCAAGCCAGTCATAGAATTCTTTTCTTGCTGCAATATTGGCTGGTTTAGTGTTTTTCGGATTTTCATTGATCTTAAATTTGGCAGTTGGGTGAATATGAATATCGATGTCTTCCGAGAAACGTTCGATGATTTTGTATCCCTTTGACAAGGAAGTACCGCCTTTTAATTCAAACCCGAAGCCTTGTTTGGCCAAACCATATAGCACATGCATTATCCAGTAATCCTTTTCTACCAGCGCGGGAAGTATACCCATTTCATCTGCAACAATGCGCAACAATGCCTGGAATTCCCTGTGATGATGCAAGTAAATCGCCGGCATTTATTGATGGTTGAGCATTGGTGAAAGTATCTTTTTCGTCTTAACGTTCCCATATGCTTTCAGAGAGTGGGACAATTTTTTTTGATCCATTTTTGGGACTTTGGCTGCCACATTTCTTAAAACTTTACCAGGTTCTTCTGCCAGCTTATCCAGGTTGTTCACAAGATCCACCAACAGGAATTCACTTGATAAACTTTTGGGAAAATGGTGCTTCATCTGGAACTCAAAGCTACGGTTACCCAGTTTAAAAGTGCCATGGCGTTTGTGATTATAGACAGTTGCCTTGTTGTATAGCTGCGTAGTACCAACGCCCAAAGCATTGTAAGCGTTGGGGCTAGTCAATAAAAACCGATCATCTTTAAGAAAACTACGAACCAGTGCAGTTTCTTCTGGGGGGACTTTACCAAATACCGATTCTTTCGGGTAGTAGTAAACGCCTGGTGATACTTTCTGTAAAGCGCCTTCTTTGACCAATTCAGACAAATGACGATCTACGGCATTCGACCAGTGTGCAAGTTCGCTGCGACGATATACCTGCCCTGGTTTCAAATGTTTCTGTAATGTAGTCACGCTTTTCATATTGTAAATATACTATCTTTTTCGATATTAGCATTATTACCTATTAAAAATTCATGCAAAAATATAATATATCGCATTGAATATCATTATTTTAAATGTACGTGAATAAAAAAAACAATTTCCGGCGACTTCAAATAAAAATAAGCAGGGAATCAGCTATTTGCACAGTTATATCATAAAAACTGATGCAGAAAAATTGTGATGAAACCATTCAAAGGTATGCTGACCGGGAGGTCGCCTGCGGGCGGGTGGGAACTGGTTTCCTTGAACTATTTAAACACCCTCAAAAAGATCATATAGCAGTCACTACAGGAGATTTCCAATATTACTTTTTTCGGGATAGTGCCTTTCAAATAGACGGAATTAATATAGCAGATAAATTCATTTTTGCTTTGGATACCCATAAAATAATGCATGAAAGAGTGGTGGAGTGGAGTAAAGCAGGGAGGCTGTAAAGAATTGTTATTTAATAGCTCAATGTTACCTGGTGATACCTGAAATAAACTTGCACATATCACTGGAGGAAAGGTTATCGAAGGCCAGGATGATACTTGCACATCAGTCCGCAACTACCTATGCGCAGGCTTTGGCACAAGCAGAACGGTTAAAAAAGACTTCGAAAGTCAATCCCTCATCAAGGTTTTTTATGGATTGTGTTCAGTCCCTAGTATCCCAGTTTCTCGTTGACAAGAATAATATGTATTTTACGTCCCATCATCGGATGTTCTTTACGCAAAATTAGCTCCTTGCCAATCTGACTTCCCGGGTATCCCATACTTTTTATTCGTTCATCTTCAAGTGGAAATACATACTCTGCTATGCGTTTAAGTGCGTCGGCAAGTGCGGGAACGATTTTCTGAGTACCAACAACAAGAATCACATTGGGCGAACTAAATGAGAGATGCGGAAACTGGCTTCCGGATGCCGATACTACCACAAGTTCTCCTTCCTCCGTAACTGCATGTACACTACCGAGGTAGAAATCAGAAACAACCGAATACTTTCGCAGCTCCATTTGCTTAGTTGAATCCTTTTCCTCAAGGATGCCGTCATGGAGATTATTCCATCCGTGTCCGCCACCCGAAAGCTGGGCTATAAACCCAATTTCCTCAAGCGTGCGTGATGAACCGTTCATTACGGAAGCTCCCCTGGGTATAAGTTCTTTTATACGGGCAAGTGCCTCAGCTCCTGTCTCAACTGTTTCGGGAAGGAACCCGTTTGATGTAAGTGCTTCTTCAACGGTTCTGATGGTTCTTGCTGAAGCGCGTGTTTCAAATTTATTTTTCATTTTGTTTTTATTTCAGCTGATGATTTATTAGTGATGTGAGATTTTGATCTGATTGGTTTTTAATTGAGATAGATTCCCGCTGCGTTTGAGTTATAAACCGGGCACAGCCGGGGGTGTTTAATTATTTTTGTGTTTTTGGAATGGGTAAAAAAATTGAAATGTCAGATAAAAGAGCGGCAATCCAAACTAATATAAGTGGCGTGGCTGCAGCCACAATATCTTCTCCGTGCGAAAGATCGGTTCCGATAGCACCTGAAAAGTAACAGGACAATAAAATAAAACCGATCTTTCTTGTTTTAGGCAAAAGAAATAATGCGGCAAAGATAATTTCCATGCATCCTAATAAGGGCAGAAACTGGGCTACACCAACCCTGGTTAGCTTGGTTACAACTTGCACGTTGTTTGTTAATTTGAATATGCCACTTAAGGTTATCATTGCCGCCGTAAGTGCTGTTACAATAATGGTGATTACTCTTTTTAGTTTATTTTTGTTCATCTTACCGGTTATTATTTTTGTTTACGTTTTAAGATGTTTGTTCAATTGATTTATGAATTCTCTGTGTTTTCTGCTTACACATTTGGAATATCACCAACAGCATTTTTAAATAAGGCCTTAGCGGTCCTCATGGAATCATGCCCCTCTCTTAATAGTTTGATTTTTCCATTTTCTGCTACCAGCCGGCCAAAAAACAAGTTGTAAAAGGGCCGTTGCGTATGACTGGTATTTCCGCGCACCTCGTACTCAGCGGCAACCTGGTCTTCACTTTCGATGAATACCTGTGTATTCTCAAATTTCCAGTCCGGAACCAGGCTTAAAATGGTTTCAATCATTTTCTGAATTTCGGCGCGACCAGTATATACCGGAGCTAAACCCACGCTTTCCATAAAAGGAAGTTCTAAACGGGCATCTTCTGCAAAAAGGGCTGCCGCCTTTTGAGGATTGGTGAATACATCAAGGTATTCAAGCAGGAGTTCTTTGGGACTTTTCATTATTTATGTTTTATAATTAAAAAAGATTTTAATAATTGCTGATGTCACCGGGCAGGGTAAAGAAAAAAATGAGCAAAAAAACGGAGGTTGTCCCAAAGGCTTCACTATTATACCAAACCTGGAGATTACAATATATCTGGAACTATCACCACACTCTTAACTATCAGGACAACCTCCGTTCATCTGTTTATCTTAACTGGTATTTTAAACCCAATTCCAGGCCCAATGTTGAATTATAAGTTTTAGGCCTGTACGCAACGTATCCAGGATAGCCCTGATCCTCCGCGTTTGTAAAATCATAATCGAAACGCAGGCCTGTATTCAGATAGAGATTCCTTGCAACGGCAAACTGTACGCCGGCACCCGCTACGGCGCCAAATGTTATATCCTTGTACCGATTCTTGGTATCTGTTTTTGCAAAACCGTCTCCATTAAGTTTTGAACTGGTTAAAATGCTCAATTGCGGGCCCAGTTTTCCTACAAATGCGATCTTTTTTGCCGGATTGGTATTATAAGAAAAGAACACAGGAATCTTTATGTAATCGTTCTTTTGATCATAACTTTTGCCGGCGAAATCATACTTGCGGCCCTGCAGGGAATACAGCACATCTAACCCAACCCCCATATTGTCGTTGAAATTGTATTGTGTACCAACCCCGAAGTTTGCACCGAACTTGCTTTTGTTGTCATTGTCATCTGAATTATTCATCCAGGAAAACTGAGGTGCTCCTTTTACACTTACACTGAATCCTTTTTGTGCATTTAAAGATTGAGCCGCTGCTAACGAAAAGAGGACCAGGATAGCGATTACTGCTTTTTTCATGATTTTAAATTTTTTTATGTTTAACATTTTATTTTCCGGATATGAGTGTGTTATTAAATTCTTACACAAAGATGATATAACAGAACCCTGGAAAGAATGTCAGAAAGCAGATGTTATATGTCTAAAAGACGCTGAAGTCCTTTGCCAGGGGCAGCTTCCCTGTCTTTAACTTTTCAGAAACTTATCTCCGTTGAATACTTCGGCGAACTGTTGCGTTAGCCAATAGCTTGCTCACCGATCTGTCATGTTCTGCCGCACTGGTAGCGGATAATATTAATTTCAAAGGCGAATTCTTCTTCCCGGTTTTTTTTAAAAGATATACTTGCATCGCCGAAAGAGGGCAAAATTTTCTTTGTGCATTCCAGACATATTTATTCTATTTCTAAACATTCTTTTACGGGTCATACAGGTGAAACTTTGCACATGGCTTAGCGATAAGTGTAAGCATACATAACTATCAAAAATTTAAACAGTATGAAACAGGAACAGAAAAAAATATTACAGACGAAATATTTACTCGGTGAATTAGAACTTCCAAACAGGATTGTCATGGCATCGATGACCCGGGCACGTGCTACAAACCCTGAATTGATACCCACCAGTCTGCATGCTGAATATTATGCCCAACGTGCAAGCGCAGGATTAATCTTAACTGAGGGCGTATGGGTAAGTAAGAGAGCTGTTGGCTTTTTAAATATCCCCGGGATTTTCACCCGGGAGCAAACGGAGGCATGGAAAAAAGTAACCAGCGCAGTACATGAAAAAGGAGGAAGGATTTTTATGCAATTGTCGCATAGTGGATCCGCATCTCATCCCGATTATTTTGAAGGTGCTTTGCCGTTAGGCCCTTCTGCTATTAATCCACGGGAAAAATCTTATACGCCGCAGGGCTTTAAGGATACGGTAACCCCTAAAGCATATTCAGGCGGGGAAATCAAAGACACGATTGCCGAATACCGGCAAGCGGCCTTAAATGCAAAGGCCGCAGGTTTTGACGGCATTGAGATACATGCGCACTTATTCACCCTTATTCCGCAATTTTTGAGTATAGCCACTAATCAAAGGACGGATAAATACGGCGGCAATATAGAAAACCGTTGCCGGATCTTATTTGAGATACTGGATGCGGTAATCGGAGTCTTTCCTGGCAAGAGGGTTGGTATTAAGTTTAGCCCGACAGTTTTTAATGCAGGTATCATCAAACCTGATGGAAACACTATCCCTGCATTTAATTATATATTCCGTGAACTGAATCAGTATGATATTGCATTTGTGGAACTAGTTGGACCTGCAGCAGATCTGAGCGGTACGGTAATAGCCGCTTTGCAGGATAATTTTTATAGTCACTTCCGTGTTATGTATAAGGGAACGCTCATTGCCAATCTTGGTTTTAATTGGGAAACAGGAAATGAGATTATAGCTGCAGGAAATGCCGATTTGGTTTCTTTTGGTGCACCTTTTATTGCCAATCCCGATTTAGTTGAGAGATTCCGGAATTCGTGGCCCCTGGCCGTTGGAGATCCCAATACCTATTACGCCGGTGGCGAAAGGGGTTATATTGACTATCCTGGTGCAAATAGCGATGCTATAAGAATATTGGAAAGAAAAGTAGTTTAAATGGTAAGATCGGTATTGTTAAACTCAATGACAAAGAGGGGATTTCCTTTTTGGCTACAATAATCTCCAATTTGGATACATAGCCAAAAATTAAGTGATAGAGTTTTGTACTTCAAATTAAATTAAAAAAAATGAAGACAATTTTCATCACAGGCGCCTCAACAGGCTTAGGAAAGGCAACAGCAAAATTATTTGCATCCAGGGGTTGGAAGGTAATCGCTACCATGCGTAATCCTGAAAACGAAAAAGAATTGGATTTGATTGACAATATTGACTTGTTGCCATTGGATGTCACCAATCTTGACCAGATTAAAGAAGCAACACAAAAGTCAATTAATGCAGGTAATATTGATGTGGTGTTTAACAATGCAGGCTATGGATTGATTGGACCGTTGGAATCCACCACCGATGAGCAACTGGTTCGTCAGTTAAATACTAATATTTTAGGAGTTATCCGGGTTACGCAGGCATTCATTCCTTATTTCAGGGAAAAACAAAACGGACTTTTTATAGCCACTACATCAATAGGCGGACTTATTACTTTTCCATTCAGCTCGGTTTATCATGCAACAAAATGGGCTTTGGAAGGCTGGAGTGAAAGCATGTCTTTTGAGTTGAAAAAAATTGGGGTTGGCATTAAAACTATTTCTCCCGGTGGTATTAAAACGGATTTTGTACATCGTTCGCTGGATACTTCCTCACATCCTGCCTACGAAAAATGGGTAGAAAAATTGTTTGCAGGTATCAGTGAAGATAATTTTACCGCGGCAGAACAAATTGCTGCAGTGGTCTATGAAGCTGCTACAGATGGCAAAGACAAATTAAGATATGTTGCAGGCGAGGATGCGAAAGAACTCTATTCACAACGTTTGCAAGTGGGTGATGAAGCATTCAGAAAACAAATGGAGCAAACATTCCTGGGAAATTAAATCAACTAACTTTGCATAGTGAAAAAAGAACAAAATAATCCATATCAATTCAATTCCATATCTGACTTACACCGGGTGCTGGGCTTGCCAAAGCCGCTGCACCCGTTGGTAAGCCTGGTTGATAATGCCGGGATAGCAGTAGATAAAGATCAATTGCCCGCATCCTTCTTGCTTGATTTTTATAAGATCTCATATAAAAAAGGGCTTAATGGAAAAATAAGATACGGTCAAAACTATTATGATTTTGATGAAGGTGGCATGGTCTTTACCTCTCCAAACCAATTGCTGGCAACTACTGATGATACGGAGTACAAAGGTTATACTTTACTTATTCATCCAGATTTCATCAGGTATCACCCGTTAGCAGGAAGCATTAAAAATTTTGGCTTCTTTTCCTATGCCGTCCATGAAGCATTGCATCTTTCTGAAAAAGAGAAATCGATCATTCTTGCCATTTTTAAAAATATTGAAGATGAATTACAGTCAGCAATAGATGATTTTAGCCAGGATATAGTTATAACCCAAATTGAATTGCTTCTGAATTACAGCAATCGTTTTTATAAACGGCAATTTATTACCCGAAAAGCAGTGAGTAATGATTTGCTGGCAAAATCAGAGACCATACTGAGTGATTATTTTAACAACGAAACTGCTTTGATGAAAGGGTTGCCCACAGTGCAGTATCTTGCTGAAGGACTAAATGTCTCGCCGCGTTACTTAAGCGATATGCTCCGTTCTTTGACGGGACAAAATGCACAACAACATATCCACAATAAACTCATCGAAAAAGCAAAAGAAATATTATCCATCAGCAAGTTGCAGGTTTCAGAAGTAGCGTATCAATTGGGCTTTGAACATCCACAATCTTTTAACAAATTATTCAAAAGAAAGACAAATTTATCTCCATTGGAATTCAGGCAATCTTTTAATAAACCCGCATAAACCTGGCAGACAGCCGAACAGAAAACCCACTAATTAGTAGGTGAGTAAGGCATATTAGCCGTGATTGAAATGTTCATGTGTTGATTTTATTGAACTGTGAATTGTTTGCTGGTTCTGACATGTTTGTTCGCCATTAGCATTTAATATTTGCGGACTGGCTTTCCTGTTGTTGGGAAGTACTTGCAAAGCAGCGCCCAATAGAATAAGGAAACCTGCTTCGAAATACATGCTGATCCGGTAACTTTCTATTTTGTCCGGTAACAGCTGAAGATTTGATAAAGTGGAAATAAATGCCGCTAATAAATCTTAACAATAACTTTTTCATTAAAAGATGAAACCCGGCTTAATTAGTTCCATCATATACAAAATCCATGTATTTGCTGCTGTGAGCAAGGGCTTCATTCTTATAGGCGCGTATCAAACTCACTCCCTTTTCCGTAGCCAGGCCATACAGGTGATAGGTTAACAATTGGTTGTCTATTTCCATAGATGAAAACCTGGCGTGACTGAAAACTTTTGAATTATATGACATGAACGATATTTCCACCATATATCGCGAAATGATCCCTGAATTAATTGCACCCCTGTACAGGCCTTCCGTTATTCCCCTGTCTACATTTGATTTGAATAACTTGAATAGAAAGTCATTTTTAAACGAGATTATTTTTTTGAATGTCTGGAGAAATGATTTTTTAAATTGGACCTGTGTATAGATGTTAAAGTCCTGCACAAATTCGTCAATAATGTGCCAGGCAATAAAGGCTTCCTGGATAGGGTTTTCAGCTAACCGTTTTCTATCTTCCAGCTCTTTCTTTTTATTTGCTATTTGTTTAGAAACGATACAATCAACAAGCTCCGCTTTGTTGATAAAACATTGATAAATAGTTTTTTTAGAAATACTCATTTCTTCAGCAAGTCCACCCATGGAAATGCTATTGAAACCGGTTTTTTTATACAGTTTTTCAGCCGCGGCTATAATATGGTCTCTGATTTGGTCATGGTGCGTTGGTTTGCTATCTGGATGTTGTTTCCCGTTAATTGACTTCATCTTAATCTGTTTGATGTTGAATAGGTGTATTTATTTTAGCTTTAGCTCAGGCTGAATGCGGAATTTTAATCATAACGCCGCCTCTTTAACCTCAATTAAAGTGCAAAGTTTCGTTTATATGACAGGTGAAAGAATGGTTGGAAGCCGAAAAAATATGTCTGGAATGCTCAAAGAAGATTACTAAAGGGAACTTTTATAATCTTTCGGGCTTAGACCTGTATGCCTCTTGAAAAATTTGGAGAAAAAGAACTGATCACTGAAATTAAGTTGATCTGCCACCTGCGCCACAGAATAAGATAGATCATTGAGTAATATCCTGGCTTCTACAATAACCATCTCGTCAATCAGCTCCCCGCATGTTTTTGTTGTGATTTCTTTAGTGGTCTTGGTTAAATGCTGTGGCGTAATAAAGAGCGCATCGGCATAAAATTGAACACTTCTTTCTTCTTTAAAATGTGTGGCCAACAGTTTGAGGAAACTGAACACCAGGTGTTCCTTGCGGGTTAGTTTTGAGTCTCCATTTCCCCTGTATCTTTTAACAATTGCTGCCAGTTCAAACATAAATAGATTGAAACTGTGATAGATCATTTCTTTTTTAAATGGGTGTTCATTATTTTCATAATACTTTTTAAGCGGTAGCGTCAACTCACGAAGCGTTTCATTTTCTTCATTTGTCAATAAGAAGTAAGGATCACTTTGCAGTGATAAAAAATTAAACGCGTCTATATGTTTTTTATGTGCCAGCGAACTTTCTAAAAATCCAGGATTAAAGCCTGTTCCAATGAAAGAACAATTTTCAACTTCTTTTACTAACTCGTGGACTATACCTGGTGGAACGATAACAAGGGAGTTCTTTATTAATTTATAATTGATCAAATTACACTTTATATCCAATTCGCCTCCGGTATAAATAATTACAAGAAAATAAGTGGACCGGGTAGGATGGAAAAACTGTTCCTGGAAGGGGATCTCTTCTTTACTGTAGACAAAAAAATCATCAGACTGCATCTTTCTGCCTGCAAGGGCATTTACCTGACTGATATCGATTGTATTTATTGAAGAAACAGGAGGCTTCACGTTTCTAAAGTATAAGTTGATAAAAAATACAGCTTAAACAGTAATTGCTGAAAGTTCAAAACACAAAGGTATCAACAAATCTCATATTATTAATTAACAGAGCTGGAATGTCAATCCGGGAACAATAATTTACTCGCAATGAAATCATTAAACATACGCTGATAGTATTCTTCCGGACATATATATGCTATTTCCAGACATTTTTATTAACGTAAAATAGAACCAGCTTTGTGATTCTATTAATAATACGTTTACTATGAGTGCCCTTCTTACAGATAAAATTATTTTTGTTGCCTGTAATACAAGCCTGGTTGGTGCAGGTATTGTGCGCAGTTTTTTGCTTGAAGATGCCACTGTGATCTTCCCGGCAAATAACGGTCAGGCAATTACAATGCTTAAAGAGCTCATGGATGATATCAACACCGGTAAATTAGTGACATTGCTTACCGATTATCCTGATTATGATAAAGCATTTGAGATTGTGGATACTGTAATGGAGCGATTTGGTAAAATAGACATTTTTATTATTTGCTTTGATGCGCCAACGGCTACAAAAGGCCTCACGGAAACAGGTATAATGGACTGGGAAAAAATGATTGACCGGAATATTACTGCTTTTTTTGTGGGTGCCCGGATAGTGCTTAGCCGTATGAAGGAACAAGGGCAGGGTATGCTTGTAAACATTATCGGTATGAATAGCAGTGGAAACGGAACCTTTTTACCACTTGCTGGTTTATCTGCAGCTATACAGGCGGAAATGACTAAAGTACTTTACGCGGAAGTAAAAAGATTTAATATCAGGTGCCACAATCTTTTGATAGTTAATCTTACAGCTACGGATATATGTAATACACATAGCACCCGGGCAGAGGAAAATAAAGAAATGACCCCCGCCGGTATTGCCAGCTATATTATGAAACTATACACCTGTGAGGCCAGTGATTCTGAAGGCATTTTTATATGGCTTCCGGCAAAGCCTGAAACAGGTGATATAAACATGCAATGATTAAAACAATCCCGGTGTATCAGGGTCTGTAAATACGCAAACATCTTTCAGACATATTTTTACTGCCTATGGCTATTCTTCTCCCCGATGATTTTATTCAACTTTCGTTTGGTGCTTTTATCTGAAACCTCATTGAATGCTCAAACTTCAATTTTATTTAAAATAAAAAACAAATATTATGAAGACAAAATCAAACGGAACGGAGAACAATCTTATGACGAACAATCTGAAGAAACCCAGGATGGATAAATATAAAAGCTTCACCCTGGACAACACGGAGCCGTCGTTATGGCGGGTAACTTTCAACAATCCACCGATCAATTTGATAGACGCCGTCATGATCGATGAACTTCGTGAATTATTCACCCAGGTTGAAAGCGGTCAGGGGCCAACCGTACTTTTATTCGATAGCGCCGACCCCGATTATTTCCTGGCGCACTATGACGTCACTCCCGCCAACAGTTCCCTGGTTGATGTATTGCCGCCGGGACCGGACGGCATCCATCCATGGATCGATCTGCTGGTCCGCTTGAGTAAATTGCCGACTGTAACGATCTCGGCCATACGCGGGAGAGCCCGCGGCGCCGGCAGTGAGTTCGTTCTCTCTTGCGACATCCGTTTTGCAAGCCGGGAGCGGGCATTGCTTGGCCAGTTTGAAGTCGGTTTCGGCGCCATTCCAGGAGGCGGACCAGCAACCCGGTTGCCCGGTCTTGTTGGCCGTGGCCGGTCCTTCGAGATCCTGTTCGGTGGTGAGGACTTCGATGGCGCACTTGCCGAGCGCTATGGCTACGTGAACCGCGCCATTCCCGACATTGAGTTTGAAGGTTTTGTAGATCGCTTCGCACGTCGCGTCTCAGCTTTTGAGCCCCAGACCATTCGCGATATCAAGCATTTTATTAACAAGGCCTCCCTGCCAGCCGATGAGGAATTTCCCCCGCAGATGGACGCATTCTGGCAGGCAGCCACAAGACCGGCACTTCAGGTGCGGCTCGGCAAAGCGTTCGAAGACGGCCTCCAGCAACGATCCGATGTTGAATTGCGTCTGGGCGAGTACGTGGGACAGTTCGTGAAAGAGAAACAGACGGGTGGTCTTCAGGAAGTGTAAGGAAAAATTGAACATAGCGCAAAGGCTGGAAGGCGGTGTACTGTACACAGGCCTTCCACTTTTAACCAGGGTTAAAAAAATTCGAAATGAAAAAGGAAATTATATTCACCGCAAAAGGGCACAGCGCCTACCTGAGCGGATATCATGTCAACCGTATTTTACCAAATCAGAAAGCTGATGCAGTAGGACCATTTGTATTTCTTGACCATATTGGTCCTACTATCCATGAAGATAATGAACCCATTCAAAAAAATGGAAATGGCGCACACCCGCACAGGGGCATTGCAACGTTGACCTATATTCTTAATGGCGAAGAAGAACATTTTGACAGCAAAGGAAATCATGGCAAAGTACATTCAGGGGGAGTACAGTGGATGAAGGCCGGCAAGGGAATTGTTCACGATGGAAATTTTAATGTTGATTCTCAATCAAACGACCGGCTTACTCACGGTTTTCAATTTTGGATTAATCTTCCCTCAAAAAATAAAGCCGAGGCACCCCAACATCTTGCGATTCAGGCAAACGAAGTGCCGCAAAAAATGCTGAATGGTAATAAGGGATGGATGAAAGTAATTGCAGGCGAATATGAAAATTTGATTTCCATAATTCCAAATTACTCAAAGCAGTTTTTATACCACATTCACCTGGAACCGGGAAAACAATTTTCCCTCAGCACAGAAAACGGATTGGAATATGCCGCATTTCTTCCGGCTGATAATGCGGTGATTAACGACACTGAATTTACAGCAGGCGAATTCATTGAATTTGACAGAAACGAAGGAATAATTGAGATGAACAACAACTCAACAGGGGCTATTGACATTCTTGTATTTGGCGGTGAAAAATATACAGAGCCCATTGTAGCCAAAGGCCCTTTTGTAATGAACACACAGGAAGAAATTGCGCAAGCATACAACGACTTCCACAATGGCAATTATGGAAGAATTAACTATCCATAAAGACCGGTATTATTTCGGGTAGCCATTGGCGTTGAATAGAACCTTATTGATGAGGCGATTCTACTATGAATATTCCATCGCCAGGCGAAAACCGAATTACCAATTTTCCGGTTAAAAAATATAAATATAAAAAATATGAATAAGTTATATACAGCCACATTAACAAGCAAAGGCGGACGCAACGGGCATGCACAATCCCCGGATAAGATAGTGGACTTTGATCTCCGGGTTCCCAAAGCAATGGGTGGTGCCAATGACAATTATTTAAATCCGGAATTACTTTTTGCAGCCGGCTACGCTGCCTGTTTTGATGGTGCATTGAACCGTATCATAAGCCTGGAAAAAGTAAAAGCAGGGCCAACTACTGTTACAGCTCACGTCAGCATTGGAAAACTGGATGAATCCCGGTTTGGCCTGGCTGTGGACATGGACATAGAAGTGGCAGGCGTTGATCATGATAAAGCTGAAGATCTGGCACAAAAGGCACACGCTATTTGTCCTTATTCTAATGCTACAAGGGGTAATGTTGATGTGAATTTGATCATAAAATAAATGGGCGGATAACCTTACATTTTTGACATCGTTGCGCACGTTTCCGACATTGTTATGGTTATTGTATAGCAGTAATTTAGTGTCTGGAAAAGATACGGATGCGGGAACAAAAATTAAACGGAGTTGGTATGCTAAAATATTTATTTGACCATAAAATAGATCATTACTTTGGATATCCTTTGGCGCCAATAGAACTTATTGAATACGGTGATTTCCAATGTGAATATAGCGCCGCTGTTTATCCTGAAATTAAAATGCTACAGGAGAAAATGGGCAACCAGTTAAAATTTGTGTTTCGTCATTTCCCCCAATCTGCCATTCACCCAATGGCCTTTGATGCGGCAGTTTCTGCGGAAGTTGCATCATTGCAGGACAAATTCTGGTATATGCACGATTTTATTTTTGAAAACCAGAAATATTTAACCCGCTCTTCCCTATCAAATTTTGCAGCAGAGATCGGACTTGATGTAGCTGCATTTGAGACCAGCAGATCCCATAAAAAACTAGCCAAAAAAGTGACCAATGATTTCGAAACTGGGGTAAAAAGCGATGTGAACGGAACACCCACATTTTTTATAAATGGACATAAATACGATGGGTTTAATGATTTTGAAAGTTTATACAAGGCCTGCAAATTCTTACTCATAACCAAAGGGATGGTCGCAGAGTGATTGAGGTAAAAAATGACTGAATTGAAAGTTTAATGTCAGCAAGCTAACAAAAATGATCCACTGCGTCCCGGACCTGAATTCAATCACTTTAAAATTATAAAAAAAATCAATGATGCGAGAAAAAAATATCCGCATCGCCAACTGTGCGGCATGCGGATAAATTCGACTTCTGCTATTCTGATAATATTTAATTTACAAGAACAATCTCCTGCGCTGCCTGCATAACAACCCTGGCAACTGCTTCCGGTTGTGACATGAAAATAACATGGCTGCCTTTTACTTCAGTCACTTGGGTCTTGGAGCGTTTGTACATCGCATGCTGAGTACTTGGGTCAATGCTTTTATCTTCTGTGGCCAATGCTGCATAAGTTGGCTTATCCCTCCACGCTGCATGAGTAATGTTAGTTACAAAACCTTTTGCATAAAAGGCGCCTTGTGAAGCATACATAAAATCCGCTTCGTCTTTCGGGATGTCTGCACAAAAACCTGCATGGTATTTGGCTTTGTCATAATATACTATGCCTTTTTCGTCTGGTGGCAATACACCGTTTTCAGGAGCAGGAGGAGCTGTTTGCAGCCACTGCAGCGCCGACTCACCGTTATCAGGCTGGAAGGCAGCAACGTAAACCAGCGCCGCCACCTTTGGGTGATTGCCTGCTTCTGTGATAACGGCACCACCCCATGAATGCCCCACCAGTATCGTTGGTCCGTCCTGGTTGTCAAGTGCCAGTTTTGTAGCTGTCACGTCATCTTCTAATGATGTTAGCGGGTTTTGTACAACGGTCACATCGAAGCCTTTTTTGCTCAGGACATTGTATAGTGCTTTCCAGCCTGAACCATCTGCAAATGCACCATGAACCAAAACTACATTTTTGATGCTGGTCCGTTTGCCACCTGTTACTCTTGTTTGTGTCATTTGTGTTTCCATTTTATTTGTTGCCGGTGTTTTTATGCAGCACCGGCAACCCAAAGATGCACCACAACCGACACGTTCTTCATGGGCAAACTTCCCTAAACATTGTAATTATTTCCCGACAACTCCAATTTGTTTGCTCTTCCTGAATTCAACCGGGGACTGAGCAGTATTTCTTTTGAAAAAATTGGTAAAGTAGGCCGGATCTTCAAATCCGAGCTCATAGGTAATTTGTTTGATAGATTTGCTGGTAT
>Ga0193753_10002094_pt1 | contig 16203 bp, 12 predicted proteins | sample H1c2metaG_FD_144925 | JGI IMG/M metagenome (GOLD analysis project Ga0193753, IMG submission 144925) | Soil microbial communities from a riparian zone of the East river system, Colorado, United States - H1c2 | ecosystem: Environmental > Terrestrial > Soil > Riparian zone | place: USA: East... | reverse complement strand
TCTGTTAATTTTACAGAGAGCCAAAAAGCACCCGTGCAAGCTCAGTTCATTCGCCAGGGTGAAATATCAAACCTATTGAGAGTAAAGATGAAGAACGGCGCCACCAACGACGAAATCGCGATTCGCCTGCTGGATGAAGCGACAGAAAGTTTCGACTCAAAATATGATGGCTATAAATTCCAACCAACGGGTTTGAACCTCTCCTCTCTTACTAAAGAAAACGATCGACTTGCCATCAATGCAATAAGCCGCAGCAGCTGTAACGGTATCATCCCGTTAGACATTGACGGTGCAGTATTGGGCAACTATACGTTCGACTTCACGGGCTTGGAAACCTTTGATGCCGATTTAAAACTCTTCCTTCACGATAAGGGAGCGGATAAGCGATTGGAACTGGCATCGACTCCAACCTATACTTTCTCGGTTAGTGATGTGTCGACGTTAAAGAACCGATTTGAAATTGTATTGGAAAGGCCTACAGTTGAGCTAGGAATTCCGGTAGCTGGCGAATCAATTTGTGAGGGCAATACAGCTACTTTTGTTACGTTAGAGAATACACAGGCGCATGTAAAGTATTCAGCGTCCTGGAACGGTACCACCATATCCGCTGAAGTAGAGGGTAATGGCGGTAAGCTTACCATTCCGATAAATGTGGATGTTTTTCCGCAAGGAGAGAATGAGATAAACATTTTGGCAAAGATGTTGTCATGCGAACCCATGTTACTAACTAACAAAGCAAAATTGACCATTGTCAAAAAAGGTTTGATCAACAGTGTCGAGGATGGCGCTTCCTGCTCTGAGGGAACAGTGAATCTTCGTGCCATCGGATCGGATGCAACATTGTATAACTGGTACGAAACAGAAGGCGATGCGTCGCCGATAGCAGATCAACACGCAAATGAGTTCACAACGCCTGTCTTGAGCAAATCAAAAACATATTACGTAGCGGCAGTCAACAGCCTGGGCTGTGAAAGCGAACGTGTGCCTGTTAAAGCAACAATTACCAACTTAGACCTGCCATCAATAACGGCCGTGGGAAATACACTTAGCTCCAGTTTTCCTGATGGTAATCAATGGTACGTGGATGGCCTGATTATTGAGAACGCAACTTCCCAAACACTTGAAGTTACTGCGTCAGGTGTTTACACCGTGGTAGCGACTAAGGATCATTGTAGCGTGACCAGCGAAGGCCGGGAGATGGTGGTGACGGGGATTGCAGAGTTCCAGTCGAAGTATATTCACGTGTACCCGAATCCCACAACTGAAAAGGTTACCATTGAGGTGAGGTCAACGGATCCTGCCATTGAAGCACGGTTAATTCATGCTTCTGGAAAAGAATTAGGTTCAATAATACTGACGGGTAGTGACGACATTAAGTCAGGCGAATTTACCATGACATCCCTGCCAGATGGCGTCTATCTCATCCGTATTAATGAAGGACATCATGTATTCACAAAAAAGATTTCTAAAATAAAATGATCAGAGTAAAACAAACCGCTTTCGTAATACTCTTTTCAGTTATTACAACCCTTGCACTTTCGCAACCGGTGCAGCCTCAAGATCCACAAGGCGATCCTGATGCAGTTCCCTTTACGGGGCTCGAATATCTTTTGGTTAGTGGCGGCGCTTATGGTGTTGCTCAACTGCTTCGGAAAAAAAAGGCTAAGAATGACGGGGTGTGATTAAAAAACTTTTTAACAAGCTCACTGTACTACCCAGGGGTGCTGTCATTCTCATTGACCAGCTCCTGATTATCTTTTCAGTAGGGTTGGCATTTCTCCTGCGATTCAATTTCAATATTCCGGAGATCCGCAATTTCAATCCAGAGATCGCTACGTTACTCTGCCTGTTCTCAGCCATGCTCGCTACGCTGATGACAAAAAGCTATGCTGGCATCGTTCGTTATACAGGCATGCAAGACGGTTTGCGGATTGTTGGAACGGAGCTGCTAACACTGGTATTGGTCGTCATTTTCAACCTTGCCTATTATTATAACTTCAGAAAGAACATTATTCCCTATTCGGTCGTTTTCATATCGTTTTTCATTTCATCGCTGCTGTTATACCAATACAGACTATTGGTGAAAAACATTTTCGTCTTCATTAAGTCGGATACATCGGTACAAATACCAGTCGTGATCTTCGGCGCAGGGGTTGCAGGATTTCTAACGAAGCAAGCCATGGAGGCCGACATGTCCAGCAGCTATCGACTCGTGGCGTTCATTGACGATGACATTAAAAAGAACAACAAGGAGATCAACGGAACACGGATCTACAGCACCGACCGGATCCCAGAACTCGCTAAGAAGCACAAGATCAGACAACTGGTAATCGCTACCAAGAGCCTGTCGATCGAGCGCAAGAATGAGATCGTTGACCTGGCGTTACAGTATCATATTAAGGTTAGCTACGTCCCCTCTTTCGAAAAATGGCTAAGAAATGAGTTCGACATCAAGCAGATACGTGACATCAACATTGAAGATCTGCTGGGCAGGGAAGTGATCAGTCTTGATAATCCTGAGATCGAGAAGCAGATCCAGAACAAAGTGATCTGCATCACGGGCGCAGCAGGTTCCATTGGATCCGAGATTGCCAGGCAGGCGTTGACCTATAAGCCAACAACGCTATTGCTGATCGATCAGGCAGAATCTCCGCTCTATCAAATAGAACGCGAGCTGCGGTCACGCAATCAGCAAACCAATATCGTTGTCTTTGTAGCGGATATCTGTAACCAGCCCCGCATCAACAATATCTTCCGCGACCTGAAACCTGAAATCGTATTCCACGCTGCAGCTTATAAGCATGTCCCTTTGATGGAAAGCAATCCTTCCGAGGCGGTTATGGTCAACATCTTTGGCACGCGCATGCTGGCCGATCTGGCCATGCAGCACAAGGTCAAAAAGTTTGTAATGATCTCCACGGACAAGGCAGTGAATCCTACTAACGTGATGGGATGTACCAAGCGGATAGCAGAGATCTACGTACAGTCACTGAACAATCATTATGACCGGCTTGGAATAAATAACACATCGTTTGTCACCACGCGCTTTGGTAATGTATTAGGCTCGAACGGTTCCGTCATTCCGATCTTTAAGGAACAGATCATGAAGGGCGGACCAGTGACAGTAACACACCCCGAGATCACGCGATTCTTTATGACCATTCCTGAAGCGTGTGAGCTTGTGATTGAGGCGGGATGCATGGGCCAGGGTGGGGAGATCTTTATATTCGATATGGGTAAGCCAGTGAGGATCTATGATCTCGCCAAGAAGACGATCCTGCTATCGGGCAAAGAACTTGGCAAAGACATAGAAATTATTTTTACAGGATTGAGAGATGGTGAGAAGTTGTATGAGGAATTGTTGAATGACCAGGAGAATACCATCCCTACCCATCATGAAAAGATCCTGAAAGCGCATGTGTCCGACTATCAATACGAAGACGTGTGCCAGCATCTTAATCTGCTGGAGGATTTGATGAGTGATCGCAACGAATTAAAGATGGTTGCCCTCATGAAAGAGATCGTTCCAGAGTTCAAGAGCAACTATTCCCGCTTCGAAGTGCTCGATACGCCGTATTCAAACGTCTAGACTTTCATTCCTTTGTTTACCGCACATCAATATCGGGTGGCATCCGCCAGGATTTTAAGTATCTTACAAGTCCTGTTACCTGCTGACCTGGCGTATGATTCAAAAAACCCTTACTAAAGACGAAAAGATCGCTTTTGAGCAGATCAGACGCCGAAGAATGGACATTGTTCTTCGCCAACTCTCCGAACTATCCCGCCGCGACACACCAGTCATCATGACCATAAATGCAAAGAGTGAAAAGTGAATAGTGAAAAGTGAAATCGTTCTTTTAGAATTTCGTCTTAAACGTTTTACTTGGAATTATTCATCGTTCAACTTGAATAGATAACTGCATTTCCACTTTTCACCTTTCACTATTCACTTTTCACTCTCTGCACGTTCCAATCACCCAATTCTCACTTTTCAATTCGTCAGGAAATCCAATGACATAACATGCGATAGTTCAATAGTCCGCTTTCTATTTTCGGACTATGAATTCAAACCACAGCAATGTGTACTTGTTAGTCGCCGCAACGTTGTGGGTTCATCTCGCGGCGTACAGTCAAACCGTTACTACCGCGAATGATGGTGTATGGGAAAATCCTGTTACCTGGGTTGGAGGGATCGTCCCGACATCAGCCAGTGCCACAGCAATCATCGTCAACCACGATGTCCTGATAAGCGGGCCGGGCCCGATGTCAGCGTCGAACGTTCTGGTGAATGGAAGGTTAACCCTTGCCACTGGCGCGGTGTTGAACATACTTGCCGATGGACTTGCTAACCCAGACCTCCGCGTATCAGGAACGCTGGTATGCAACGATTCATCGCAGCTCAACGGTACCTCAGCATTGGCTACAATATTTGATGCCGGTGCATTCTACGTTCACCGACAGGGTCCCGCAGGTTTTATTCCCATGGCCACATGGGATCCCGCTTCAACGCTACAGCTCTCTGGATTCACGGTCAGTGGATACATCAATATCGCGCACAGTGATGGATGGAAGCAGGCCTTCGGCAATGTCATTTACGACTGTCCGGCACAAACTATTTTTGTCGTTGACCTCAATGGATATTTGAGGAACGTCGCCGGGAGTTTCACGGTGCGAAGCACAAATAATAAGACTTTGCGTTTGTCAACGACGCAAAATCCGACGATCAATATCGCCGGAGATTTTATCGTGGAAGGTAGCTCCGAAGTTTGGCTTAGCACCAATTCTACAGCGTGTCAGGTTAACATTGGAGGGAAGTTTATCTATAGATCAACGTCGACCGGTCCGAGTTACCTGACCACAAGAGGAATTGTGACATTGAACGTGTCCGGTGATTTCGAGATGAGTTCTGTCGGTCCCATCAGGATGGCATCCAGCGCACCCGACAGCGTGGGTACACGGCAGGCCACGATGTTGCTGGGTGGGAATTTGTCTGTGTTGTCCGGGACGCTCATCGCTCCGCCACCGGGCAGTGGGCGGGGACGAATCTACTTTCGGGGTTCGGGCCTGCAACACGTCGTCGCGTCCTCCGCTGGAACATCATTTCAGGGAAACATGGAGTATGACGTCGGACCTGCTTGTACAGTCGATCTTGCAAGCTCGATGTTATCCAGTGACCTGGGCAGTCTTAACGTGCACGGTACGCTTGCTGTAGGGGCCATGCATCCGGGTGGCGCCATACAGACTGGCGGTCAGGGAAACATTCGCATTCCGGGACCAAGAAATTTCGACCCGGGAAGCACAATTGTGTACAATGGCTCCAGCCAACAGGTCATCGGCAACGGTCATCCGGTGTCGGCTGACGTTAACCTGATCTGTAATAATCCTTCCGGCATACAGCTTATGAGTAACCTCACCGTTGGCGACTTCGTGCTGCAGCGGGGCAACTTCAACGAGAGTGGACACCAGGTGATGATTGGCGGTAACGTCACCTTCGATCCGTCCGCTATCACCGTGCCATCAGCCGTAACGTTGGTAGGCAACAAGACGCAGACATTGTCATTCGCGGGGTTCACCCTGAACACGCTGATCATAGCCAAGGAGCCTAACAGCATGGTAAAACTAACGAGTTCCCTGACTATCCGTGATCAATTGAAGATACTTTCAAGCAACACGGTACTCAGTTCCTTCGGGCATCTGACATTATTGTCTGAAAGCGACAATGCCAACGGCACCGCTACTGTGGGTCCGATCCCATCGGGAAGCGCAATCGAAGGCGATGTTACGGTCGAACGTTTTATGGCGGGCGAGGGCCGGATATATCGATACATCGCGGCGTCTGTTACCGGCGCATCGGTGGCATCCCTCATGGACGATTTCCCTGTAACGGGTACATTCCAGGATCCAAGTACGGAATCAACGCAGAAGGCCCTTCGCTGTTTCTGTACGATGAGTCAGCCGATGGATTGTTACAAGGGTGGAAGCCGTACCCAACCACAGGTTTGTCGACGGCTAACTTGCTGGAAGCAGGAAAGGGTTACTGTGCTTTCATCAGAAACGGATCGACGCCCACGCTGGTTGATCTCACGGGCAGACTTAACCAGGGTGATGTCACCATTCCGCTCGGGTTCACGCCACACGGAGCGCCTGGCAACGGATGGAACCTGGTGGGAAACCCCTATGCGTCGGCCATTGATTGGGATGCCGATGACGGCCAGGGCGACAGCCAGGGCTGGACGAAGGAAAACGTGTCCTCCGTTATTTCCATCCGGGACAATGGAGGAGGAGGGATATTTCATTATTGGGATGGGGACACGAATTCATCGGATTTGGTCAATGGCCATATTGCATCTGGCCAATCGTTCTGGCTCAGGGCTACCGGATCCAATCCCAGATTGATTGCCAGGGAGGGTGTAAAGGTGTCTACAGCAGCGCAATTTTATAGAAAGCGAATGGAGCAGATTCCGAGTTTTGGTCTGATACTCTCGGGTGACTCCCTGGTCGACAGGGTTTATTTCAAAGTACGCAAGGGAGCAACGGATGCGCTGGATCAATGGGATGCTGTCAAGCTCCCAAACGACGTATTGAATGTCAGCTTTATTGATCGGCTGGGGAATTCGCTCGCCATCGATGCGCGCGGCGAGCTACCCCGTCTCAACGAAAGCATTGAAGTTTTGATGCTGGGTTTGGTGCCAGGCAGCTATCAGTTGAAGTTCGAGGTTAATAACGCGTTAGGAAATTACCGCTACGTGTGGCTCGATCACTTCCTGAATACCGAGACGATCCTGCTTCCAGGAAAAGACCTTCACATATCGGTTTCCCAGGATCTGGCCTCGCAAAACGCCCATCGATTTATGATAAGGATGGAGCGGATGTCGCCAGGGATCATGAACGACACAGCTTCGTTCCACCCGCAGATCACGGGGCAAGGAACGCTACTTGCTGACTCGCTTTTTGGAGCAAACACGGCGAACCCTATGGGTAATAGTCCCCTCCCGGAAATAAGACTTTATCCAAATCCTGCTAACACCATGCTCTATATTTTTTGTCGTCAGCAGACGGGCGACAGGATCCGGATCGTAAACAGTGTAGGGGAGGACCTCGGCGAATTCCCCGCGCATGCAAGTCCTATATCGTCGGTCGAGCGGGGAGTGGACATTGCGTCGCTGCCCTCGGGAATCTACTTTGCCATTGTACGAACAAAAACAAAAATGAGTGCTATGCGTTTTGAAAAGTACGCTGATTAGTACAAGCAGTAGGCGACGGTCAACCTTGGAAAGTGATCGCCGCGGCGGATTGCATGCAACGCTGATAGCGCTTTCGGTTGGATTAACGGCGCGAGCATGTTTCTATGGGTGCGTTCGGTGGCACAATAATAAAAGAGGCTGTCATGAATGACAGCCTCTTAGCATTGTCTGTTGAACCTATGTTACGCTCCAAAAAGATCCTTCTGGATGTCGGAAGCTTTGTTTTCGACGGCATCTTTGGCCTCTGTGAACTTATCGCTCACTGCAGTTCCAACTGATGTTGCCGTATCTACTACTGCGTCTTTCACTTCAACTGCTTTTTCGGATGCTGCTTTGGTGAAATTCTTTGCGGTTTTGCTCACCGACTTCCTGATGGCTTTAGCTTTTTTAACGACAGTCTTTTTGATAGCCTTAGCGCGTGCGCCGACTTTCGCGGCAACAGACTTAGCGCGCTTTGCGGGCTTCCGTGCTGCTACTTTTTTAGCGGTTTTCTTGGCGGCTTTCTTTACTTTTCTTGCCACTTTCTTCGCCACTTTTTTAGCCGCCTTCTTGCTAACTTTTTTGGCGGCTTTCTTGGATGACTTTTTAGCTTTCTTTGCCATAGCTATAAAATATGTTTATACCGAAAAGTTAAAGAATAATATTTCAGCATACACTATGATAAAACAAAATTTTATGACACTTGAATGTTATTCATCGATAATAAACACATTAGTGGCAGGATATAGGGTGAACGAAGGATGAACGAAGGATGAACGTAGCCTCTATGACCATAGAATCTCAAATACTGGCGGGCCGACCTGATATCGGTTCCACACTTTTCCTCCTGGAACCGCTGCGACCGAACGTTATATCCTCGCTTGGTATGTATAGAGCTGGAAGTACCTCCCTTTTTTCAAGATCAGCTCTTCGTGTGTTCCGCGTTCCACCAACGATCCGTGCTCAACAACAAGGATCTGGTCGGCTTGCCGTATCGTGCTTAACCTGTGGGCTATGACAAATGTGGTCCTCCCTTGCATCAGACTGCGAAGGCTTTCCTGTATGTAGGTCTCACTTTCCGTATCGAGGTTGGATGTTGCTTCGTCCAGAATAAGTATTCGTGGATTTGCCAGGATTGCCCGTGCAATGGCAATGCGTTGTCGTTGACCTCCAGATAACTTGACGCCCCGCTCGCCGATCAGAGTATCCAGGCCTTTTTCAAACCGGTCGGTGAATTCGTAGACGTTAGCTGCCCGAACCGCTTTCAAAACTTCCTCTTCGCTAGCCTTTGGCCTGGGGAAAAGAATGTTTTCGCGGATCGTTCCTTCAAACAAAAAGTCGTCCTGCAGCACAACGCCTAGCTGACTTCTGTAGCTGGAAAGGGAGACTGTGGTGAGGTCAACGCCATCCACCGTTATCATACCGCTCAGTGGGTTGAGAAAAGTGGCGGCCAGGCCCGCAATTGTTGTTTTGCCCGACCCTGATGTGCCAACAAGCGCTGTGACACTTCCGGCTGGTGCATTGAAGCTGATGGTGTTCAAGACAGGTTTGCCGGGCTCATATTCAAATGTGACATTATTGAAGACGACATCTCCCACAATGTTGCCGATGCGCCTAACGCGTACCGTGGCATCATCCTCGGGATCCATACTCAAAAGTTCTTCAGTTCGATCAAGACCGGCGAACGCTTCAGTCAGCTGGCTACCGATGTTGCTCATCTGAACGATCGGTGCAATCATGAATCCCAGGTACAGCGTGAACGCGAAAAAATCTCCAAAGGTCATTTCATGCTTGATGATCATGTATCCTCCGATACCCATAATGCCTGCAGAGGCAAGACCAAGCAGAAACGTAGCCGAACTCGTAACGAGGCTTGTCGAGGTCAGACTCTTCTTTACGTTTTGAAAGAGCTTATCAACACCAGCCTCAAAGGTTTTTATCTCCTGACCTTCCGCATTGAAGCCTTTGATGACACGCACGCCATTCAAGGTCTCTGTCAGGCGGCCGGTAACTTCGGCATTTAACACGCCCCGTTCCCTGAAAATCGGACGGATATAGGAAAAAGCTTTTAACGAGATGAGTCCAAAGACCAGCACGGGTACGAGTACGTATAAGGTCATCATCGGACTAATTCTAATCAATAACACCAGGCAGATTGCCGCACTTAATAAACCACCAACCAACTGGACAAGACCAGTTCCAACGAGGTTACGAACCCCTTCAACGTCATTCATCACGCGCGAGACGAGCGCTCCCGATTTATTGTTATCAAAAAAACGTATCGGCAACAGCAGCAGGTGCCGTTGAACTTTAGCTCTTAAGACCGAAATCAGGTGTTGCGCTTCAACGCTTAGGAGGTTCGTCAACAGGTAGGATGTAACGGCCTGCACGACTATGGAACCAACGACGATCAACAGGACTATGCGTAACATAGGAAGATTGCTCTTCGCGATGACTTCGTCGATAAGGTACTTGCTGGCGCCAGGCAGCACCAGACCGGCCAGGCGGCTGATCACAATAAGGATCAGTCCAATGAAAAGTAGATTCTTACGGGGCCATACGATGGTCTTAAAAACATATCCTATTGTGACTTTGTTTTTTGGCATATCAGGAGTAAAAATTTAGTGAGTCATTGCCCGCCGTAGCGTTTCGCGGAGGAGGGTAGTGATTGACGATTTAGTGAATGAATCAGGGCGTTATGGAAAGGGTCGCAAGTACCTGCGTTTTATTGTAATTGTATAGAGTTTGCCCCTGTAGTTGTGGAAATATTTGCGCAACAATTTCTACAGTATAGCGCCCAGAACTCAAAAATAGCCCCACCAGGCCCATCCTTTGGCACGGCACGATTTTTACATTTCTCCAGCCAAGAATCAAAACTTATGTCTCTCAGAAGAAATGTGTTTGTCGTCGTGGTGGTGGTCATGGTGCTGGTACTTGTAATGACGGGAATGGCAAACGCGCAAAAAAACAAAGCCATACACGATAAGAACATTGAACGGATTGTAGGCACGTGGAAAATTCAAAAGATTCTGTCTGGAAAGACTGAGGTAGCAAAGAACCCGACATCGGGGCAGTGGATTGAATTTAGAACGAACGGAAAATATGTGAACAAAACCAATTCAGTCGACAGCGGATCGTATCGGTTAAATGAAAACCAATCGGTCCTGTATTTGGAAAGTGTCGTGAACAAAGAACCTGGTAAGGACGAGGCAAAGAATATTGTTGAGTGGACGGTAGCATTTCAGGACAACGATTCAATGACAATGCAGCAACAGAAAAAGGACAAGAAACCGCATGGAGATGTTATGAAATACGTCTACACGCGCATTGCAGACGGATCGCGGGCATTGAATAATTAAGTGACAATAATAGTTTAAGTGATAATAAAGACTCTAGGATCCATTCGAGATCCTATTTAATGGGGGTGTTTTACTGAGGTCCAGAGCGAATCTTTCGGGATCGTTCTGGACCGAGGTAAACTAAAAAGAAATTGAAAAACTGAAGATATCAAAGGCTCTGAGGCCGTTCTAGGTCTCATTTAATGGGGGTGTTTTACAGAAGTCCAGGTCGATCTATACGATTGATCTGGACCGATGTAGAGGGTTCTAGACACCGAACATCTACTTTGAAATCTTGCAGTGAAAAAATTAAAGAATGTGGGACCGTCCTGGTCCCATTTAATGGGGGTGTTTTACTGCGGTCCAGGGTTTGCTTCAAAGCCGATCCTGGACCAACGTTTTTATGGCTATGCGTAAAGCAGCTCCTTCTGTTCTGATACCTTTTCGCTGGAAATGTATTCGTCGTAGGTCATTAATTTATCAATGAATCCATTTGGCGTGATCTCAATGATTCGCGTTGCAACGGTCTGGGTAAACTCGTGATCGTGCGACGTAAATAGCACTGTTCCTGGAAAGTCTTTCAGCGCATTATTAAACGCGGTGATGGATTCCAGGTCGAGGTGGTTAGTAGGTTCATCAAGGATCAATAAGTTCGCTCCGGCCAGCATCATTCTGGAAACCATGCATCGTACTTTTTCCCCGCCAGATAAAACGCTGCACTTCTTGAACACTTCCTCGCCGGAGAATAGCATCTTTCCAAGAAATCCCCTCACATAGATCTCATCCTTATTTTCGTCATCAGCAAACTGCCGCAGCCAGTCGATAAGGTTATCGTCGGATTGGAAGAATGTTTCATTATTAACTGGAAGGTATGCCGTCGTGATGGTCTGACCAAACCTGAACTCGCCAGTTTCGGGTTTAACCTCATTCATCAACATCTGGAACAGCGAAGTGATGGCTAAACTATCCTTGCTGAGGAAAGCTATTTTATCGCCCTTATTCACATAGAAGCTTACACCCTTAAAAAGCTTCGCTCCATGGTTGGTATAACTTAGGTTTTCGACATTCAGTATTTGATCTCCCGCTGTTCTTTTTTGCTGAAAGATAATGGCAGGGTACTTACGGGTTGAAGGCTGGATATCATCAACATTGATCTTTTCTAACAATTTCCGGCGGCTGGTCGCCTGCTTTGATTTTGAGGCGTTGGCACTGAAACGAGCAATGAATTCCTGTAATTCCTTGCGCTTGTCCTCCGACTTCTTGTTCGCCGATGAGCGTTGGGCAAGAGCAAGCTGGCTCGATTGATACCAGAACGTATAATTGCCGCTGAAGAGTCTGATGACCCGAAAATCGATATCAACAACATGCGTGCAGACTGTGTCGAGAAAGTGACGGTCGTGAGATACCACGATCACGATGTTCTTGAACTCAAGGAGAAAATCCTCCAGCCAGGAGACCGTATGAATATCCAGGTCGTTGGTCGGCTCATCCAGAATAAGTATGTCGGGATTGCCGAATATTGCCTGCGCCAGCAAGACGCGCACCTTCTGATTACCATTTAAGGCTTTGACGAGCTTGGTGTGGTCTTCCTCGGGAATCCCCAAACCACTCAGCAGCGCTGCAGCGTCAGACTGCGCATTCCATCCATCCATCTCCGCAAATTCGGCCTCAAGCTCCGACGCGCGAATGCCGTCCTGCTCAGAAAAATCAGGCTTTTCATAGATGGCGTCCTTCTCTTTCATGATCGTCCACAGCTTGTTATGGCCCATCATCACAGTATCAAGCACTGAGATCTCATCAAATTCATAATGGTTTTGGCGGAGGACGGCCATCCTCTTACCGGGCTCAATACTGATGTTACCCCGGGTCGGGTCGACATCGCCGGAGAGTATTTTCAGGAAGGTGGACTTGCCGGCACCGTTTGCGCCGATCACACCGTAGCAGTTTCCTGGTGTGAATTTTATGTTTACCTCGTCGAACAACACCCTCTTCCCGAATTGAAGCGACAAATTATTAGCAGCGATCATGTTGATTTGAAAAAATAAGCTGCAAAGATAACAAAAAGCGCGGTGGTGGGCCAAGGGAGGAAGCGTATCCGCACCGCCATTAATAAAGTTTTATTTCCAGCCGGCTATGCGATCGGAGTTTAATATTTTGTCATCATAAATCTGCCCGGATGCTTTTAAGATTATTCGTTGTTGTTGTCAGTGTTTGTTTGAGCGGTGCTGGCGCCTATGCACAATCCAATGCGTTGGTATTTCAGTCAGATTTTGGTTTAAACGACGGTGCGGTAGGCGCAATGAAAGGTGTTGCGTTTTCTGTGTCGCGAAGTATTCCGATATTCGATATCACGCATGAAATTCCGGCCTACAACATTTGGGAGGCTGCATACCGGCTTCACCAGGCTGCGGCGTATTGGCCACCCGGTACTGTATTCGTTTCTATTGTTGATCCCGGTGTTGGATCGACTCGAAGGTCGGTCGTGCTCAAAACGCGCACTGGTCACTATTTTGTAACGCCGGACAACGGTACGCTCACGCTTGTCGCATCGTCGCTTGGGATTGAACAGGTTAGAGAGATCAACGAGGCGAAAAACAGATTGCAACAATCTGGTCAGTCGCACACTTTCCACGGGCGTGACGTCTATGCGTATACCGGTGCGCGGCTTGCGGCCGGCGTCATTACGTTCGAGGAGGTCGGACCCGTTATTCAAGGTGATATCGTCACCATACCATTTCAAAGTCCCAAATATGACCAGGGTGAGGTCAGGGGAAATATTCCTGTGCTGGACATTCAATACGGAAACGTATGGACGAATGTTGACGTTAAAACCTTTGAGAAACTACAAGTTCATTCAGGCGAACTGATGCTGATAAAGATCTATCATGACAAGGCCCTGGTCTATGAAGGCAAGATTCCTTATGTGCGGACATTTGCCGAGGTACCGGAGGGCAAGCCATTGGGATACCTGAATAGCCTGCTAAACTTTTCGATCGGGATCAATAGGGGAAGCTTTTCAAAGTCATTTCACGTTGAAAGTGGTGCAGATTGGTCAGTCGTATTGAAGAAAGCTTGAGTATACCGATCTGTCGGAACTTCTCTCACATGACTAACTTGCATGACTTACTTGCCAGCATGCAATATTTTGTTTTTGCTCGCAACTAATACTAACAGTGGAATAATAAATTTTGTAATAAACATTTCGAGTATGAAACTATCACACCTTGGATCCATAGCGATTGTGATATGCATCGCATGCAATGCCGCGTCGGCACAGACATACGACCTTCAAAAGCTGTTGAAAGAAAAGAAGCTGGTAACAGCTGGTAAAAAAGTCGTTCCGTTGACTGAGCCTGGAAAGTCGGGGGTATCGATGACGGGTATCTCATGGATCGAAGGATTGGATTTTTCTACCGGGACAATTGACATAGATCTGAGGGGAAAGGACGTAGTTCAAAAAAGTTTTATTGGTATAGCCTTTCATGGAGTTGACACGATAACGCATGACGTGGTCTATTTCCGTCCGTTCAATTTCAGATCACCGGATCCCGTTCGGAAGATTCATGCTGTGCAATATGTCAGTCATCCGGAGTTTACGTGGGACAGACTGCGTGAGGAACGGAATGGCGTTTTTGAAAAAGGCATTGATCCTCCACCGTTAGCCACAGACTGGTTTCATGCCAAGATCGAAGTGACTACATCAGAGGTCATCGTCTATGTAAACGGGTCATCTACACCTTCACTCAGGGTTAAAAAATTGAATGAACGCGTGAACGGAAAGATCGGGCTATGGAACGAAGCGCTCGACGGCGACTTTGCCAACCTTACGATAACAAAACGATAACAAATAATTCATCTTTAGCCGAAACAGCCATCGAGATAAGATTTGGCTCTTATCTCATCTAAAATCTGATCTCAAATTGTAATCCACGAAAGCGTCGCAATTGCCGACAGCTTCTACGTTGCACCCACGGCTCCGCGTCATTTATAAGTGTAGAATTTACAGCCATGATGTGCGGTCGTTGTAAAAACTGAAACTACCGATGTGAGTGCAAAGTCGTCGCCTTAATCGGTTGAATGAAGAATAAAACGAAGTACCTGTTGACAGAATCAAGTTTTTAGTGCGAAATTCATATAATCTTTAAACCGCCAAATTTTTTACCTGCTGTAATTGTTAATACAGTATCGATTCTGAAAAATATTAGGATTGTGTCTCAACCAAAATGACTCTCTATCAAAATGGTAATTCAACACGAAGCGATCTTTCAAAATAGAAAACATGCAGCCTACCTGTTAGGTGAACGCCTGATGGAACACAAGGATTCCGACGCCGTTATCGTAGCGGTCCCCGGCGGCGGGATTCATATGGGTTCTTACCTGGCTGGTTTGCTCAGGATACCGCTTGATGTGATTCCATGCAAGAAGATCAGACATCCGGCTGACGCACAGCGAACGATCGGTGCGGTGAGTACAGCTGCTGTTGTCTTACAAGAAACAGGGAACGAATTTCCCCAGGACTATATCTATCATCAGATCCAACTGTTGCAGCACGTTATCCGTTTGCAGAATGCTAACTATAACAAGGAGCGCACACATGTTTGCCTGCAAGACAAGACTGTCATCATAGTAGATGACATGCTAAAAACGGGAGACACGATGCTTGCGTGCCTCCAATCCATCAAAAAGCAGGAGCCCGCAAGAATTGTTGTAGCAGTACCCAACGTAACGCCTGAAGCTACCCGCAGGATTTCCGATTACATCGATTCTATCATATACCTCACCATTGAGACGAACGCGATAACCAACCTTTACGCAGACTTTCCCGCCATCGAGGACGAAGAAGTCATTCGCATCCTGAGACAATCCAAAATGCAGATGGTGAATGGTTAGGAGGTAATTGGGAAACTCTACTGCTACACTTAGACCTACTCGAGCTATTTTACGAAATAGGCCGTCCTGGGAGTTCGCAAGTCACGCCCCGTGCCAGCTGAAGAGGAGTAACGTGCTTTTGCAAACGAGCATCAGTCTTATGCTTCGGCATATTCAGTCTCACTTAGGCTACCATTCACGAAACAGCAAAACCCTAGTCAAGTATCGAGGTAATCTGAGACCGTAAAAGTTTGCGGAGAAGTTACCGGTATAATTTTGAGATGCTCCAGATTTTGCGGAGATCGCGTAGCTCAACTGAAATGGCCACGAACACTGTAGAGTCATCACGGACAAAAGGAATATATACGACATTCGTAAATATTTCGCAATATATACGACATGCGGTTAGCGAATTGTTGGTGGCCATTGCAATAAATCTTGAGTAGATCTTGAAAACGATCTTGATATCAGCCTTACTAACGATAACAACCTTGGGTCTCGTTGGACAAAGTTTATATAAAAAAAGCTTAAAGGAGTTGAGCAAGGGTGACACCATTCAATCATTGAAGCTATTAAACGACCTTTTGCTTGACGACCCACAAAACATAAAGGGATATTTTCTTAGAGCGCACATTTACATTAACACAAATCAAATTGAAAAGGCAATAGGTGACTTGGACAAAATTCTAGGGATCGAGCCAACGAATATAGACGCATTAGCAAAGCACGCTTTCGCGAAATCCATCGAAGGTGATTTTGACGCAGCAATTGAG
>Ga0193753_10002093_pt1 | contig 16216 bp, 15 predicted proteins | sample H1c2metaG_FD_144925 | JGI IMG/M metagenome (GOLD analysis project Ga0193753, IMG submission 144925) | Soil microbial communities from a riparian zone of the East river system, Colorado, United States - H1c2 | ecosystem: Environmental > Terrestrial > Soil > Riparian zone | place: USA: East... | reverse complement strand
AACGAGCGCTACGTCGTGCAGCGCCTGCTGCGCGCGGTCGTCGCCTTCGACTGGCCTGCCGACCGGCTCCAGATCCAGGTGCTGGACGACTCGACCGACGACACCTCGGCCATCGCGGCCGCGCTGTGCGCGGAGCTCGTCGCGCAGGGGCACGACATCCAGCACGTGCGGCGGCTCAACCGCGAGGGCTACAAGGCCGGCGCGCTGCGCGACGCGCTGCCCGACGCGCGCGGCGACCTCATCGCGATCTTCGACGCGGACTTCGTGCCCGCGCCGGACTTCCTGCGGCGCATGGTGCCGCTCCTCGGCGACCCGGCCACCGGCTTGGCGCAGGCGCGCTGGGGGCATCTCAACCGCCACTCCTCGGCGCTCACGCGCGCTCAGGCGCTGGCCATCGACGGGCACTTCGCCATCGAGCAGGCCGGGCGCTGCTGGGCGGGCTGGCTGCTCAACTTCAACGGCACCGCGGGCATCTGGCGCCGGCAGGCCATCGAGGACGCAGGCGGCTGGCAGGCCGACACGCTCACCGAGGACCTCGACCTGTCCTACCGCGCGCAGCTCGTCGGCTGGAAGGTCGAGTACGCCTTCGACACGGAAGTGCCGGCCGAGATCCCCGCCGACATCTCCGCGTTCCGCAGCCAGCAGCGCCGCTGGGCGAAGGGCTCGATCCAGACCGCGCGCAAGCTGCTGCCACGCGTGCTGACCAGCCGGCTGCCGCTGCTGACGCGCTGCCAGGCGGTGCTGCACCTCACGCACTACCTCGTGCACCCGCTCATGCTCGCCGTCGTGCTGCTCGCGGTGCCGGTGCTGTTCTTCGCCGGCGACTCGGGGCTGCCGCCCGCAGCCATCGCCGTGCTGGCGACGCTGCTCGCGCTGGGCACCACCGGCCCCACCGCGCTCTACGTGGCGGGCCAGCGCGCGCTGCGCCGCGACGGGCCCGGGCACCTGCGCGATCTGCCGCTGCTCATGCTGCTCGGCACGGGCATCGCGGTGAGCAACACGCGCGCGGTGTTCGAGGCGCTGCTCGGCATGGAGAGCGAGTTCGTGCGCACGCCCAAGCGCAACCTCAAGGACGGCAGCCGCGTGCAGGCCGGCGGCGGCTACCGCATCCCGGTGGATGCGCTGTGCCTCATCGAGGCCGCGCTCGCGCTGTGGTCCGCGCTGGGCATCACGCTGTACGTGGAGCGCGGGAGCTGGCTCATCGGGCCCTTCCTCGCGCTCAACGCGCTGAGCTTCGCGTGGGTCGCTGCGCTCTCGCTGCGCGAGCGCAGCGCGCAGCGCCGGCGGCCGGCCCTCGAGGTGAGCGCGCCGGAAGCGGCCGCGACGGAGGCCGTGCTCCAGAACCCGGCTGCTTGACGCCCTCGCGGCGCTTCGTCGCGACGTGGGTCGCGGCCTGCTGCGTCGGGACCTTCGCGCTGAAGTGGCTGGTGAACCGGCCGCGCACCGGCGTGAACCACGGCGACATCGCCTTCTACTGCACCGTCGCGAAGAACCTGGCGGCCGGCCGGGGCTTCGTCATCGACTACATCTGGAACTTCTGGGACCGCCCCGCGGGCATCCCGACGCCCAGCAACGTGTGGTGGATGCCGCTGCCGTCCGCGCTCTGCGCGCTGGGGATGGCCGTGGGCGGCAGCAGTTACGCCGCCGCGCAGCTCACGATGATCGCGGTCAGCTCCGTGCTGCCGCTGCTCGCGTGGCTGCTGGGGCGCGAGCTGTTCGCGGACGGCCGCGTGGCGCTGCTCGGGGCCGCGCTGTGCGCGGGCTTCCACCTCTTCCTCGACAAGCCGTGCGCGCCGCTCTCGCACGGGCCCTACCTCGTGCTGGCCACGCTCTCGCTGTGGCTGATCGTGCGCTCCGCGCGCACCGGCCGCGGCTGCGGCCTCGCGGGCGCAGCCATCGCGGCCACGCAGCTCGCGCGCAGCGACGGCATCCTGCTGCTCGTGCCGCTCGTCGTCGCGCACCTCGCGCGCGGGAGCCTCGGGGGCGGGAGTCTCGCGCGCGGGAATCTCGCGGGCGGGATCCGGGTGCCGCAAGGACGACTCCCGTGGAGACGGCTGCTGCTCGTGCCGCTGGGCTACGCGGCCGTCATGGCGCCGTGGTGGGCTCACAACCTGGCCGTGCACGGCGCGCTCATGCCGGGCGGCAGCTTCCGCGCGGTGTTCATGCGCGAGTACGAGCAGTGGTACTCGCTGCCGGAGAGCGTCACGGCCGCCACCTGGCTCGCCGACGGCTGGGGCCCGGTGCTCGCGCTGAAGGCCTCCGTGGCGTGGACGAACCTGGGCGCCGCGGCCACCGGCCTGGTCTCGGGCGCCACGGACCGCGTCGGCGCCTTCGAGCACCCGGCGCTGACGACGCTGCTCGCGCTGTCCTGGGTCGGGCTGCTCGTGATGTTCCGGCGCGGCTTTGCGGCCTTCTGGGCGCTGCTCGCGGCGGAGTGGACCTTCTACTCGCTGGTGTTCACGGCCGTCGGCATCGAGTCGTTCCGCACGGCCCTCTTCAGCGTGTACCCGGTGCTGCTGCTCGCTGCGGCCGCGGGCCTGCTGCTGCTCGCGGACCGCGCCTGCGCGCTGCTGCCGCCGCGCCGGACACGCGAGCCGCTCGCCTCCGCGCTCGCGGCGCTCGTGGCCGGCGCCATCCTCTGCGGGCAGGTCGCCTACGCGGCGCAGGCGCTGGACCGCCGCGCCGAGGGCGTGCGCGAGCTGACCGCGTTCCACGAGGTGCTGTCGAAGGTCGTCGCGCAGCGCTGCGGCGACCCGGCCTCCGTCGTGCTCATGGCGCGCGACGTGCACGAGCTGCACGCGCTCACCGGCCTCCGCTGCGTGCAGATCCCGTACGAGCCGGAGCGCGTCGTGCGCGAGGTCGCGCGCCGCTACGGCGTCACGCACCTGCTGCTGCTCGGCGCCCCGGGCGAGCCCACGCTGCGGCCCGCGCTGGAGCACCTGGAGCTCAATCCGCACTACGAGCTGGTCGAGGGCCCCAGCCGCGCCTTCGGCCGCACCTTCCGGATCTACCGCCTGCTGGACTGAGCCGGCCGGCCGCTTCCGCGCCGCGCGCCGCTCAGAAGCCCTTGACCGTGGCCGCCTTCTTGTAGAGCCACGACACGAAGAGCCAGCCGACCGCCACCGCCAGCACCGTGGAGACGTAGATCCCGGTGCCGAACTGGGTCGAGTAGGACACGGTGTGCTGGTTGATCATGGTCCAGATGAGCGGCACGGACATGTAGGTGTTGTGCTTGGAGCGCAGGCCCGAGGTCGCGACCAGCGCAGCATCCGGCGCCTGTCCGGCCTTGACCGCGGCGATGATCTTCTTCTGCGCGGGCCAGATGCGGAACCACACGTTGAAGGCCATCATCGTGCCGAACATCCCGCCGAGGTGGATGTTGGCGGCGCGGTACGTGAGCCCGCCCACGTGCTCGAAGGCCCACACCACGGCCGCGACGAGCACGAGGCAGAGCACCGCGAAGTTCTGGTTCTTCTTGCCCAGCGCGCTCTTCGCCAGCACGTCGTAGATGAGGAAGCCGAACACGGCCAGCAGCACCATGATGCCGGCGCTGTCCGATCTCTCGCCGCCGCCCATCCCGGGCTCCGGCGTCCCGAACATCATCGACTTGTTGGAGTGGTAGACGATGCCGAGGAGCAGGATGCCCGTGATCCAGGTCCACGCCGCGCCCCACCGGAACCAGAACAGCGCGCGCGGCATGAGTTCCGGCACGACCTTGCCCTTGGTGTCCTTGTCCATCGTGGCCGCGAACGGCCCGTTCACGAAGTTGAAGAAGTACAGCAGGCCGATCCAGAGGACTCCGGCCACGATGTGCCCCCAGCGGAACAAGGCCTGGAGTTGGTCGGCGACTTCGTGTGGCACTGATGGCTCTCCTCGCGATGGCTGCCGGAGCCCACACCGGATGCGTGGCGCACCCGGCGGCTGCCGGCCCGTGATCCCGCCCGTGCGACGGACGCCCGTCCAGCAAACGCATCCCGCTCGTGCAAGTCAAGCCGCACGGCAGACGCGACGCGGAAAGTCTGCCGCCTCTCAGGGCAGCTTGAACACGACGACGGGAGCGTCGGTGCGCTCCGCCGGGCGCACGTCCACCTCGAGCGTGCGCCGGCCGAGCGTCTCGTGCCACGCCTCCAGCGTGTAGTGCCCCGGCGGCAGGCCGCCGATCTCGTAGCTGCCGTCGGCCGCAGTGACGGCGAAGCACGGATCGGCGAGCACCGCGACGACGCCCACCGTCGAGGGGTGCAGGTCGCACCCGAGGCGCACGGGGAGCTCGGGCCTGCGGAAGCCGAACGAAAGCTCTCCGGCGCCGGCCGGCAGCGGCGCGTCGCGCTCCGCGTTGCGCTCGCAGCGCGCGCGCAGGTGGTGCGGGAGCTCGTCCTCGCCGCGCACGCGCACGGACTGCTCCGTCATCACGGCCGTCACGCGCGGCAGCAGGCGGTCCTCGCGGAGAACGATGTCCGCGGGCACGGCCGGCGGATCGAAGCGCAGGCCCTCCAGTCCCGCCGCCACGTGCACGACGACGCCGCCCACGCGCCCGTCCGAGACGAGCAGCGCGTCGTCGGGCGTCGGCGCCGGGCCGTCCAGCACGACGATCCCGCGCACGCTGCCCGCCGTCTCGGCGTCGACCACGGGGCGCTCCAGCGGCGAGACCGCGTCCGCGGCGCTGTCGCGCCAGGCGCCCGCTTCCCCGTCGGGCGGCGCGGCGGGCGCGCAGCCGGCGCCGAGCGCGAGCACCAGTCCCGCCGCGCCGAGGCGCGAGGCGTGCGCGCGACGAGGGCTCGTGGCGGATGGCCGGCTGCGGAGCATGGCCGGCGAGTCTAGCGGCGGCGCGGTCCCTCCGTGCACGCCCTCGCTGGCCGGGATGAGCCGTCAGGCCGGGGCGGGCGCGCCGCCGTGGTGGCGCACGATCTCGCCGGTGATGAGGTAGATCGTCTCCTCGGCGATGTTGGCGAGGTGGTCGCCGACGCGCTCCAGCTCGCGCGAGATCCGGAAGACGTCCAGCGCGGACGAGACCTCGCCGTCGTCGGAGAGCATCGCGTGGACGTCCTGCCGCACGGTGCGGTCGAGCCTGTCCACCTCCGCGTCACGGGCCACGACGTCGCGTGCGAGCTCCAGGTTCTGGTCGAGGAAGGCCTGGAACACGGTCCGGCTGCCGCGCACCACGCGGTCCGCCAGCGCCAGCAGGCCGGGCGGCGTGCGGCCGCCGCGCCTCACGATGCGCCCCACCAGCCACGAGATGTTCGTCGCATGGTCGGCGATGCGCTCGAGGTCGTAGTTCATCTTGAGCACGGTGACGAGCAGCCGCAGGTCGTGCGCCACCGGCTGGTGGAGCGAGATGAGTCGCACGCACTCCGTCTCGATGTGGATCTCCTCCTCGTCCACCTCGTCGTCGCCCTCGATGACCTGCCGGGCGAGCACGGTGTCGCGCTCGCGGAGCGACTCGCAGGCGCGCTCGAGCGCCGTGAGGCACGAGCTGGCGTAGGTCGTGAACCTGCGCCGCAGGCGGACGATCTCCTCCTCGAAGGCCTGGCTCATCCGAACCGCCCGCTGATGTAGTTCTCGGTCCGCTCGTCGGCGGGGTTGGCGAAGATCCTCGTCGTCGCGTCGTACTCGACCAGCGTCCCCGCGCGCCGGTCGGCCTTCGTGTCGAGCTCCGTCGTGAAGAAGGCGGTGCGGTCGCTGACGCGCGCGGCCTGGTGCATGTTGTGCGTCACGATGACGATCGTGAACTGGCTCTTGAGGCTGCGCATCAGCTCCTCGATGCGCGCCGTCGCGATCGGGTCCAGGGCGCTGCACGGCTCGTCCATGAGCACCACCTCCGGCTCGACCGCGATGGTGCGCGCGATGCACAGCCGCTGCTGCTGGCCGCCCGACAGCCCGAGCGCCGAGGTCTTCAGGCGGTCCTTGACCTCGTCCCAGAGCGCGGCCGCGCGCAGCGACTTCTCGACGACCGCGTCGAGCACGCCGCCGGCGCGCACGCCGTTCACGCGCGGACCGAAGGCGATGTTGTCGTAGATGCTCTTGGGGAAGGGATTGGGCTTCTGGAAGACCATGCCGATGCGCCGCCGCACCTCGGTGGCGGAGACGTCCCGCGCGTAGAGATCGACGCCGTGATAGTGGAGCTTCCCGCCGACGCGCGCCCCGGGGATCACGTCGTGCATCCGGTTGAAGCTGCGCAGCACCGTGGTCTTGCCGCAGCCGGATGGCCCGATGAAGGCCGTGATCTCGTTCTTGAAGATGCGCATGGTCACGCCGCGCACCGCGCGGAACGCGCCGTAGAACACCTCGAGCCCGTCGAGATCGAACACCACCGGCGCGCTGCCCGCGCCGGGCGCGGTCCGCGACTCGACGTGCGGGCGGCGGCCGGGCTCGCGCATGGTGCGGTATTCCCGTGCGGGCATCCCGGCGGGGCCTTGTGCTTGCATCGCTACCTCCGGCCCGAGACGCGCGCGGTGACGACGCGTGCGGCGAGCGTGACCAGGAACGTCAGCAGGACCAGCGTGAGGGCGGCGCCCCAGGCGCGGTCCTGGGCCGCCACGAAGGACGAGGTCGCATTGCCGAAGATCTGCACCGAGAGCGCCGTGTTGGCCTCCTCGAACAGGTGCGGGTTCCAGCTCGTCGCCGCGCCGAGCGCGAACAGCAGCGGCGCCGTCTCGCCGGCCGCGCGCGCCACGGCCAGCAGCGCGCCGGACACGATGCCCGGCGCCGCCGCCGGCAGCACGACGGTGAGGATCGTCCGGCTCCGCGTGGTCCCCAGCGCGTAGGCGGCCTCGCGCAGGTGCTCCGGCACCAGCTTCAGCATCTGCTCCGTCGCGCCGATCACCACCGGCAGCATGAGGCAGGCCAGCGCGAGCGCGCCGCCGAAGGCCGAGTAGCCGAACGAGAGCGTCCAGATGAGGTAGACGAACAGGCCCATCACGATCGAGGGCACGCCGGTCATCACCGTCGCCATGAAGCGCACCACGCGCGCGAAGCGGCTGCGCGAGCGGCACGGCGATGAGCGTGGCCGCGCCGGTGACCAGCAGGGTGCCGAGGATGGCCGGGCCCATGCCGGGGCCCGCGCGCCGCGAGACCACCGGGACCTCGGTGGTGAAGAAGTCGGGGAAGTCCCTGAACGCGACCGCGAAGCCCCGCGCGACCACGGACCAGATGACGGCGATCAGCGGCACCGCGACGGCGAGCACCGCGGCTCCCATGAGGCCCGTCATGAGCGTGCTCTTGACGGTGCGCCGCGTCGTCTTCGCGCGCAGGTCGATGGCGGTGAGCGGGACGGTGTTCATGCGCCGTGGCTGCGCCGCACCGAGCGCTGCACGATCGAGGTGGCGAGCAGGTTGACCACGATGGTGATGACGAACAGCGTCAGCGCCAGCGCGATGAGCGCGGACTTGTGCAGCGCGTCGGCCTCGCCCCATTCGTTGGCGATCACGGCCGGCATCGAGTTCCCCGGCACGAGCGGGTCCAGCGAGATCCGCCCGAGGGCCGAGCCGATGACCAGCGCCGCGGCGATGGTCTCGCCCATCGCGCGGCCGAGGCCCAGCATGATGGCCCCGACGAGGCCGGCGGCGCTGTGCGGGATCACCGAGGCGCCGATCATCTCCCAGCGCGTCGCGCCCAGCGCCAGCGCGGCCTCCTTGTCCGACGTGGGCGTGGTCTCGATGACCTCGCGCGCCAGCGAGGTGATGATCGGGATGATCATGATCGCCAGGATGATGCCCGCGGTCAGGAACGAGCGGCCGAGCCCGAGGTGCTGCGACAGCACCAGCACGCCCCACAGCCCGAACACGACCGAGGGCACGACGGCGAGCAGGTCGATGAGGTGGATCATCGGCCGCCGCAGCCGCGGCGGCGCGACCTGCGTGATGAACAGCGCGACCCCGAGGCTGACCGGCACGGCGATGGCCAGCGCGATGGCCGCCGTGAACACCGTGCCGAAGATGAAGGGGAGCGCGCCGAACAGCGCGTCGGCGGGCGACCAGCGCGTCGTGGCGAAGAAGTCCGGGCCCATCTCGCGCAGCACGGGCAGCGCGCGCTGCGTCGTGATCGCGGCGATCAGGCCGAGGATGACGAGCACGACCGCGGCGGCGCCCGCCGCCGTCCAGCGGAAGGCTCCGTCCGCGATCGAGCGCCGTCCTCGCAGGTCGAGCACGGCTACGGCACCTGGAGCCTGTCGATCTGCTTGACGGCCAGCGCGCGGAGCTCGGCGGGCAGCGGAGCGAAGTCGAGCTCCTCGAGCAGCTTCTGGCCGTCGCCGAGCAGGAACTCGAGGTAGGAGCGCAGCGCCTCGCCCCTGGCCTTGTCGGTCTGCTTGCCGTACACGATCACCCAGCTCTGGTACGTGATCGGGTAGGCCCCCTCGCCCTTCGCGTTGACCGCGCTGAAGAGCAGGTCGGGCTTGATGTCGATGCCGGCGCCCGCGAGCGAGGACGACGCCGCCGTCGGCTCCACGAAGGTTCCCGCCTGGTTCCTGATGCGGGCGTACCGGAGCCCCGAGGCCCTGGCATCGGAGAGGTCCACGTAGCCCACCGCGCCGTGGGTCGACTTGATGATCTGCGCCACGCCGGAGTTGCCCTGCCCGGCCTGCGTGTCGGCCGGCCACTCCACGGTCGAGCCGCTCTTCAGCCGCCAGGTCGCGGCTGCGGCGTCGGCGAGGTACCTGGTGAAGTTGTCGGTCGTGCCCGAGCCGTCCGCGCGGCGCGCGACCACGATGGGCTCGTCGGGGAGCGCGAGGCCCGGATTGTCGGCGGCGATCGCCGCGTCGTTCCACCGGCCGATGTCGCGCTGGAAGATCTTCGCGATCGTGTCGGGCGAGAGCTTCAGGTCGCTCACGCCCTCGACGTTGAAGCTGATGGTGATGCTGCCGAGCAGCACCGGGAAGTAGAGCACCTCGCCGCCCTTGTTCTTCCCGAGGTCGGCCTCCTTGTACGGCGAGTCGGCGCCCGCGAAGTCCACGACCTGGTCGGCGAGATCCTGCCGGCCCTTGCCGCTGCCGCCGCCGCCGTAGTTGATCGTGATCCCGTGATTGTCCTTCCGGAAGGCCTCGATCGCGCTCTCCTGGTACGCCTTCTGGAAGGTCGAGCCGCTGCCGTTGAGCGTGACGTCGCCGCGGGTCAGACCGAGCGCGGCGCCGCTCGCGACGAGGACCGCGGCGAAGGCCACGAGGGGCCGGCTGAACTGGACTCTCATCGAGGAAGCTCCTTGCTTGTCGCGCGGCCACGGCACCCGCTCCGAGGCTGCGGACGGTGGTCGATCCGGGGGGGGCCGCGGGTGCGTCGGAGACCCCGTTGCGATTCATGCCGTCTGTTCGCCCGGCATTCGAACCCGCCGGTGTGAAGACTTCATGAATGAGCGGCCCTCCGGCCGCGACCTTCCGCAGAGGCTCAGGCCGCGGGCGGCCCCGAATGGATGCGCGGCTCGCAGGGCAGGCCCGCCAGGAGCGCGGCTTCCGCGCGGGCCAACTCCGCGTGGCGCGCGGCCACGTCGGCCGGCGGCGCGACGGCGCAGGCCAGCTCCACGAACAGCGCGCCGTGGCGCTCCTCGGCCTCGGCCAGCGCGCGGTACAGCGGCGCCATGCCGGCCAGCGCGGGGCACTCCAGCAGGCGCTCGAAGCGCTCGTGCGAGCGCTGCTCGATGAGCGCGGAGACGAGCAGGTTGTCCACGTAGCCGTCCTGCCGCCGGCGCGGCGCGCCCGCGGCGGCGAGCAGGCCGGTCATGTACGGGCTGGGCGCGTCCACCCGCAGCGTCCAGCCGCGCGCATCGAGCTCGCGCAGCACGCGCTGGGCGTGCTCGACCTCCTCGCGGATGAGCGGCAGCACGCGCTGCGCGAGCCCCGGCCGCGCGCTCTGCCGCTTGAGCAGCGTGAGCGCGGACGCGGCGGCCTTCAGCTCGCAGTGCGCGTGGTCGGACAGCAGCGCGTGCAGGTCCCGCGCGACGGTCTCCGCCCACGCCGGCGGCGTGCGGCTGGCCAGCGTGAAGCCGTGCGCACCCGGCATGGCAGAGGAATCCTCTGACCGCTCTGGAATCGGGTCGCGGCCCGAGGCCCTGTCGCCGGCACGCGGCGGATCGCCGGCCTCCGTCATCGGGGGACCAGCTCCACGAAGACCTGTCCGCCGACCTCGCCCACCCCGAAGGTCTGCAGCCGCGCGCCGGGGACGTTGCTGCAACGTCCGCCCGGCAGCTCGAAGTGCCAGAGATGATCGCCGCAGGTGATGCCGCCATCCTCGAGGATGCCGTCGGTGAGATCGGCCTGCTGGTGCGGGCACAGCGCGCTGAAGGCGCACAGCACGCCGTCGCGGCGCAGCACCGCGACGGGTCGCCCGCCCACCGTGCGCGCGACGGGCACGCCCTCGCGCAGCTCGTCGCTCGCGCCGAACAGCAGGCGCTGCGTCGCGGAGGCGCGCTCGCTCACCGTCCGGCGTCCTTGTCGATCCCGGACGTCTCCGCGGCCGGCACCGGTGCGGGTGCCTTCGGCGCCTCTCCGAGGTAGCCGATCGAGCGCAGCATCTCGAGGATCTCGGGATTCTCCGGCTGCGGCTCGGGCAGGCGCCGCGCGGCGGTCGCGCGGTACCACTCCTGCGCGGCGGCCTGCAGCGCCGGGTCGCAGCGCTCCAGCGGGTGCTGCTCGGCGGGATCCGCGCGCAGATCGAAGCACTCGATGCCCGAAGCGGCCGCCGGGTCATCGGGCAGCGTCCAGATGAGCTTGCGGGACGCGTCCTGCACGGACACGAGGTTGCACTGCGGCCCGAACAGCGACGTGCGGACTGCGGAGAAGACCAGCGGAGCGGACGAGCCCGACGGCGGCGGCAGCATCGGCAGCGCGCCCTCCGGCGTGCGCAGGTGGAGCCAGCCGAGCAGCAGGCTGCCGATGGCCGCCGTGCTGACCGGGTCGCTGCGCACCGCGCCGACCGGCACGCCCGGGCCCGCCGCGAGCAAGGGCACGTGCAGCAGCTCGTCATAGAGCGTGTAGCCGTGGCCCCAGCGGCCGTGATCGAAGAGCTCCTCGCCGTGGTCGGCCGTCAGCACGACCACCGTGTCCTCCAGCAGCCCGCGCTCGCGGAGCGCGGCGAGCAGCTGGCCGAAGCACGCGTCCAGGTAGGCGACCTCCGCGTCGTACAGCGCCACGATCTGCGCGCGCCCGGCGGCGTCCGGCATCGGCACCTCGCCGCGCTGCACGCGCTCGGGGCGCAGCGACGACAGCTCCTCCGGCGCCGGAAACTCGCCGTCGAAGCGGTGCCGCGCATCGCCGGGCGCCGCGTACGGGGCGTGCGGGTCCATGTAGTGCACGTAGCCGAACCAGCGCCCGCCCTTCGGCTGGCCGTCGAGCCAGGCCAGCAGCCGCGCGTGCAGCTGCGCGGCCGTCTCGTCATTCGCCTGCTCCCAGTGGCCGAAGCCCTGATCGAAGTTGTTCGGCGCGGCGATGAGCGTGTTGGCCACGAAGGCGCCGCCCTCGATGCCCTCGTCGCGCAGCACCTCGGGCCAGGTGCGCAGGCCGTCCACGAGGTAGTTGCGCGCGCCGCCCAGCACGCCGTGCTCGTTGGGCGACAGGCCGGTGAGCAGCGAGGCGGTGGCGGGCAGCGTCCAGCTCGACATCGAGAGCGCCCGGTCGAAGCGCAGCCCGCCGGCCGCGAAGGCCGTCAGCTGCGGCGTCGTCGGCCGCGCGTAGCCGTGCAGCGACATGTGCCGCGCCGCCAGCGTGTCCACCACCAGGAAGAGCACGTTCGGGTGGGCGCGATCCGCGGCCGCGCGCGGCAGCGCGACGGACTGCTGCACGACGAGATCCCACCACAGCGGCTCGGGAAGGACGACGTCCGGCGGCGGCTCGGGAGCGCCGAGGCGGCTGACCTCGAAGCGCAGCGTCGCGACACGGCCGGCCGTCTCGGGCAGCGGCACGTCGAAGGTGCGCATGATCTGGTCGTACAGGAAGTCCGTGGGGCCGGGCTTCAGGATGTAGTCACTGCGCAGCGCCACCTTCTCGACGCCGTCGACGAGGATGCGGAACGTGACGGGCGCGGGATCGGCGCGCTGCGGATCGTGCGGAAAGGCGCTGTATACCAGCGTGCGCGCGAGCAGGTGCGCGCCCTGCTGCAGCGGCCCGACCTGCACCTCGAAGGCGCTGTCCGCCGGCGCCCGCAGGATGCGGTGATCCTCGTCCGAGGCGAGCTGCGTCCCCTTCTCGAAGTTGCCCGCGCCGCAGTAGAGCTGCTTCCTCGGATCCGCGTTCTGCGCGAGGATGCGCAGCCGCGCATCGGGCTCCTGCTGCGCCCTGCCGAAGGCCGCGATGATGTCCAGCGCGGTGACCTCCACCGTGACCGGCGCGGCATCCGCCAGCACGGGCGCACGGGAGCCGGACGCGGCGGGGACGAGCGGAGGCGCGCCGGAGCCCTCGTCGTCGCCGCAGCCCGCCGGCGCGACGAGCGCCGCGAGAAGGGCGCAGCGGACGAGCCGGCCCGCCGGGCGCCGCGGGGCGCGAGCCGAGGGATGAGCTGAGGCGCGGGTCGGCAACGGGCACTCGGTCAGGATGGAAGCGGTCGGGCGGACGAGATTAGCAGTCCGCGACGCGACTCGGCGGCCGCGGACGGTGCCCGGCGAAGAACGCTTCCAGAAGCTGCCGGGCGCGGGCCCCGCGCCGCTGCTACACTCGATCCATGGCAGAGCGAAGCCCGCCGTCCAGCTCCCCCGATCCTTATCCCTCTTCGACACTGACCAGCGTGCCCCGACGACAATCCTTCGCCGGCAAGCGTCGCGTGTTCCTGTTCGGGGACATCAACGCGGCCGTGGCCGAGAAAGTGGTCAGCCAGCTCCTCAGCTTCGCCGAGGAGAACCCGGTCGAGTCGGTGGACCTGCTGATCAACTCCGTGGGCGGCGACGTGGAGGCGGCCTGCGCGATCATCAACGCCATGCACGGCATCCCCTGCCGGGTGAACACGGTCTGCATGGGCTTCGCGCAGAGCGCGGCCTGCATCATCCTGATGGCCGGGACGGGCGTGCGCACGGCCTTCGAGAACTCCGTGCTGCTCATCCATCGCATGGTCTGGGACGAGCCGGAGGAGGGCGAGGAGGGCGAGGACGACCCCGAGGACTTCCCGCCGCCCGACGAGAAATACGTGCAGCTCTGCCGGCGGCTGGAGAACGCCTACCTCGGGCGCTTCCTCAACCACGACACCCTGTGGGCCGAGAAGAGCATCCCGACCGCCCTGGACATGTCCACCGACGATGCGCTGCGCCTCGGCGTCATCGACGGCGTGATCTTCCTGGATCGCGAGTAGCCGCCCGCGCCGCACGGCGCCCCCTCGCTCCCGAGCCCTCGCTCCCGATTCGGCGCTCCCGACCCGGGGCTCCGGAAACAGTCCGGCGGCTGCGCGGCCGATATCATCAAGTACACTACCCGGCTCACCTCCGGACGCGCCTCCGCATGCTCAAGAAGGCCATCAAGCAGTTCTCGCTCGGCGTCAAGTCGCCCAGCCAGGCCATGCGCGTCCTGGCGTCCGAGGCCAAGATGCGGGCGGGGATCCGCACGCTGCGCAGCCTCGAGCTGGCCGTGACCTGGATCTGCAATCTCGACTGCGAGTTCTGCTACGCCGAGGACCTGATGAAGGCCCAGAAGCGCCCGCCGGACATGACGGTGGAGACGGTGGCGAAGCTCACCCGCGACGCGCACGCGCTGGGCATGATCCACGTGAACGTGACCGGCGGCGAGCCGATGGTCCGCAAGGACATCTACGAGGTCGTGGACGCGATCCCGAAGGACATCGTCATCTCGCTGGTGACCAACAGCACGCTGCTCACGAAGGAGAAGATCGACCGCCTGAAGAAGGCCGGGCTCTCCACCATCCAGATGAGCTACGGCGGCTACTACCTCAAGAGCTTCAAGCGCGAGCTGGCGCAGTACTGCGTCTCTCAGGGCATCTCGGTCACGCTCTCGGTGGTGAACCTGCTCAAGGAGCGCGAGAACATCGAGTTCGCGTTCAAGATGGCCGAGGAGGACGACTTCTCGGTCCTGTTCAACTATCCGATGATCTACAACAACGTCGGCGTGGACAGCGAGTACTACTGGAAGATGCGCTACCACCCGCGCTGCCGCGAGGACAACCTCTTCTGGAGCGGCAAGGACCGCTGCCCCGCGGGAACCCACAAGCTCTACGTCACCAACGACGGCGACGTGATGACCTGCGACCGCATCCACGCCATCTACGGCAACATCGCGGACGAGCCGCTCGCGGACATCCACAAGCGCATGTACGAGAAGTTCATCGCGCACAAGAGCTTCTGCCTGCTCGAGACCTGCCCTGAGCAGTGGGCCGAGAACAACCGCCGCTCCGGCCACACCTACAGCCCGGAGCTGCTCGGCACGAAGACCGACCCGTTCAACGTCTTCGAGGGCACGCCGCTCATGGAGGGCAGCATCGAGGGCAGCACGACTGCCAAGCGCCTGCACAAGGCGCGCATCGGCGCCCAGCAGCCCTGAAGCCCGCGCGCGGGGCCCGCGGTCCCGCTCCCTCCGACCCGTGCCGTGGTTTGAGGCTGCCATGAGCAAGCACAAGCACAAGCACGATGACCCCCAGGCCCCGCCCCCGCAGGAGGCGCCGGGCAGCAGCCCGGGGCGGGCCATCGGGGGGGATTTCGTCGCGGACGTCAAGGCGATCCGCGAGCGCGCGCGGCGCCACATCGAGACGGGCGCCGTCACGGACGCCTACCGCGCCAACCGCACCACGGTCATCAAGCTGCTCAACGAGGCGCTCGCCACCGAGCTCGTCTGCGTGCTGCGCTACAAGCGCCACCACTTCATGGCGCAGGGCCTCGCCGCGGAGCCGGTCGCGGCGGAGTTCGCAGCGCACGCTGCCGAGGAGCAGGGGCACGCGGATCTCATCGCGGCGCGCATCGTTCAGCTCCAGGGCGAGCCGGACTTCGCGCCCGACACGCTGACCGGCCGCGCGCACGCCGAGTACAAGGAAGGCCGCGACCTGATCGACATGATCCGCGAGGACCTCGTCGCCGAGCGCATCGCGATCGAGTCCTACTCAGAGATGATCCGTTATCTCGGCAGCGACGATGCGACCACGCGCCGCATGCTGGAAGGCATCCTCGCCACCGAGGAGGAGCACGCGGACGACATGTCGAGCCTGCTGGTCAAGCTCGACCGCGGTTGAGAGTTCGCGCGCCAGCGGGAAGTGGCACCGCTTTTCCGCGAGGTAGATGACGTCCTCGCAATGTTCGGCGCCGACGGAGCGTGAGCCCGCACGTGCGCGGCAAGCGCAGGCTGGGATTCCTCTCGCGCGACGGTCAGGCTGGGGCGATGCGCCGCACCGCGATCACATGCCTGCTGCTCGTGAGCGCGACCGCCGCCGCCGCGCTGTGGACGCGCCCGGCGTGGCCGGTGGACGAGACGCGCTACCTCGGCGTGGCCTGGGGCATGTGGGCGCGCGGCGATTTCCTTGTGCCCCGCCTCGACGGCGCGCTCTACGCCGACAAGCCGCCGCTGCTCTTCTGGCTGATGCACGCGGGCTGGGCCGTGTTCGGCGTGAACGCGTGGTGGCCGCGGCTCATCTCGCCGCTGGCCGCGCTGCTGGCCCTGTGGCTCACCGCGCGCCTCGCGCGACGTCTCTTCCCTGCGACGGCCGCGGCGGAGCTCGCGCCGCTGCTGCTGTGCGGCACGCTCCTGTTCGCCGCATGGTCCACCTTCCTCATGTTCGACATGCTGCTCGTCTGCGCGACGCTGCTCGCGCTGCTCGGGCTGCTCGCGGCACGGCAGGACGGCGGCGCGCGCGGCTGGCTGCTGTGCGGCGCGGGCCTCGGCGCCGGCTTCCTGATCAAGGGCCCGGTGCTGCTCGTGCACGTGCTGCCCGTTGCGCTCACGCGCCGCCGCGCGTCGCCGCCGGCCGGAGCGGCGACGCGCGGCGGCGCGTGGGGCGCCCGCCTCGCGCTCGCGCTGCTGCTCGGGGTCGCGCTGGCGCTGCTCTGGGTCATCCCCGCGGGCCTCTCCGGCGGCTCGGAGTACCGCGACGCGCTGCTCTACGGCCAGGCCGCGCACCGCCTCGCGAACACGGGCGAGGTCCCCCACGCCCAGCCGTGGTGGTTCTACCTCGCCATGCTCCCGCTGGTGCTCCTGCCCTGGAGCCTGTGGCCGCGGCTGTGGAGCGCCGCGCGCGCCGGCTTCGCGCGCGGCGGGTCCGCGCGGCCGCCCGTGGACGGCGTGCGCTTCGCCATCGCGTGGGCGCTGCCCGCG
>Ga0193753_10002092_pt1 | contig 16221 bp, 8 predicted proteins | sample H1c2metaG_FD_144925 | JGI IMG/M metagenome (GOLD analysis project Ga0193753, IMG submission 144925) | Soil microbial communities from a riparian zone of the East river system, Colorado, United States - H1c2 | ecosystem: Environmental > Terrestrial > Soil > Riparian zone | place: USA: East River... | reverse complement strand
GCACCCAGGTTTGGTAGCCATCGCGAAAGCAGTGTTCGATGAACACATGCCCACCCCGAACCAGATTTCGCGCTCACGCGAAGACGTGCACGTGACCGCCGCCGACTTACTGGAAGTCCCGACAGGCGAAATTACGCAGGCCGGTCTCGAACTGAATATCGACGTCGGCATTCAATACCTCGAATCCTGGCTGCGCGGCAACGGCTGCGTGCCTATCTATAACTTGATGGAAGACGCGGCAACCGCCGAGATTTCACGGGCACAACTGTGGCAGTGGGCCAAGTACGGCGCTCGCCTGAGCGACGGCACGCCCATCAGCGTCGCGACTGTGACCAACGCCATCCCCAAAGTGTTAGCGAAGCTCAAGCAGCGTGTCGGCGAAAAGGCATTTACCTCCGGCCGCTTCGATCTGGCGGCCCGTATGTTCGAAGAAATGACGGCGAGTGACGAATTCCCGGAATTTCTGACCATTCCGGCTTACCAACATATTGCATAGTGCATTGACATTTCATTGGCGTTTCACATATAACAACTCGAACTAATATTCTGACGCTAGGTTTCAGAATATGAAACTCGTATGAAGACGCCGTTGAAGCTGTTCGCCTCTCTAATTGCTCTCGTGGGTGTGATTTCTGCCCAGGAAACCCGCGCAACATTAAGCGGCACCGTAACCGACCAATCCGGCGCCGCAGTCTCGGGCGCCGCGCTCCATCTAGTGAATGTTGAGACTTCGGTCGAAGCCGCGACACAGAGCAACTCTCTCGGCCAGTATCACTTTCTTTTCGTCAACCCCGGAAACTATCGCCTGACTACCGAAATGGCGGGCTTTCGCAATTTCGTCCGTGAAGGAATCCAGCTCGCTACCAACCAAGCCGGGACTCTTGATATCGCGCTGCAACTTGGCAGTCAGTCCGAAACGGTGACTGTCGCTGCGCAGGCCCCGCTGCTCGAGGGAGAAAAGGCGGATCGCGGCGCGGTGATCGAAAACAAGGCGCTCGCGGAACTGCCCATCGTCACGCGCACGCCCATCTTGCTCGCGGCGCTCGCTCCCGGCGTGGTGGCTACGAATCCGCGCTACGACTTGACGCCTTTCTCTAATTCCGGACTTACAACCTGGTCGGTGAACGGCAGCACCTCGCTCAGCACCGAATTTCTGTTCGATGGAGGACCCAATGTCGTGGTCTACCAATCACAGCCGAGCGTTGCGTTCATCCCGCCGGTCGATGCCGTACAGGAGTTGAAGGTGATCGCCGGAGCCTACGACGCGCAATACGGTCACAACGGCGGAGGCGTGATCAGCATGGTGACAAAGACCGGCACCAATCGCCTGCACGGCTCGGGTTACGAATTTCTGAAGCGCCCGGAACTCAATGCCAACGCATTTTCGAATAACGCCAAGGGCCTCGCTCGTGACAATAATTCGCTCGATGAATTCGGCTTCAGCCTCGGCGGCCCGGTTTATGTGCCCAAGGTCTACGACGGAAAGGACCGCACGTTCTTCTTCACATCTTGGGAGAGTTATCAGCAAAACATCGTCTTTCCCGCGAATGACATTTCTTCCGTTCCCACTGCAGCTCAGCGCGCCGGAGACTTTTCGCAGACCTTCAACGCGTCAGGCGTGCTGATGCCGATCTACGATCCGGCCAGCGGCCACACATCGGGAAGCAGTTGGGTGCGGGATAAATTTCCCGGCAATAGGATTCCAGTCAATCGCATCGATCCAGTGGGCCAATCCGTCGCCAATCTTTATCCGCTTCCGAACACGGCGACGCCCGGGTCGGTCGCCTGGCAAAACAATTTCTTCTACCCCAACGACGTCACTTGGTACGACTTCCACAACTTCGTGGCACGTGTCGACCACAATATCGGCGAAAAGGAGCGCATCTATGGGCGGTATCTGTGGAACAGCCAAACATTGCATCAGAATTCGAACGGCATTCCGGGCTACGGCGCTGACTTGCGCGAAGGCGTCAAAGCTAACAACGGTTTTCTATTCGATTCATTGACCGTGCTGAGTGCGAATACGACGTTTGACCTGCGTGCGTCGATCCTGCGCTGGGTGCAGGACTACAAGCCCACCACGTGGGGCGACTACAATGCGAGCGTCATCGGCTTTCCGCAAAGTCTGATCGACCAGCTATCGGAGCCCAACCGTTTTCCCAGCTTCACGATCAACAGCTACAAGAATTTGGGACCGACCGCCAGTAACATCTGGTTCACTGGCGATAACGTGATTGCCATCCAACCCACGCTCAGCACCATCCACGGCCGTCACTCCTGGAAGATCGGACTCGATTTCCGCTGGACCCGCTACGCCAACTATCAATCGGTGGGCGCGGGCAGTCTGTTTAGTGTGGATCGTGGATTTACCCGCAGCAACTATCTCACGCAGGACGCGCTCAGCGGCAATGCCATCGCCTCTCTTCTGCTAGGCACGGCGGCATCGGGCGAAGCCGACTATGTCGCCAGCCCTTACTACAGTTGGAAGTATTATGCGCCGTTTGTGCAGGACGATATCAAAGTCTCGCGCAGACTGACGCTGAACATGGGCCTGCGGTGGGATATAACGACGCCGGTGACGGAAAAGTACAATCGCGCGAACGTCGGCTTTCTAGCCAATCAGGTCAACCCCATTTCCAATTCGATCAACCAGACGGCTTTTCCGAGCTACAAAGTGAACGGTGGAATTGGATTCGCCGGCCAGAATGGCCAGTCGAGATCGCCGTTCTCGACGGATTGGAACAATCTGCAACCACGCCTCGGAGCGGCTTATCAATTAACACCGAAGACCGTGATACGCGGCGGCTGGGGTATTTCTTATATCAGCACCGTGTCGACGGGCAGTAATTTCGGTTTTAGTCAAACTACTCCATTCGTTTCCAGCCTGGATGCGAACCGCACTCCGGCAACTTACCTTTCAAACCCTTTTCCGAGCGGAGTTTTGCGTCCTTCCGGCGCGAGCGCCGGGCTCGCGACATTACTGGGCCAGAATCTTACTTATTCCGATCCATCGGGGACATTCGGTTATGTTCATAGCTTCTCCTTCGGCATTCAACAGCAGCTTCCGGGGCAACTGGTAGTCGAGGCGTCCTACGTCGGTTCGCGAACCGTCGGAGTGCCGGTGATGCACGGCATCAACGAGCTCTCGCCCGCCAACCTCACACTCGGGCCGCCAAGCTATCTCAACCAGCAGGTTCCCAATCCATTCGCGGGCCTTCTGCCGGGTACGAGTCTGAACGGAGCCACGGTGCCGCGCCAGCAATTGCTGCGGCCCTATCCCGAATTCACCGGCATTGCCGTGCAGGATCAGCCCAGCGGCAAATTCTGGTACAACGCCTTGCAAGTGAAATTCGAAAAACGCTACTCACGCGGTTTGCTGGTGACCGGCTCGTACACACTCTCGAAAAACATCCAAGCCGTGAATTATTTGAACGGCCAGGACGCCGGACCGGCACGCAGCCTCGTCCCCTGGGATCAGACGCAGCGTTTGGTGATTGCCGCGGTATATGAACTACCCTTTGGGCCGGGGCGCAAGTTTCTGAGCGGATCGAATGGGTTGGTGAATCGGCTGGTGACTGGCTGGCAGCTTGCGACCAACACCACGTTTCGCTCCGGCGCGCCGATGACCGTGCCGCCCGGGACCGCATTGAACGGGACAACCCCGAGCGGCAGTGTGTACCTGCTGGGCGATCCGCGGCTTGATAATCCGACCTGGGATCGCATGTTCAAGACGGGTTTGATCGATGCCGACGGCACAGTCAGGAACGTCGCCGCCGGTGAGCAGCCGGTCTTCGCGATTCAACCGGCCTTTACACTGCGCAGCGCCTCGCAATACTTCGGAAATTTGCGCGACCGCTGGGGGCCCGAATTTAACGTGACCTTCGCAAAGAATACGACCATCAAAGAGAACTATCAGATTCAGTTACGGGCTGAGGCTTTCAATCTTTTCAATCATCCGATTTTCGGCGGCGATCCGACGCTAGATCCCACCAACGCCAATTTCGGCGCTCTACTACGAACGAATGGACAAACCAACATTCCGCGCCAGATCCAGATGGGCATCCGCTTGAGCTTCTAAGAACAGCCATGGAAATCAATCGCCGCCAATTTGTAGCGCTGCCTGCTGTAGCACTATTTGCCGCTTCAACCACCGAACCGTGGCACCAGCGAATACGCCGTGTTGGCCAAATCAATATGACCGAGCACGACCCGGTTTCGCTCAATGTGGAAGAGTGGGCCGATTATTGGGCCAGCCTCAAAGTGAATGCGGTGCAAATCAGCGTCACGGGTATCCTTGCTTTCTATCCGTCCAAAGTGCCCTTTCATCGCCACGGCAAGTTTCTAGGCGATCGCGATTTTTTTGGCGATTGTTGTAGTGCCGCCAAGAAGCGCGGACTGCGCGTGCTGGCTCGCATGAGTCCCGATCTCGAATGGGAAGAAGCTTTGGAGCCGCACCCGGAATGGTTCGAGCGCGATGCGCACGGCAAACCGGCCGCTCACATCGAAGAGCCGAAGCTATACCGGACCTGCATGTTCACGACCTATTTCACCGAGCACATTCCGGCCATCATGCGTGAAGTGAATTCCCGTTACGATGTGGACGGTATCTTCACCAATGGCTGGCCGCCGCTCGGTCGTCTGCCGGTCTGCCACTGCGAGCAATGCAAGAAACTTCCGCCGGCGGGATCGATCGAGTATTGGGACAAGTTCAGCGCGCGCGTGCTCGAGTTGTGGGATCTATATGACGGCATCGCGAAAGAGAAGAGAGCCGAGAACCTCTATTTTGGAAATCTTGGCGGCTCCATCCACTGCACAGCGAATCTGAAGACGCTCGGCGATAAGACCTATTGGTTCAATTGCGATAACCAGGGCCGCGGCGGTCTCGACACGCCCATCTGGGGCTGCACGCTGCAAGGCCGCGTCTGCAGCGCGGTGATGAAAGGCAAGACCAGCACGAATGTGACTGCCGCTTGGTCGACTGGCCCCATTCGCTGGCGGAACGCGTCGAAGTCGCCACAAGAAGCGCAGATGTGGATGAACGAAACCGTGGCCAGCGGAATGGTTCCCTGGTATCACTTCATTGGCGCCGAAACCGGATTAGGGGAAGATCGCCGCTGGCAAGAGCCCGGACATACGTATTTCAATTGGCTGGCACGCCACGAGCGGCACTTCTTCAACAAACGGCCGATCGCGAATCTTGGATTTGTGATGGGTCAGCGCACACATCTTTTCTACAAGCCGCCGCCTTCTTCCGGCAATGTCCAACAGTACATCGATGGAATGTATTCCGCGCTGCTCGAAGGGCGATTCCTGTTCGATTTCGTACACGAAGACGATCTCGGCGCGGAAACTCTAAAGAAGTACAAAGCTCTGATTCTGCCCAACACTGCTCTGTTAAGCGATGAGCAATGCCGGCAACTACAGGTTTACGTGGAAGCCGGGGGCTCGCTGCTCGCGACGTTTGAAACCAGCATGTACACGGAGCGCAACGAACGGCGGCGTGAATTCGGCCTTTCTGAAGTGTTTGGCATTCAGAAGGCCGGCGACGTGATCGGCACGAATGGCAACGCTTTTTATGCTCGCATCGAGAGGAAGCATCCGATTCTCGATGGCTTCACTAACACGAACTGGATTCCCGGCGCGGAATTCAGAATTCCCGTGAAGCCCGTCGGTGAGCCAGTATTGTCGGTCGTGCCGGGCTACGTTGCTTATCCTCCGGAGCTCTCCTATCCGACCCAGCCGCACACAGATGAGCCAGCCGTCGTAGTACGGGAACGCGGCAAAAGCCGGCTCGTCTATTTCCCCGGCGATATCGAGCGCAGCATGTGGAGATCGGGCCATACCGATCTCAGCCGCTTGCTGCAGAACTCGGTGCGCTGGCTGCTCGCGGGCGAGGCGCCGGTTTCGATCGAAGGCTCCGGCGCTATCGAAGCGTTCGCGTGGGAAACCGAAGCGGGGTTCGCCGTGCATGTGTTGAACTACACGAATCCGGCGATGCATCGCGGCTGGATTCGCGAATTCTTTCCGATCGGGGCGCAGCACGTTCGCATGCGGCTACCGGCCGGCCGTCGCGTAACTCGAATCGAATTGCTACGCGCGGAATCGAACGTTCCGTTCCATGTAACAAATGGATTCATCGAATTTACGATTCCCAAAGTCGTAGATTATGAAGTGGCCGCGCTGTATTCGGCATAGGAAGGCATCATGACTCGTCGTAAACTCCTGGCGCTCGCGAGCGCCGCACCTCTGACCGGCGGATTCGCCAAAGCCGCCGAGGCCAAGAAGCAGATCAAGATCACCGGCATCGAGACGGATCTGCTACGGTTGCCACCGGCTCCCTTTACCGGCGACGCTATCCACGATTTCGGCGCCGCCGCGGGCGGTGTCGTCCTGCGCGTGCTCACCGATGCCGGAATCACTGGCTGGGGTTACAGCAGCTTCGGAATGATCGAAGGCGGTCCGCGCGTGGTGCAGACGATTCTAGAGCACGAGATTAAGCCCGTTCTCATTGGCCAGGATCCGGCCTTTCCGAAAAAGATTCGCGCCGATCTTTGGCGGGCGCTTGAGTATCAAGGTGTGCAGGGGATCACGCAGTTTGCCATGTCCGCCGTGGATATCGCTATTTGGGACATTGTCGGCAAGGCCGCGGGCCTCCCTGTTTACAAAATGCTCGGCGCGGTGCGCGATCGCATGCCGGTGTACGACATGTGCGGCTGGTATCGGGAAAACGATCAGGATCACTCCCAATACAAACGCACCATCGACGAGACGCTCGGGCGCGGTTATCGCGCGTTCAAGGTGAAAGTCGGCCGCTATTCTCTGGAGGACGACGCCGAGCGAATCGAATTCGGACGCAAGACCGCGGGGAAGGACATTCGCATCCTCGTCGATGCGAACCAGGTCTTCAATCGTGTGGAGGCGCTACGCCGCGGCCGTGTCTATCAGGAGCTCGGCTGCTTCTGGTATGAGGAGCCGCTCCCTCCGTGGGATCACGAAGGCTATGCGGAGTTGACGCAAGCGCTGGACATGCGCATCGCGACCGGCGAGAACGAATACAACAAACACGCTTTCATGGACCTATTGCTGAAGAAAGGAGCGGACGTCGTCCAGCCCGACAACCGCCGCGCCGGAGGCCCGACCGAGTGGATGGAAATTGCCGCCATCGCCGACGGGTTTGGCGCGGAAGTGGCAAGCCATGGCGGAGGTCCCGCAAACCTGAATATCCTGTGCGCGATTCCGAATGCAATCTATATGGAATCGGGCGGCAACCAGAAAATAGTGAACGGTGAGGTGCTCGCGCCCGAAGCGCCCGGCATGAGCAGCGAGCCGAAAGCCGATTTCATTGCCAAGCACAAAATAACCTGACCTTTGCAAGATTTCCATTCGGAAGCCTTGCCAGACCTACGAAATAGCGACATAATTACGTTCTGCCTCGGAGGCAGAGCAGTATGAGACTAGCCGCTTTTTGCTTGTTGTTCTCGCTACCACTCACTAAGAGCTTGAGCCAGGAAGCCGGCGGTTCGGCGGCGGCCGTAATCAATCCTGGCATCTCCTGGTCGATAGGAAACAAGCCGCTTGAATTTGGCCAACACCTCCGCGCCGTCACCGAGATTACAGGTGCGCCATTGTCCAAAGATCTGGTACTGGGCTGCGGCAAAGATGGCCTACTTATCTATGTGTGTACCGGTAAGGACGACTGCCACGTGCCCGTTTGCAGCAAGCGGGCCAAAGACGTCAAAATCCAACAATTCGATTTCGCTACAGGGACTAGAAAAGATATCGAATCAGTGGACGCTGCGACGGGATACTTCAAGCGCCAATCGAAGATGCTGGCGGTTCTGGCGGTGCGCGGAGACGCCGACATGAATGCCGCGGTTCTGCTCGACAATGGGGCGGGGGTTCATCTCGGTCCGGCCATGAAACGCGTGCTCGAGGGGCAATATTGCTTCCGCCTCACTACGCTGCCGGCCGGTTCGTCGGCCACTACGCGGAATTTTACGCTGAATTGGGACCGCGGCGTGGAAAGCGAAGGAATTGTCTCATTGCCTGGATTGAAGCCCGGCATTTATAGTGTGGAGAAAGGCACGCCGGGGAATGAAGCAAGCTGCAGTTTCGATGCGGACGCCCTGCCGGCCTGGGTGCTAGTTGTGCCGGACGCTCAGTTTGCAAAAGTCGATGCGGATTGGAGAAGTTACTCCGCTAAGCTGAACGAGATTGAAGATTCCGGCGCTAGCCCGAGCGTGATGGCGACTCTTCGGCGCGCTGCCTTGTCCTATTTGGCGGATTCTCTTGTCGGACGTTAAGCCGCGGGCGCGGCCTTGGCACAAGCGCCGTGTGTTTGCGTTCGCGATAGTGCTTCTTATTGCATTCCTAATACAAGTCCCGGAATATAAGGGCTGGTTCGCGGGCCCAACAGGGCGGGTGTTCGATTCGGTTCTGAGAGGAACGGGTGTCCGGTCAACAGCAAGCGATTTTCGTGAGATTTCACTGGTCGAAATTGACGACAAAGCTTACGACAAGTGCTTCGACCAGACCTCTCCACTCAAACCGAAGGTCTTGTGGAATCTGGTAAAGCGCGTGCTGGAGGCGCATCCGTTAGTTATCGGGGTCGATGTTTTAACGGACGCTACGATTCACATCGATGAATACAAAAATGAGATTGCCGCTGAACTCAATAGCAGCGGCGTCAAAATCATCTGGGCACTGGGAGCCGACGACGCCAATATTGACGCGGCAAGCTTTTGGCCCTGGCTGCGCGGCAAGCATGACGAGTTACTGGTGAAACCGACTAGAGTGTTGGGGTTCCAGCCTACCGAGCTATTGGAACACCGCGAGATAGCCTGGGGCGTTCCGGTTTTTCCATTCGACGAAGACTCCTATATACGCCGCTTTCCCCGTAACGTCGAGCTCGCGGCCGACATTCATTCTTCCTCGCAGCGCGACCAACAAAAAACCTGGGCCAGACAGATCGCTGAAGAATTCTGCAATAGCAGGTTATCGCGTTGCACGGACGAGACCGCCGAGGAGATTTACCTTTCGTACAGTGGAGCGCCGGCGTCTTTCAAGATGGGCGAGATCTCCGACTCCTGCCGGACAGGCGACGAAAGTAAGTGGGATGAATTTCGGGCGGACGTCAAGGATACGAAAGCTGTACTTATCGGCGGAACATTCAAGAGTTCGGGCGGTTTCTATCAATCGCCCATTGGCCGAATTCCTGGCTTACTCGTCAACGCATACGCAGTCCGGGCGGAGATTCAGGGTGCGGGGATTCACGAAGTGCGTCAACCGTTCGCTTTCTTGTTGGATGTACTGGTCGGTGTGCTGATGGTATTGACCTTCGAGTGGGTGACTGCTAGACGTCTAGTGAAAGGTTTGCGAAAGATCAAGTGCCGTAATTTGTGGCTGGCGATAAAGCTCAAGAACAATGCCGCCCCAGCTCGAGTGGCAGCCGGCCTTCTCTTGTTAGTTGTCGTCTGGACATTGAGCCGCTGGCTCAGTGGCGGAAGCTATCTAATCGGGATCGTCGGAGTGGCAACCGGCACTTTTCTCCACCAATTTTGGGATTTGATGATGTCGCACCGCGAACATCAGCAATGATCGCCGCTAGCGCCCGCGGCCGCGCCTAAGACAATTTCCGAAGCATTTTCGCTCTTGAAAATTGCCGGCGCCTGGTCCTTGTGCATATTGGCGGCCTTGGCTCTCACTTCGCTCTGTACCTGCCTGAAGAGGTCGTTCAGGCGGACGCAGCCCTTGCGCTCGCGAAGGACATCCACTAGGCTGGCGGTGAAGAAGCCGTGCTCGGCGTCCTCGTAGGATTTTTGATTCGCTTGACAAGAGCTGAGGATGTAGCGCCCGGCGCCTTCCCGAAGACGATCCACATCGTCACCGGACAGATTCTGAGCGATGGTTTCTCCACTGTGACAGGTATCGAAAATCAAAACGGTCCGCTGCGCGAGACACCGCGTGCTGACTATTCCCGAAACTTCCACCATTGGCAAGGCGGTCCCAAACATCTGGTCTTTTGAGGTCACATCCGTATCGTACGTATAGATGTAGCTCACTTGCCGGATGTCGTCGGAGCGCGAAGAGCCATGCGAGGAGACGTATACGACGACCACGTCTTCGCTCTTGGCCCTCGTTGCAATCCGGTTGAGCCGAGCCTTGATGGAAGCGGTTGTGGCGCCTTGGTCGGTCAGCAAAAACACCTGATCTTTAGGGAATCGGCCGATCTCTGGATCGGTCAGCAACTTGGCGAAAACGTCGGCATCGGCGGCCGGGCAGCCGAGCCTTGGCGCGCCGATTTCCGGCTGGAACCGGCTAATTCCAACCACTAGCGCCCATTTTTGTCCGACGGTCACAAGGTTGTCGTAAATCTTGGGAACCGCGAGAGTAAACGGATCGCGTTTGTTATCGAGCGCTTCGGAACCATAGCGTTGAGCCGCTTCCAGGGAACGGGCCTGGACTCCAGGCTCTTGATTGATGCGCCTTAGACATAGATAGCGGTAATAGTGAGCATCGCCGAAACCGGCATACTGATCTAGCGAGCGCTTAATGAAACCAATCGCCCGGTTGATCTGCGCCGGAGTCGAGCGCACCGACAGCATTTCGAGGGCCTGATATACAAGGTCCCGTGAAGCCCCCACTTCGTCGGCCACACTTTGCGCGCTTGCACTCGCTGCCGCCGCGAGTGAAATAAATCCGCGCCTGGTCACTGCGGCTTGCTGACCAGCGCTTTTCCCCGGCGGAACGTGCCAGCTGGAGCGCGTCCCGCGGCAAGCCGTGGCGCACCTACCTTTGTCCGCAGCTCATTTTGGAGGCCGACCGGCAATTTGGATCTGGAGATTATGATGATCGTGTCCTTGTCGAACGGGTTGAACTGCACCGAGGAGTTGCGAATATACTCTGCAATCTGCTCGTCTCCCACGCCGGCGCTGCGCATCTCGACAACATCGCCAACCGTGACGGGCTTGGCGGACGTGGCGGATGTTTCGGGCGTAGAGACCTTTACAGGCGGGGGTTCCGGAGCGGCCGGAGCCTTTGGTGCAACAGTGCTCACGCGCTTCGCGTCATCGGCCCGCATCGTATCGAGAGCTTTGTAGCGCGCAATAGCGTCTCGAGTTCTGGCCACCGTGTCGACAAAATATTTTTCCTTTGGGTTCAGTTCGAGCGCCTTGTCGTAATATTCGGCCGCCTTGAAGATATTTTCCCGCTGCTCACTGGAAGTTTTGGAATCGTAAGACATTGCTTCATAGGTAAGGCCGAGGTCGTATTGGTGATACGCCTCGTCTTCGGGTTTCGGAAGAGCGGTCCCTTTCTGAAGCTCGTCGAGCGCCCTGGCCCACAGCCCTCTTTCCATGAACTCCGCGGAGCGGTCCAGATGCTCTTCGCCAGTCGCAATCTGCGCGTCCTGCACTCTTGCGGTAGTGCCCAGCTTTGAGGCGACCTGCGAAACAATGTCTTTCACGAGGATTTGTTTCACATCTTCCGGCGAGTTGGGAATTATTTCCTTCCCACTTGACCGCGCACCCACGGGCTTTTTTTGGAAGATCTGAAGAGCGCTGGCCGCCGTCCCGTTAGCGGTAAATTCCTTGTCATAGCGGCTGTCGACGTTACCGGCGTCATGGGTGTGCCCCTCCTGATCGACAACCTGGTAGGCGATATCCAGGGAACCCTGCCAACGAACGTACGTGGTCGAGTAGTTCGACCCGCTTTCCGTTCGCTGCTTCGGCGGCGCCACGGAAAACCCGGTAACCGCAACATTCACCGCCCATGCTGCCTCCGCGGGTCTGCTCTTCTTGACGAGCGTCTTCTCGTTGCTTATGAGCTCGGTTTCAAGAGTGGCAAGTAAGCTGCCTTGCACCGGAACATACTCGGGATTTGTAGAGCTTCCCGTGAATGCCACGGAAGTGTTGGCAAGCCGCACGACCGCCGGTTGCCGCACCCGTAACTCGATGCTCTTTTTATGAAAAAGTCCGAAACCCGGTTTTGCCGCGAAAGGCTTTGCCGCGAAAGCGATCGCCGCAAGACCAATGATGCCGAGAATCGGCCTCGTCAGGCCGACTAACCATGCCCGAGCAAGAAACATCTGGAAACTCCAATTAGGATTACGATTCTATGCAGGATTCAATATACTCCAAAACTAGTAAAGCTACTAGACTTGATTGGAAAATTCTTTCCTCCGGGCGGGCCGTTTCGCTGATACCATCCATGGAACGTGAACTTCGTTCAGTTCCGGGTATACGAAAATGAGAACTAGACTTCGATTTGCGATCCTCGCCGCGCTGCTGGCAAGAAGCACCTCCCTGATTTACGGCCAATCCGCAAACGCGACGATCACGGGTATCGTGCAAGATCCGCAGGGTTCGGCAGTTGCGCACGCCGCGGTGGCCGTAGTCCAGGCGGGCACCGGACAAACGCGGCAAACCTCGAGCGGTAATTCCGGAGAGTACACGATTCCGAATCTGCCGATTGGAACTTACAAAGTCACGGTGACCGCGCCCGGCTTTAAGACCTCGGTCGTCCCGGATGTCATGTTGCAAGTGAACCAAGCCGCACAGCTCAACTTTACCCTCGAAATCGGAGCCGTGTCGGAACAGATCAGCGTGACAGCCGCCGTGCCGCTGCTTGCGACCGAAACGTCTTCCATCGGAACCGTGGTCGAGAATCGTTCGATCGAGAGCCTGGCTCTGAACGGGCGGCAGTTCTGGCAGCTTGTCTCGCTGGTTCCGGGCGCGAGTTACACGCCCGGCGGCCAAGGCACGCGCACGGGCGGCGGCTCGATACGCTCGTCGGCCGTCAACGTGCAAATCAACGGTACAGGCTTCATCTACAACGGATGGCTACTAGATGGCGTCGACATTACGGAGTATGAGCAAGGGGGCACGAATGTCCAGCCGAACGTCGACGCACTCGACGAGTTCAAAGTGGAATCGGCCAATATGCCCGCTGAGTATGGCCGGACACCGAACGTGGTGAGCGCCACGATGAAGAGCGGCACGAACGCCTTTCACGGAACCGTGTTCGAATTTCTCCGCAACGATACGATGGACGCGCGCAATTTCTTCGCCGGCAGCAAGAATGCTCTCAAACGCAATCAATTTGGCGGCACCGTCGGCGGCCCGATCAAGCGAAACAAAATATTCTTCTTTGCCGATATCGAACGTTCCCTGCAACGGCAGGGCATTGTGTTTAACAACACGCTGCCAACGGACGCGATGCGCACCGGCAATTTCAGCGCGCAGAAAGCCGCGCTGAACGATCCCCGGGGCGGCACGTTCACGGGAAACATTATTCCCGCGAGTCGAATTTCGCCGCAAGCGCAATACTTTCTCAAATACATGCCCACGCAGGCGCAAGGAAGCTTCAACGCGCCGCAGAGCCTGGATATTTACAAGGGCGATGTCAAAGTGGACGTCGCCGTCACGGAATCGGACCGGCTGATGACACGCTACTCAGCGCAGGATAATCTGGAAGGCGATCCGAACGCCTACCCTGCCCTGGGAGTGCAGGATCTGCACAGCCGCGCGCAGAACCTGGTGCTGACCGAGACACACATTTTCAATCCGCACTGGCTGAACGAACTGCGGCTGGGATACTATCGCGATTACTTTCTATTCGGTGCAGTGCTGCCTGGCACCAACTTCGATCAGCAAGCAGGGATCAAGGGGTTTGAAGAGACTCAATTGAGCCCGAGTTTTCCGCTAATTTCACTTTCCGGTTACACCGGGTTTCCAGGTTCCGGGAGTAACAACCTTCCGAAAGCAAACCGCATCCGGACGTGGCAGTATACGGACTCAGTGAGCTACTCGACCGGCAAGCACGATATGAAATTCGGCGCGCAGCTTTACCATCAGACGCATGGCTTCTTTAACGGGCAATCGCAGGAAGGCAATTTCAACTTCACGACCAATTACACGGGGAATAGCGTTGGCGACTATCTACTCGGCTTGCCCAACAGTGTGTTCCGCGCTTACCCGATCGCGCTCTATGGAAATTACGCCAACCAGTGGGCCGCGTTCTGGCAAGACACCTACAAAGCGACGCCAAACTTGACGTTGAATTTCGGCTTACGCTGGGCTTACAATCCGTTCTTCAACGGAATCAACGGACAGACGTCGGCGATTGACGCGGCAAGCGGCAAGATCATCGTGCCCGGACGCAACGGGCAGGTGCTGAACCCGATTGCGCAGCCGGAGATGCCGTTGCTGATTCCGCTATTCAGTGATCGAACTCTTACCACCGATAAACTTGGTTTGCCCGACTCCATCCGCCGCACCGGTTCAGGACAATGGCTGCCGCGATTCGGATTTGCATATCGCCCAGGCGGGACGCAGAAGATGGTCATCCGCGGCGCGTATGGAATCTTCGACGTTTTCCTCGATTCCAATTTGACGCTGCAGTGGACGAAGACGCCGCCATTCGAGATTACCCAGACGGTGAATAACTCGACTCCAACTCCGAGCTTCACTTGGGCGGATCCGTTCCTCGGCCAGTCGCTGGTGGCGAGTAACCCGAACCCTGGAAAGCCTTGCCCCGGCACCAGCCTCGCGCTCACTACGTGCGTGGCTCCGAATGTTTATTCCGCGCCGGTTGACCTGCAACATACGTACATGCAGCAATACAATTTCGCGATTCAGACACAGGTCGCCAAGGACATCTCGGTGGAAGCCGCCTACGTCGGAAACTTTACTTCGCATGCACAACTCATCTCGGTACCGGACAATGTTCCGAACCCCGGAGCGGGCACTATTCAGACACGGCGGCCGTATCCACAATGGGGACAGTTCTACTTAGGATTGACGAACGGCAGAGCAAACTACAATGCGCTGCAGGCGAAGGTCGAGAAGCGCTTTGCGCACGGCTATCAGATGCTGGTTTCTTACACGTGGAGCAAATGCCTGGATCTTGGGTCGAATCAGAATGCGCCGGTGACATTTTCGTCTCTTTTCCAAAACTATGGAAATTGCGACTACGATCTACCGCACAATCTCACGGTAAGCTCGGTGTACCAGCTTCCGTTCGGCCATGGCCGCACATTTCTATCCAATGGCAACAAGTTTGTAGATTCCGTGCTGGGCGGTTGGGAAGTGGCAGGCGTACTGACGGCTCGCTCGGGGTTGCCGTTCACTCCTGTGATTTCGGGCGACCAAGCCAACACGGGTGTCGCCAGCCAGCGACCGGTGCGCACCGGTGATGGAAGCCTGAGCGATCCTACACCCACAAAATGGTTTGATGTAACTGCGTTCGCGTCACCGGCTAAATACACCTATGGAAATTCGGGCCGAAATATTTTACGCGGCGACGGATTAGTGAACCTGGATTTGACGCTCAAGAAGAATTTCGTCTTCGCTGAATCCAGATTTCTGGAATTTCGCGCGGAGGCCTTCAATATCGCGAACCACGCAACGTTTGCGGCCCCCGGCGCCACCATCGGCGCGGCGTCAGCCGGCATCGTCACCAGCACTTTAAATAGCAGCCGTATTTTACAAGGAGCGTTGAAATTTGTTTTCTGATCCGATTGATCGACGAGGCTTTCTGGCTTCCATGGCGGCAGCGAATGCCGGCCTAGCCCAAGCCCAACCCATTGCCGCGAAAAACCAAGTGATTGGCATTCAGATCGGCTCCATTTCCTTTCTGGATGAGGGAACCGAAAAGGTGCTCGACATACTCCAGGAAAAAGCCTGCGTCAACACGCTGTTTCTCGCGACGTTTACCTACGGCAACGGTATTGCCAGCCGCATGATTCCAGGACATCCGTTTCCGGATCACGGAGTGCAGGAGTACGACACGAAGTTTCACGGCGGGAATTACGCCACGCCGCACGCGCAGTACTACAAGAACACCATCATGAAGGATGTCAAGGCGCCCGATCATGGCAATCTGGACATCCTCGAAGAAGTGATTCCCAAAGCGAAGAAGCACGGCGTCAAGGTCTACACGTGGAGCGAAGATGTGTGGCGCAACGACGTGCCGAATGTCGAAAAGATCCAGGAGCGCGATCTATACGGCCGCAACGCCCGCACGGTCTGTTTCAATAATCCCGATCATCACAATTTTTTGCTCGGGTTGATGGAAGACTTTACCCGGTCGTATGATCTGGACGGCATCATGTGGGGCTCGGAACGCTACGGCGCTTTCGGGAACATGGTGGAATCGGTGCATAACCGTAATGGCAACGATCCTTCGCGTGTAACCTGCTTTTGCCAGTTCTGCCAGGCGAAA
>Ga0193753_10002091_pt1 | contig 16229 bp, 15 predicted proteins | sample H1c2metaG_FD_144925 | JGI IMG/M metagenome (GOLD analysis project Ga0193753, IMG submission 144925) | Soil microbial communities from a riparian zone of the East river system, Colorado, United States - H1c2 | ecosystem: Environmental > Terrestrial > Soil > Riparian zone | place: USA: East... | reverse complement strand
TTACCTTTTCAACCCGAAACCCTCCTCTCAATACCAATTTAAGATACCCGGCATCACCGAGATACTCCCGCAGGGATTCCCTTCCTCACTCTTCTCTTCTGCATGGCGAAGCAGTTGGGTGACAAAAGACCTGAAGCGGCTCAAGATCGATCTCTATCATGGCCTCAGCCACGAGATCCCGGTTGGCATCGGCAAGACCGGCATCAAGTCGGTGGTCACCATCCACGATCTCATCCACGAACGCAACCCGGAGCAGTACAACCGCATCGACGTGAAGATCTACAGCCAGAAATACCGCCATGCCTGCCGCCATGCAGACAAGATCATTGCCATAAGCGAACAGACCAAACAGGACATCATCTCATTTTATAAAACCCCCGCCGCTAAGATCGAGGTCTGTTACCAGAGTTGTTCCCCGCTGTTTGGCATCACCGCTGCCGAAGCGGAGAAGGCGCGAATAGCGGAGAAATATGAATTGCCCCCGCAGTTCTTTCTTTCAGTGGGCACGATCAATGACCGCAAGAATCTTCTCGGCGTCTGCAAGGCCATGTTCCTGCTGCGCAACGATATCGATGTTCCACTAGTAGTGATCGGCAGAGGGGGTGGGACATATTACAAAAAAGTAATGGACTTTATCCTCCAGAATGGACTGCAGCAGAAGATCATCTTTCTCTCGGACAGGGCCGCGGGAAAAGGCGACAAGACCTATCTCGCAACGGAGGATCTCCCCGTCATCTATCAACTTGCGGCAGCGATGATCTATCCGTCCTTCTTCGAAGGATTCGGAGCACCGGTAATGGAGGCTCTTTGGAGCCGCCTTCCCGTGATCACCAGCAACACCTCCTGTCTCCCGGAAGTGGGCGGAGATGCCGCATATTATGTAGATCCCAATAGCGCAGAGGATATCGCAGCGGCGATGAAGGAAGTACTCACCAACAAGACCCTTGCTGCGGAAATGAAAGAGAAGGGCTGGCAACATGCGCAGGCTTTCACGCCGCAGAGATATGCGGCCTCTGTGATGAACGTGTATAAAAGTATATGGTAGAATTTCAACCCGACATAGAGGAATGCCTTCAAACGTTGAAAGCCGGCGGCCTCATTCTTTACCCCACAGACACCGTATGGGGTATCGGCTGCGATGCGACCGATCCTAAGGCCGTGGAAAAACTATATCGATTGAAGAAGCGGCCGGACGAGAAGGCAATGATCGTACTCGTGGCAGAAGAAAAGGAAGTCTTGCAATACGTCGCCAGTGTGGATCTTTCATTGTTCGATCATCTTCAACAGCGGCCAAAGCCTACAACTGTAATATACGATGGCGCGATCGGCCTCGCCGCCAACCTGGTCGGCCCCGATGGCAGCATCGCCATACGCATCTGCGAAGATCCCTTTTGCAGGCATCTCATTAAACGCTTCCGCAAACCGATCGTATCCACCTCGGCCAACCTGTCCGGGCAGCCGACGCCCGCTACCTATTCCGCCATAACCGCAGAGATCAGGATGGGAGTGGACTATGTTGTGAAATATAGGCAGGATGATGAGAGAGCAGCAGTTTCGTCATCGGTGATCAGGTGGAAAAACGGAGTGCTGACTGTAGTGAGAGAATGAGACTAGCAAGTCAAAAGTAAAAATTCACAAGTCAAAAATGAACAGTCTGCTATTAGGAAAGTCATTTTATCTTTGAATTTATTTTTATGCATTTCATTAATCATCTCAAACCTTGGAATAAGAACCAGGATTTCCAAAACGATGTACACTACTCATGAAAGACTGTTCGCTTTTTTTGAATTTTGAATTTTTAATTTTGACTTGCTAAACTTCGACTATCTCTAAACACAGAACAATGCAAATCACGTGCACAGATAGGGAACTGGAAGTCTTGCAAAAGATCGCCACGGCGGCGGCAAGCCTCAAGGTAGAGACCTACCTCATCGGGGGGTTCGTGCGCGATAAACTGCTCGGCCGGCCTACGAAGGATGCGGATATCGTTTGCGTCGGGGACGGGATCGCACTTGCCAACGCAGTTGCACTGCTTTTCGATCCCATTCCCAATGTGAGTTTCTATAAGACCTTCGGCACCGCTCATATCAAAGTACAGGACGACCTCGATATAGAATTCGTCGGCGCACGGAAGGAAAGTTACCGCCAGGAGTCCCGCAAGCCCGATGTGCTGCCAGGCACGATGGAGAATGACCAGGACCGGCGCGACTTCACCATCAATGCCCTCGCCATTAGTCTCAACAAGGAAACATTCGGCCAACTACTCGATCCATTCAACGGCGTCACCGATCTCAGGAACAAGATCATTAAGACACCGCTCGAGCCCGAGAAGACATTCAGCGATGACCCCTTGCGCATGATGCGCGCCATCCGGTTCGCCACGCAGTTGAATTTTACCATTGAAGAAAATACCCTGCAGGCCATAAAGGACAATGCCGGGCGGATAGAGATCATCTCGCAGGAGAGGATCACAGATGAATTGAATAAGATCATCCTCGCCACACGACCCTCTATCGGGTTCGACCTGCTCTATAAGACCGGGTTGCTGTCCATTATTTTTCCTCCAATGGTGGATCTCGCGGGAGCTGAATACAAGGATGGGCATGGCCACAAGGATAATTTCTATCACACGCTGCAGGTGCTCGATAATATTGCCGTCAATACGCCGGACCTATGGCTTCGTTGGGCGGCCATACTTCACGATATCGCGAAGCCCGTCACCAAGCGTTTCGAAGAAGGTCATGGCTGGACATTCCACGGCCACGAGGCTGTTGGTGGCCGGATGGTGCCGAAGATCTTCGCGAAGTTGAAACTGCCCCAGAATGACAAGATGAGGCTGGTGAAGAAATTGGTCGAGTTGCATCTTCGCCCCATCAGTCTCACGAAGGAAAATATCACCGACAGTGCCATCCGCAGGCTGCTTTTCGATGCAGGTGAAGACTTCGAGGCCCTGATGATGCTATGCGATGCCGATATCACCTCTAAAAATAAACAGAAGGTCAAACGGTATCTCGAAAACTTCCAGCTCGTCCGCCAGCGCTGCCGCGATGTGGAAGAGCAGGATCATGTTCGCAACTGGCAACCTCCCATGAGCGGAGAGCAGATCATGGAGATCTTCAATATTCCGCCATCCAGGCCTGTTGGCCTATTGAAGGATTCATTGAAAGAAGCCATGCTGGATGGTATTATTCCGAATACGTATGAGGCGGCATTGTCATTCATCATCGGCAAGGCGAAAGAGCTGGGCTTAGAACCGGTAAAATGATAATTTTGATCTTCCTTCTTACGGAGCCGGAGAAATCTTAAATTTGCGCTATGGCAATACTGAAATTCAGGGTCTATTTCGAGGAGGATGAGAGCATTTACCGCGATATAGCGATCCGTCACTCGCAATCTTTCCGCGACCTTCATGAAACTATCCTAAAGGGGTACGAATTCGACAGCAAGCATAAAGCCACGTTCTTCCGTAGCAATGACCATTGGCTGCGCGGCCGGGAGATCAGCCTGGAGAAATACCAAAAGGACTATAAGGCCGTTCCCCTCCTGATGGAAGAGACAACCATTGGGTCGGAAATCAAGGATCCCAACCAGAAATTCGTTTACCTGTACGACTTCAATAAGAACTGGACATTCCTGGTGGAGCTCATCAATGTCTCGAAAGAAGAGAATCCCCGCCTCAGCTATCCCTCTACCGTGCGGACGGAAGGAATAGCGCCCAGTCAATACGGTACCAAGGGACTGTTGGGCGAAAAATTTGCCGATGTGGAAGAAAAGTATGATCTATCCCAGGTTGGCGAAGGCTTTGGTGAAAAGGATGAAGATGGAGAAGATCTTCCCCCTACCGAGGAACCCACGGTTGAGGAAGAATAATCTGGTTTGCAATTAAATTAAGAACCGGGCCCTTCGCGGTTCAATACGGGAACCACGAAGGCACGAAGGCGCTAAGGAGCACAAAGAATTCGCATGGCACGCACAATTGGCACACCTGCCCGCATCGCCTGTGCGCGGGCGATGCGGGCAAGGCCGAAGCTTTTGCATAGGCGGGTTACCAAATTATCAAATTACCAAATTGTATTCAAAGAAGGTTATCATCGTTGCCGGTCCCACTGCCGTGGGAAAGACCGCAGTGGCCATTGCACTCGCGAGACATTTCAACACCAGTATCATCTCCGCCGACAGCCGGCAATGTTTCCGGGAAATGAGGATCGGCGTTGCAAGACCAACGGAGGAGGAACTTCGCCAGGCGCCCCATTATTTCATCGCCGATCGCAGCATCCGCGAGGAGGTAACGGCGGCGGATTTCGAGAAATATGCGCTCGATACCACAGCCTCTCTGTTCCGTGAACAGGACACGGTGATCGTTGCCGGGGGAACCGGACTATACCTGAAGGCATTCTGCGAAGGTCTCGACAGCATTCCTGCTATCAGCGATACAACAAGGCAATCCATACAATCGAACTATGAACGGTCCGGGATCGGTTGGCTCCAGGAAGAATTAAAAGCAAAGGATCCCGGCTTCTCATCAGCAGGTGAAATGCAGAACCCTCAACGCATGATGCGCGCGCTGGAGGTATTCGAGGAGACCGGTCAATCCATTCTTCATTTTCAAAAAGGAAAAAAAATGCCGCGGGATTTCTCTATCCGGAAGATAGGGCTCGAATTACCCCGTTCCGAACTGAATGACCGCATCAACCGCCGTGTAGAAAGTATGATGAAAGAAGGTCTGCTGGATGAAGTGCAGGCTCTCGTTCCCTACAAAGAATTCAATGCGCTGCAGACCGTCGGCTATAAGGAACTGTTCGACTACTTTGATGAGACCATCTCACTGGAAAGAGCGGTGGAATTGATCCGCCAGCATACACGCCAGTATGCGAAACGCCAGATGACCTGGTTTAAGAAAGACGGCGAAATGAAATGGTTTCATCCCGGCGATATCGATGGCATCCTGGAAGCCGCCAACGGATAACTCTCTTCATGCGCCATTCCGAAACGGGCAGCATTTTTGTTGTTATCCCAAAACAATTGTCATGGCTAATTTTACTATTGAGTCCTTCCTCTACCTCTTCGATGAATTGATCATCGGATCGACAAAGGAACCCACCTGGGTGATCGATGGCGGGAGCGATGGCGGCCTGCTGGGAACGGTTGGAAAGGTGAATGCACGCGAAGCATCCGAGCCCGTCAATCAGCACGATGCAACCATCGCGGGGCATACCGAACACGTTCGATGGGCGCTTGAATATGCACTCACTCTTCTCGAAGGAAGAAAGCCGGCAGAAGGCTGGTCTGCGAGCTGGAGCATCACTTCCATCGAGGAGAAGGAGTGGGATTCCCTGCAGAAGAGACTTCGCGAGGCCTATCAACGGCTACGGGATCATATATCGAACCGTACCGTGTGGCCCGCGCCCGACCAGATGACCGGCCTGCTATCCGTGCTTCCACACACCGCCTATCATCTCGGCGCTGTCCGTCAGATGGTGATCCGCTTGTAATGGCAACTTGATTACTTTTGGGTATGGAATACATTGTCAGGATCCTCTCGACGAAACCCGTCACGCACAACGTAAAGCGATTTCGCGTGGAGAAGCCGTCGGATTATACTTTCACACCGGGACAGGCAACGGATGTAGCGATCAATAAGCCAGAGTGGAAAAAAGAATTGCGGCCATTCACGTTTACCTGTCTTCCCGGGGATCCATATCTCGAGTTTACGATCAAGCGATACCCCGATCGCAAGGGAGTCACGAACGAACTTCACCAGTTGAAGGAAGGGGATGAGTTGATACTGCATGATGTGTGGGGCGCTATCGAATACAAGGGACCCGGTTGCTTCATTGCCGGTGGGGCGGGTATCACTCCCTTCCTTGCCATCCTCAGGAACCTGAAGGCAATGAATAAACTGGAAGGCAATATGCTCTTCTTTTCCAACCAGACACAGGCCGATATCATCTGTGAGGCTGAATTAAAAGATATGCTGGGGGAGAATGCAATGTTCGTCCTGAGCAAGGAGAACAGGCCGGGTTATATCTTCGGACGCATCGACAAGGACTTCCTCCATATTCACCTCAATAACCTGCAGCAGGAATTCTATATCTGCGGCCCCGATGCAATGGTGCTTGATATTATGGAGCAGTTGACGGCGCTGGGAGCAAAGGCCGAAGGCCTTGTTTTCGAAAAGTGATCAAGCTTCAACGTGAATCGTGAGTTGTCAATCGTGAATACCACACTCCGCTATCAGGATATTCGAATCGATTAGAAAAATATCTTGTTCGATTCGAATATCCTTATTATAGGGTGTTGTATTCACGATTGACGATTCACGTTATCGACTCACGATTCACGTTATCGGCTCACGATTCACGTTCTCCCTCATATCTTGAACCCCACCGTCAGCATGATACTCCCTCCCGATCCCTTCGTCGTGGCAAATGTATTCGCCTTGTCGGGCAAACGATAAGGGAAGTTGACATCCTTCTGTAGCGCCTGCACATAAGTGAGGTCGATATACATGCCGGTATTCCTGTAGCCAACACCGCCGCTGACATACATCTTATTTGCCTTTAATGACTTGTCCGCGTAAGGATTTCCATAGTAAGAGAAACCGAGACGGGTCATGAGTGTGGTGAATTTAAGTTCTCCGCCAACCCTGAAGTTGATCGCATTCTTATAGTATTCTTTCATCACTTCATTCACCGCATCATAGTAAGTGTCGTTGCCACCGCCACCGCCATAGTCTTCCGAATCCCTGAACTTATTCGATTTGTAAGTGACATATTCGACATCGGCAGTGATGAATCCCTTCTGTTTCCTCACGTCTTCTATTTCGTTGAGGACATACGCGCCGCTTAGCATGAATCTCCATGGCGAGAACAATTCATATTTGTACACGGGATCATCGCCGGTCTCGCCCGGTAGTTGATTGGAGGCAATAGAGATCGGGCCGGCTGTGGAGCGGAATTTATCCAGGTCCGTGGTCATCACGCCGTGATATGAATCCTCGAACGAATACCAGGTAGGAGTGTGAACTGCGAGACCCACGCGCAGGTATTCGACAGGCTTCACGATGATCCCAAGCTTCGCATTTATTCCCATGCCCTTGGTCGTGAAGGTCTCGCTGAGTTCGTTGAAGTTAAAATCATTGTCCGCATTTCCCGTCGCATCTTCCTCGCGAAACGTCGTTTTCTTCTCATACTTCACGATCGGCAGGCCAAGTGAGCCGCCGATATATAATTTATCATCGAGATTACCGGCATAACCAAGTGCTATCTCCGTGATCCCGCCACTTGTTTCCGTTGTCTGGGTTTGATTGACGAGGAAATCGCCGTTGTTCTTCAGCGCATCGAACATCGCCCTGCTGATCACATCCTGGCCCGCGTGCCCCGGAATACTAGCTGTATCCACATAAAAGTTGTAGGCCGCGAGACGGCTGCCATATGATACCTGGTTGCTCCCAGGCACATCTTCTATAAAAACGCCGCTGCCTGCGATCTCCGCGGCATATTGTTCGCCCGCAGAACTGAAATCATTCTGCCCGGTGAAATAGATCTTGTTGCTGAAATTCGCAGTCCTGTTTACCGCTATGCTGAATGCCTTCGACCACCGGCCCTGGCCCGAGAAGCCGGAGACGTATCCCGTGGGTCCGAGATTGAACAGTCCATTATTATCGCTCGCGTTCGTGCCCCGGAAATTACTTTTGTTCTTCAGGAAGGAGTAACCCGGGCTCAGTACTATATCGGATGTCTTGTAGAATGCAAGACCGGCGGGATTCACGAATGTGGCGGAGATATCTCCTCCCAGCGAACCCATTGCACCGCCAATTGCATTGACCCTTGCCGTACCATTCACCGGCACCCAGGAATATTTAAGCACGTCCTCGGGTATCTGCGCAAACGCGGACAACGTCATGAAAGAACAGAAGATGATAAAGGAATATCGTTTCATAAATTATTTTTTCGTTGATGTCTGAGTACAACAAAGGAGGAAACTATCAAGTTTACACTTAACATTGATTCCTCCTTTCAATAGATAACAAGGTAATTTGTTATTGACTTCTTGTTGCGTCGGCAATTTTTTTATCTGGGTGGCCTGCTCGAACTTCCGCTGCTACTGCTGGGCGTGCTGCTGCTCCCCGATGAGGAACTGCTCGATGATGACGAAGGCGTATAGCTGCGCGTTGGAGTCGATGTATTATTTGGCCGGTAGTTATTATTGTCAGTGTTCGTGCTCCGGTAAGAACTTCCATTATTTCCCCTGCTCGAATTGGTGTTATTATACCTGGACGTATTGCTATTTGTCCCGTTGTAGGCGTTATAGTACCTGTTGTTCGGTCCGTGCAGGTCTAACCTTGGCTGCGAAGCCGGCTTAGGGGTCACGTAGCTGTTTGGATTGAATACCATCGCCCTGCTGGGAACTGAATACCGGGTCGGATTCTTGATGATGATCACATTTCCCGGGTAATAGGGGAGACCGCCGGAATAAGGATTGTAGAAATTATTCCATGTCCAATAGCTGTTCCAGGGATTATTCCAATTGCCCGCATAGCTGTAATAATTGTAAGCGTAGGGGTTGTTGAAATAATAATCATCGAGAGCAGACCAGCGGTACCTGTCCATTGTTCTCATGCGGATGTAACGGTCGGTATAATAGTCTTCACTTCCCTGGTAATACCTGTCATCCTGCTTCTCAGCGCGCACATATTCTTCCTGCGGCCGGGTAGGAGAGTAATATACATCATCAGGAGTTTGACCCGTTTTATAGGCTGTTGTGCAGCTGCTGAAAACAACCGCGATCAAGGCCAGAAGAAGAATAGATGATTTCATGGCAAAAGGGTTTATCAGGTTATAATTGAAGTTACTACTTTTGTGGCACTTAAGAGTAACGCAAACGATTGTGTGTGCAAATTAATAACTAACGGAATAATAATTGTTTTCACGCTGTTAATTTATTCGTAAAGAACAGCTTTCATAAAAATCAACAATGAGTAAAGAAATTACTTCCAGGGCGCAGGACTATTCACAGTGGTATAACGATCTCGTCATAAAGGGCGCTCTTGCCGATTATTCCGCCGTCAAGGGCTGCATGGTCATAAAGCCCTATGGGTTTGCACTCTGGGAAAACATCCGCGACCAACTGGACAAAAGATTCAAGGAAACCGGTCACGTAAATGCCTATTTCCCCTTGTTAGTACCAAAGAGTCTCTTCGAAGCGGAGGAGAAGAACGCAGAGGGTTTTGCAAAGGAATGCGCCATCGTTACACACTACCGGCTGAAAAGCGATCCGTCAAAACCCGGTAAACTGATGGTGGATCCGGAGGCGAAGCTCGAAGAGGAATTGATTATCCGCCCTACCAGCGAAGCGATCATCTGGAGCACGTATAAGGACTGGATAAAATCATACCGCGACCTTCCCTTGCTCATCAATCAATGGGCGAATGTGGTGAGATGGGAGATGCGCACTCGCTTGTTCCTGCGCACTTCAGAGTTCCTCTGGCAGGAAGGACATACCGCGCATGCCACTGAGGCCGAGGCAGTGGAAGAAACATTAAAGATGCTGAACGTCTATGCAGAATTCGTTGAAGAATACATGGCCGTTCCCGTCATCAAGGGAGTAAAGACGCCGAATGAACGGTTCGCCGGGGCTGTCGATACCTATTGCATCGAGGCGCTCATGCAGGACGGCAAGGCATTGCAGGCCGGTACCTCGCATTTCCTTGGACAAAACTTCGCCAAGGCCTTCGATGTCAAATTCTCCAATAAAGAGAACCAGCTTGAATATGTATGGGCAACGAGTTGGGGATTGAGTACGCGTCTCATCGGCGCACTCGTGATGGCGCACAGCGACGACGATGGATTGATCCTTCCCCCTAAGCTTGCCCCACTTCAGGTAGTCATTGTACCGATCTACAAAGGAGAAGAACAGAAGAAGCTGATAGACGAGAAGGCCAACCTGCTCACGGCCCAATTGAAGAACCTGGGGATCCGCGTGAAGTATGACGATAACGATAACAATCGCCCGGGATGGAAGTTTGCCGAGCATGAGATGAAGGGAGTGCCGGTACGCGTTGCTATCGGCGCCCGCGACCTCGAGAATAATGTGGTGGAAGTGGCCCGCCGCGATACAAAGGAGAAGAAACTGATCGGCCTGGATGGCATTGCACAGTATGTGGATGGCCTGCTGCTGGATATCCAGCATTCGATGTTCAAGAAGGCAAAGGCCTTCCAGCAGGAGCGTATTACACCCGCGGACACCTGGGATGAATTTGTAAAACTCCTCGAAGAAAAAGGCGGTTTCGTATCGGCGCATTGGGATGGTACATCGGATACCGAAGACGCGATAAAGGAGAAGACAAAGGCTACTATCCGTTGTATTCCCTTAGACAATAAACTGGAAGAGGGAAAATGCATACTGACGGGGAAGAAGTCGGTGCAGAGGGTGTTGTTTGCTCGAGCCTATTAAAAGTCAAAAGAAGTCAAAATTCAAAAGTAAAAATTCAAAAATAGACGCTACCCGTCAGGGTCTTAACTTTCTGTTCGACCAGTGTCTATTTTTGAATTTTTACTTTTGAATTTTGACTTCCATAGTCATAATTTTAATGCAACCAAAAAACCACTCATTATGGAACAGGATCAAAACTCGTCTTCTTTATTCCAACTAAGTGTGGATGGACCGGGTTCATACATACTCAGGAGCGCTGCGTCGTGGGCAAAAGTGCTTGCGATTACCGGCTTCATAATATCGATCTTATTCATCATCCTCGGGGTAGTCATGCAGGCCATGCTCTCCAAGGCTCCCACCGGGAGGTATTATGGCGAAGACCTGGGAAGCAGTTCGAAGATGGTCGGCGCAATGGGCACCATGGGCCTGATACTGTATGTATTCATAGGAATACTTTACGGGATCAGTTCGCTATTTGCCTACAATTTTGCGAGTAAGATCTCGGGTGCGGTAAAGACCAATGACCAGGTGATGCTCAATGCCGGCTTTTCGAGTGCCCGCAATTTCTTTGCCTTCTGGGCGATCCTTACCATCCTGTTTGTATTGATGATGCTGATCAGTGTAGCGGGTATTGCATCGATGCCGTCTGCTTACCGTTGATCGTTATTTAGTGGAGAGATAGTTGTAGTCCTTCAGCAATACATCCAAAAAATCAAAGGGCGACATCTGCGAGTCTATCTTCAGGTGCGCCTTTATTTTATCCGCAGCAGCAGTGGCCATCTCATAGTCTCCCTTCTTTGATGCCGTCTCAAGAATACTCTTGATGGCATTGATGTCGCGATCGCTTAACTGCATGATCGAGGGAAATGAAGGTGTATAGTTGTCTGAGACCTCTTGAAATATGGTCTCTTCAATGCTCGCCTTGGAACTGGTCCTGATCAATATCGTTCTTGCGAGAATGTCCCCGATCCGCTGACTCTTCTTCGATGAAACTACCAGTACGATGTCTGTGATCAGGAAACCGAGGGCTGCCAATGTGATAAAGGTCGATTCTATGTCGCGCCCGAACTGCGGGTTACTCAGCAGGATAAGTATCAGGACGACGATCCAGATATCGGAGACCCGCAATATCCAGCGGATCAGGAACTGGCTGATACTGGCGCGCCCGCCGTTCTCATGCACCACCCGAATGCCCATTATCTTCTTCCCGATACTCTGACCATTCATGGTTATCTCCAACACCAGGTGATAAATGAGTATGGGAAGGAACAATACGAGTGCGATCGCCTGCAGGTTATATGCAGTGTCCTCGTTATATGAGTTGGTACTCCGGGCAATCGAAGAAAATATTTCCACCGCGATCTTGATATAGAAGAATTCGATGACCAAATCTATCAGCAGGGAAACCAGGCGCCGGTAAAACTCGGGAATCTGGAATTCGACATCAATATTGAAAGTAGTAGGTACCTTGATTACGGCCATTCCCGGGTGTGTTTGATTCCGCCGTCAAATTAGCTTTTTTTAATAACATTTATTTTTAAACGGTTACTTTTATCTTTTATAAAAAAGAGTATTTTACAAGCTAAACCGGGACATTGAGAGAGGCGCTTTTCATAAAGAAGAACAGGGACCGTTGGTTGAAGAACCAGCATCTTCCCTCTGATGATGCAGATGAGATGGCACAGGACTTCACGCAGCTTGTCGATGATCTCGCCTATGCGAAGACCTTCTATCCATCGAGCAAGGTGACGCAATACATCAATTCGCAGGCCTCGAAGATCTACCTGAACATCTACAAGAACCGTAAAGAAGAATCCAACCGCCTGGTGACCTTTTGGAAATACGACCTACCCCTTACCATCCGGAAACATCACAAAGCAGTTCTATTCTCCTTCATCGTGTTCGTTATATTCTTCGGCATCGGCTTCTTCGTATCCCGCCAGGATGAAGCGGTCGCCCGCAGTTTCTTCGGCGAGCCCTACGTGGAAAAGACGCTCAATAATATCGAGAAGGGAAATCCATTCGGCATCTACGAATCGGGCAACCCCATCCTGAGCTGGCTAAGTCTCATGATCCATAATATCAGGGTTTCTTTCCTGATGTTTGCCTCCGGGATCTTCGCCGGTATCCCGAGTCTCTACCTTCTTTCACAAAATGCTGCGATGGTTGGGATCTTCGATCAGTTCTTTGCCGCCAAGGGCCTGGGCATTCAATTCTTCCTCGTAGTGTTCGTACATGGCACGCTCGAGCTCACGGCCATCATCATCGCGGGAGCAGCAGGTCTCATATTGGGGAAGAGTTTCTTATTCCCCGGTACCGTCAGGCGGCTCGATGCCTTCAAGCAGGGTGCGAAGGACGGGGTGAAGATCATGATTGGACTCATGCCGGTGTTTGCACTGGCGGCTTTCTTCGAGGGATTCATTACACGTCTCTATAACGATCTCTCTATTCTCACCAGCCTCATTACCTCCCTGTCGGTATTATTCGTCATATGGTATTTCATTATCTACCCGATCCGGGTCGGTCGCAGGATGGCTGCACAACTTAGGGAGGAGGAAGTGTAAGTGAGTAAAAATCCACAACCATATTTTCCCCCATTTCCATCCAGGCCTCTTACCCTGTTGCTCCTATCCCTTTCATTGGCACTGTTCGTTTCGGCCCAGGATCAGTCCGGCGATTCAACGCGCACACTCAGCGTAGACCTCGATACGACCATCCTCTACGATCCTCCAGCCGAAGGGGTCAAAGAGCAGGAAGAGGATACCGACATAGCAAAGGAAGACGAGGAGAAGAAGGAGTACTTCCTGCCAGTTATTACAACGGCCTCTCCGGACGACTCGATCTTCGTCCGGAAAATACCGGCGGATCGCCGCGAGGCCATGCGGCGGGACGGGGCGTTCTGGTACGCCAACAAGTCTTTTAAAAAGAAAGAAGAAAACTATAGGAATAGTGGGTCGATCACGGACCATCCGGCCTTCCAGCTTATTCTCTGGCTTCTCATCATCGGTTGTTTCGCCGCAGGCATGATCCTCTATCTTTCCAATAGCAATGTGCGTTTGTTTAGAAGGAGTGGCAACATTTCCGATACGGAGATGGAGGAAGAAACGGATGATATTTTCGGCATCAATTACCAGAAGGAGATCGAAAAGGCCACCGCGGCGGGAAATTTCCGCCTCGCCATTCGCCTCATGTTTCTCCGCCAGTTAAAGAAACTGGCCGAGAGGAACTTTATTCAATACACGCACAACCGCACCAATTTCGACTATCTCCTGCAGATGCGGTCTTCCACGATGTATCCCGACTTCTTCCGGCTCACACGCAATTACGAGTATAGCTGGTATGGACAGTTCGATATCGATGCGGAGAAATTCGCATTGATCAGGAAGGAGTTTGACAATTTTGATCGAAAAATGCATTGAGTAATTGAAAAAATACATTCCATATATCCTGATCGGGGTGGCATTGATCGCCGTTATTACGTTATTTGTCACCGGCAATAACGATCCCGAAAAAAAGTTTAACGACAGGGTCACCTTCCGAAAGAGGGATAAGATCCCTTATGGACTGTATGTTGCCTACAACAACCTGAGGTATATTTTTCCCGGGGCCGCGGTAAGCACCGAAAAGAGTGAGCCGGGTATGTGGGATTCGCTCGATATCAATTCCGCGCACCAGGCACTGATCGTCATCTCGCCCACATTCAATGCAGATGAGCGTGAAATGAAAAACCTGGTCCGGTTCATCGAGAACGGGAATGATGTATTCATAAGCACCCTGCGCGCATCCTACTACGCGGAGAAATTCATCAAGTGCGATATTTTCTATCCTGCCGGTATGGATAATGTCTTCTTTAGCTCTACTCCCGATTCGCTGACGGTATCGCTGGCGAAGGAGTTCGATACTAAACCCTCCAGCTTCTCCTATCCCGGTCGCAGCGACGACTTCTGGTTCTATAATATTGATTCGGCCACGAGCACCGTGCTCGGATACAATAAAATGGGGAAACCGGATTTCATCAGGCTCAGTGCGGGGAAAGGACATCTTTTTCTCCATCTCGCGCCGATGGCCTTCAGCAATTATTTTCTCCTGCACAAGGATAACCTCGCCTACTATGAAAAGGCGATGTCGGCCATTTCACCCGGTACGCAGAAGGTAGCATGGGACGAATACTACATCTCCAGGCGCATGGATGAACCGAAGGGTGAATCGTCCTCCAACTGGCTAAGCATGTTGTTAAAGAATAAGGCCCTGCGCTGGGGAATTCTCACCGCGCTGCTTACATTGCTCGTGTATGTGCTCATCGAAATGAGACGCAAGCAACGGTTCATACCGGTCGTGACGAAACCGAAGAACGACTCTATGGAATTCGTGAAGACGATCGGCCGGCTGTATTACGACAAAGGCGATCACCGCAACCTCAGCAAGAAGATGGCCGCTTATTTCCTCGATCATGTCCGTAACAGGTATAAGCTTTCGACCACGAAAATGGATGAGGAGTTCCAGAAGAACCTTCAAGTGAAGACGGATGTTCCCATAGAAGAGATAGGATCGATCGTTAACTTCATCGTTCAGCTTGATGAGCCCGGTACCGTGAGCGACAGGCAGCTGGCCGATTTTCATAAGAGACTGGAGAAATTCTATCAGCATTCATAAACAACTTCCTGAACCATCCCGGTGGAAAGTTCAGGAAGATAAAAAGTTCAAGTATGGAAGAACAATTATTTCAGCAACGGATGGATCTGACCGCGCTCAATGAAGCGATCGAATCCATACGGGGCGAGATCAGGAAGGTGATAATCGGGCAGGATGAAATGGTCAAACTCATATTGGCGGCAATGCTGGCAGATGGACACGTCCTGATAGAAGGTGTGCCCGGCGTGGCGAAGACACTCACGGCGAAGTTGGTAGCGCGTAGTGTAGATGCCGGTTTTTCCCGTATCCAGTTCACTCCGGATCTCATGCCGTCGGACGTACTTGGCACACCGGTCTTCAATCCAAGGGAGGCCGTATTCGAGTTCAAGAAGGGACCCATCTTCAGCAATATCATCCTCGTAGATGAGATCAATCGCGCCCCCGCGAAAACACAATCTGCATTGCTGGAAGTGATGGAAGAGCGGCAGTCGACGGTAGATGGCAAGACCTATCGCATGGAAGCCCCCTTCATGGTATTGGCAACGCAGAACCCGGTTGAACAGGAAGGAACTTATCGTTTGCCCGAGGCGCAACTCGATCGCTTCCTGTTCAAGATCGTGGTGCCATATCCTACCGAATCCGAAGAGCTGAGTATCCTTACGCAGTTTCACCATATGGGAAATACGAAAGTGATGGAGTTGGTGCAACCGGTGTTAAAGGCGGCGCAGATCAATGGACTGCGGGAGCAGGTGAAGATGATCCTCATCGAGGAAAAATTGTTGCAGTTCATTGCGAAACTTGTTCACCAGACGAGAAACCATAAATCAATTTATCTCGGCGCGTCGCCGCGTGCTTCGCTTTCGATCATGAATGCATCGAAGGCCATTGCCGCCATGCAGGGCCGGGATTTCGTGACGCCGGAGGATATCCGCGAGGTGGTGACACCCGTGCTTCGGCATCGTATCATCCTTACGCCAGATAAGGAAATGGAAGGAATATCGGAAGAAGAAGTGATCAGGCAGATTATACAGGCGATGGATGTGCCCAGGTAATTTGATAATGCGAATCGAGAGTCGTGAGTCGTGAACCTGCCTGCCGGCAGCTATCCTTTACCCAAATTTTGTTCGGGTAAAAATAATATAGTTCATTGACATAAACATTTG
>Ga0193753_10002089_pt1 | contig 16235 bp, 11 predicted proteins | sample H1c2metaG_FD_144925 | JGI IMG/M metagenome (GOLD analysis project Ga0193753, IMG submission 144925) | Soil microbial communities from a riparian zone of the East river system, Colorado, United States - H1c2 | ecosystem: Environmental > Terrestrial > Soil > Riparian zone | place: USA: East... | reverse complement strand
ATCAATATCAATATCAATATCAATATCAATATCAAGGCGAGACGCGGATGATGGCGTCGTCGCCCTCGTGTGCCAATCCGCGCACGTGTGGCGAAAGGCCCTGTGCAATCGCGACCGCGCGGCGCGGGCCGCTGAACACGTAGCGCACATCGTACTTTCGAAGCAGCTCGAGCCGCTCCTCGCTCGACACATTGCGCAGATAAAACGTCTCGACCGCAGCGCGCCGCGCATCGTTGTCCGCTTGCTCGTGTTCGCCCCGCCCTTTTCGAAACGCGAGCGCGTGACAAGGACAGTGCATCGGAATGTCGTAGTCGCGAAGCAGCGGCGCCATGACCGTCGCACCTACCGCGACGTTCGCCGAAAAGAACTTCGCCCGGCGCGTGATTCGATCAGCGTTCGTCTGCGCGGTTCCGGCGAGGGCAGCTTCCCAGGTTGCTTCTTTCGTCCACGGTGAACCGTAGCTCGCGAAGTGATACGCATACGCGAGCACGCCGGTCGTAGCCGCGAGCTCGAACGCGCCGCGCAACGCTGCAATCGCGCGTGGTCGCGCGTGGTCGCGCGCGGACCGCACGCGAAGCCACGAGGCTGCGAGCAGCACCACGCGCAAGATGGTTGCGGGCACCAGCGCGGCGTAGACGACGAAGAACAGCTGTGTGAATCGCAACACGACCCAGTTTGCGAGCAGATTGACCAGTTGCATGCACAACCACGGCGTGAACAACCACAGGCAGATCATGCCGAAGATCGCGGCCAACGCGAGCGCCTGTCGCCGTCGCGTGGCGACGACTGCGACCACCAACGCGAATGCGGCCTGCAGATCCGTATTCTCGAGTTCCAAAAACGGCGTCGGATCCACGCGCACGAGATTGGGCGGGACGTGCAAAAACCGCGACGCCGCACGCTCGCTCGCACGCGGTGGCGGCTTGTCCTGCGCGCTCGCCGTCGACACCCAGCTCACGACCTGCTCCGCCGCCGCCATGAGCTGCGCGAGTTTCGGCCGCGCCGGTGCGTAAAACCACGGCGCGGCGAGCGCGAGCGCCAACAGCGTCGCCAGCAGCTCACGGCGGCGCCGTCGCCGGCGCACCCACGCGTCCAAACAGCGCAACCCGAGCACCGGCGCAACCGCGAGCGCGAGAAACAGCGCGTACAGCAGGTGGGTCTGCGCGAGCACCAGGCTCGCAACTCCCAGCCACAGCGCGCCGCGAAAGCTCGGCGTGCTCAGCGCATCGACCGCGCACGCGAGCGCGAACGGCATCAGCACATACGGCGCGAACGTGTTTGGAAACGCCAAGGTCGACGACGTCGCCAGCCACGCGCTCGAGGTCATCGCCGCGACGTAGCCGCAGGCCCGCACGCCGAACACCGCGACCGCGAGCTCGTACGTGCCCGCCGCCGCCACCAGCTTCGCGAAGGGCCAAACCCAGATCCACGCCGCGCCCGGGTCGAGCCCGGTCAGCTGCGCGCAGGCGCCGATCAGGGAGTGATACAGATTCGTGTGATAGATCGGCTCGAAGTGCTGCCCGCTCACCAGCGGATCCCAATTGTTGAACCCGTAGGCTCCGATCAACCGGATCCGCGCCAGGTGAAAGCCCGCATCACCCTGAACGTGGCTGCCGACGCGCGCCCCGAGCCAGAGATCGAACGCGAGCCAGATGCCGCAGACGGCTGCGGCCACGCTGGGCATCCCGAACAGGCCGAGCCAGCGCCGGTCTCGCACCAGGGCAACTGCTCCGAACGCCACTGCGCAGACGATCGCGGCCGACATCGTCCACAGCGGCAACTGCAGCAGATATCCGAGCGCAGAAAACGGTGTCAGCAGCGCAAAGCTAGCGAAGTACGCCCGCGCAACTACGGATAATCCGCCGCGTTCCAGGCTTGCCCGGTCGAAGCGCTGGAGCCAGGCCAGGCCCGGCAGCCCGAGCAGCAGCCAGAACGTCAGGACCGCCCACATCGCGCTCGAAGCTCGATCACGCCTGCGATGTGGAACGAAATCGGGTGCTGGGTCAAGTTGTGCATGACGCCCAAACCCCTTGCCGTTTCACGACGTTTTTGCACACCCTTCGCCCAGCATGGTTGGCACGGCGTCACGCAGGTCGGGCTGGTTGGGCCGGCGCGTCGTCGCACTCGCGATCGTGCTCGGAGTCACGTGCCCCGCGCACGCGCAGACCGGACCGTACTTCGAGCCGCAGTCGCTCGACCCCGCCGGCTACGAGCTCCGCGTCAGCGCCGACTATCACGACGCTTCGCGGAGCGATTTCACGCGGCCGATCTTCCTGATGGCGCAGGGCTTGTCGCGCCTGCATGCGCGCCAGCTCGCAGTTACCTTCGATCTTCGGCTCAGCATCACGCCGTCGCTCGCGCTCCAGATCGTCCTGCCCTGGCTGGTGCGCGACGTCGCAGCTGAGGGCGTCAACCTGGTCGTCAGTGCGGATCAGAGCTTGCCGCCGCGCAGCTGGACCCTCTCGAGCTGGGGGCTCGGCGACCCCACTCTCGCGGTGGGCTATCGCTTTTGGCGCGCAATGCCGTGGTCCGCCTACGCCGAGCTCGGTGCCACGATCCCGATCGACGACAACCCCGGTGCGGCATCACTTCCGCAACGCGTACCGCTCGGCACGGGCCAGCACGAGCTCTTCGCCGGCATCGGCGCAACGCTCGATCGTCCCGTCGCACTGAGCCTGAACTACCGCATCGGGTACTCGCCCGGCGAACACGCCGCCTATCTCGTGCGACGCGTCGCAAATCAGTCGTACACGAGCGGCGCGCTCGGCGCGTTCGCCCACCACCGGTTCAACGCTGCCGGCGAGCTGGCGCTCTCGAAGCTGTTCTCCGTCCGCCTCGCCCCCAGCTTGACGTTTATGCAGGTGCCACTGCTGATCGAACGCGGTGGCAGCCGCCAGCTGATCCACGAGCAAGTTGCGGTCGAGCTCGACCTCGCCGCGGCCGTGCGGCTACGCCTTGGCGACGCCCACCGGCTCGAGCTGCGCGGCTCGTTGCCGCTCGTGGCTGCGACCGACCTCGATCCGTTTTACCCCATCGTCATCCCGGCCCGGGGTGTAGGAATCGCATGGTTCTTCGTCGGTTCCTGACCGCGCTGGCGCTCGCCGCCATCGGCTGCTGCTGGCTCGCCGCGCGCGCGCCGGCAGCACGTGCGGAGCCGTACGGGCAATTCTACCGCCCGCAAGACACCTGGAATGTCCTCGAGACGAAGTACTTCCGCATCTACTACACACAAGACACGCCGAAGAGCGCGGCGTATTTGCGCACGCTCGCAGACAGCACGTTCGAACGTCTGAACCAGTTTTACGGCTATCAGCCGCCAACGAAGATCCGCGTGATCATCGTGGGCTACACCACGTTCAGCAACGGGTTCGCCGACTCCGATCACGACCGGATCACGATCTTCACGAGCACGCCCGACTTCCATAGTCGCAGCCGCGTGCCGTGGTTCGACAACGTCTTCACGCACGAGCTCGCCCACATCTTGTCGCTCAACACGGCGACCCACTGGTGGAAACGCGTGCCGCTCGTGCTCGGCACGGGCCTCGCACGTTTTCAACAAGCACAGACGCTCATCAAGCTCCCGATCTACGGCCGCAACTTCCCGCACTGGTTCGCCGAAGGCGTCGCGCAGTTCGATACGAGCCTCCTCGGCCGCGATGCGTTCGACGAAAACCGCGGCGCATTCCAGCGCGCCGCCTACGAAGATCGCTTGATGTTCCCGCTCGAGAAGCTGCCGTTCTTCGGCGGTGAGCAGTGGTACAACACCGGCCTCTCGTTTCTGATGTACCTCGAAGACCGCTTCGGTACGGGGACCGTCCATCGCCTGTTCAAAGACACCGGCGAGCACTTCGACTACCTGTTCGACGAGCTCTTCCCGCGCGTCCTCGGCATTCCCCTCGCCGACCTCGAGCGCGATTTCCGCATCGTCGTCGCGAAACGTTTCGACGATCACTTCGCAGCCGTGAGCGGCGGCCGCTACGACGGCAAACCGCTCCGCTTCGAGCACGCGACCGCCAAATACCGCGACCTCGAACCCGAGCAGCGCGATCAGATGCGAGAGGGCTTCCTCGGCATGCCCCTCCGCTACCTGGATGGAAAGCTGTTTTTTCGCCAAGTCGGTGTCGTGACGTACGGCGACTTCTCGGCGAAGGACGGCACGCTCACGAACGTCAAACCACTCTCGCCCGGCAGTGTCGTCGCGCCAAACTCGAGCGACAGCTACTTCGTGCTCAAGCCGGAGCGCGACGACAACCCGCTGATCCCGACGTTCTTCCGGCCCGAGTTCGAGAGCCAAATGCTCGTCCTCGCCGACACCGACGGCAACACGCGCACGTTATTGCGCGAGTCGCGGTTGAGCGAGATCGACACTTGCGCCGCGCGTTCGGAGTTGGCCGGCATCTACGACGACGGCGATGGCAGCGTGAAGCTCGCGCTGTACAAGCTGTCGGGTTTCGGCACAAAAGCCGTCGCAGTCCGGCGCGACACGTTGCGCTTTCCGTTGAACGAGCTGCCCTTCGACGAAGTTCGAAGCCCCCGCTACGGCCCTGACTGCAAGAAGCTCTACTTCTCACGGCGCATCGGTCACGACCACGACCTCTTCGCGTACGATCTCACGACCGGCGCGCTCGAGACCATCGCCTCCGAGCCCGCGTTCGAGCTCTACCCCGATCCCGTGCGCGACGGCGTGTACTACGTGTCGAGCCGCGACGGCACGATGAACGTCTACTTCAAGCCGTACGACGACACGGCGCCGCGCCTGGTGACACAAGCCATCACCGGTCACCACCATCCGATCGACACGCCCGACGCGCTCGTCTTCGGTCGGCTCTACGGCACCGGTTTCCAGATGCACACGCAGCGCCACGACGAAGCGCCGCCCCCAGCTGCAATGATCGCAGTCGCGGAAAAGGACTCGCCGGCGCCGAAGCCGCCTCTCGAGGGCCTCCTCGAAGACGCGTACGGCTACAACCCGGTCTCGCCGAAGAACTTGATGCCGCCGTCGCTCGTCCCGCTGATCGACGTCGAATACGACAGCGCGCGTTCGTGGGACGGCGCCGTGCGCATCCAAGCGGGCGTCGAGCTCTACATGCAAGACGAGATCGCGCGCCACGTGCTCCTCATGCGCGGCTACACCGGCGATCAAAACAGCTTTCTGCTCGACTACGACAACAGCATGTTGCCGGTGAGCTTTCGCGTGCGCGCGGGCTGGAACGACGCGCGCGGGCTCTGGGTGTATGGAGGCACCGGCGGCCGCTACGAGCAGATCACGAACGATCGTTGGGGCTTTCTGTGGGGCTCGCTGCGCTTACCGTTGAACTTGTTTTACACGGTGAGCGCGGTCGCCGAGACGATCCGCGACGTCGGCGTCACCACCGGCGCTCGCGCGAGGCAGTTCGACCTCGGCGACCCCGCCTACGGCCGTGAGCTCTTCGGCGGCGTGCTCACGTACGACGGCCTCGATCGGCGCGATCCCGCGTTCCGCGAACGCGACATCAACAAGCGCGGCTACCGGCAGTTCACGCTCGCGGGCTACTACGGGCTCGAGCGCGTGCACTCCACCCTCGCGCGGCAAGATTCGACGTTGCGCGCCGGCGCCACGCCCTTCTTTCGCGGCGAGCTGAACTACAGCGAGTTTCTGGCGCTGCCCGCGCTCGCAGACGGCTGGTTCGACCAAAGTCTGCAGTTCGATCTCACACTCGGGTACATCAGCGCGGACTTGGATTTCTTCCCGTTCTACGGCGGTGGCCGCCTCTACTCGCAAGCCGCGCCGGAGTACAACGCGTCGGTCGGGTTCTCGGGTTACGACTTCGGAAGCTTGCGCGGTGAAACGCTCGCCAACGTCGGAGTGCGCTATCGCGGACCGCTCGCGCGCAACCTGGGCTGGAACATCGGGCCGTTCTTCTTGAACGACGTCTACTTTCAAGTGTTCACGTCTTGGGGAAACATCTGGGGCTACGATCCGACCGGCCGCCGTCAGCGGCCGTTCGTCGACCCCGCATCGAACGGCCGTTACGTCCTCGGCGACGTCGGCGCCGACTTGCGGCTCGGGCACTTCATTCAGCAAGTCGAATCGAATGTCGGAACGACGTTGCGCTTGGTCTACCGGCTCGTGCCGTTTTCGACCTGCTCCGATGGATCGCGCAACCGCAGCTGCATCGGTCCAAACGGTGAGCGCGGATTCATGTTCTACTTCATCGTCGGTGGAGGGTTCTGATGGAGAGGACGCGATGCGGCCTGCTGCTGTTGGCTGCGGTCACGTCGGCTGCGTGCGGCTTCGGCAACGACGTCGCACAAGACGGCAGCTACGTCATCGTGCCGCCAACATCCGTCACCGACTCCGCGCCCTACCCGCTGGCGAGTCTGCTCTACGTGCAGCACGACGTGAAACTCGCGCAGACGCGCCTGTCCTTGTTTCGCGGCGACCTTCGCATGGCCGATCTGGGCCTCGAGGATCTGCGCCGCATCGCCGCGCGGCACGGCGGCTTCGAGATGGGGTTTGACCCCGAACACAAACCGCTCGAAGACGACGCGATCCGCAGCCGAAGAAAACCGGTGACTGCGACGCTGGGAGATCAAAGCCTGGCGCTCACACGCCTCGATGACAAAGGTCTGATCGCGAGCGGTGCAAACCGCTGGCTCGCGAGCGTGTCCACCACCGACTACGACGTGGTCGCAAACTTCGGGGTGATCGACAGCGACGTTACGCTGACGCCGATTCGGATTCCGCGCGCAGGCATCGACTACGAGCCGAACGACGCGTCACCGGAGCTCGCGCTCGTGCGCAACGAAGAAAAAATCGCGCTCGAATATCAGTCCGAAGCGGACTTCGTGACGATCGAGCTCGTGCAGCCGATCACCGAAAAAGCCGAAGAGGCTGACGACAAAAATGGAGACGGTGAAGAGGACGAAGCCGAGCCAAAAACGCTCGACGCGCTGGTCCGCACCACGCTGGCGCCCGGCACCGCGTACGCGGTTACAAAGCCACTGCTCACCGACGTCGCAGGCAAGGGTTGCTGGTCGCGTGAGCGTACGATTGAAGCGCGACTGCATCAGACCTCGCGGCACTACCAGAGGCGCTCGCGCGGCGATTGGGCGGTTGTCTACGAGCGCATCGATTCGCTCGAGGTCAGCGTCGAGGATTGGACCGCCCTCCTCGCCGAGCCGAAGCCGGCGACCTATTGCCAGGACTATCAGTAGAGCCGCCGCTGTCAGCGGCGCTTGCATTGGGCCAATCTTGTGCCATGACGCAGGTGTCAATGCGCCACTCGAGTCGCGAAACGTGCCGCAGACGGAACTCCCGCTGCGAGATCGATTGCGAAAAAACCTCGACCTCGTTCGCGTTCGAGTTAGTTTTCGCAGTGCTCCGCGCGTGAACAGAGTACGACAGCGCGTCTGACCCAAGGTGCATTACGTGAAGACAAGACGCTGCTTGCTCCACTGGGTGTTGTCCTGCACTTCACTGCTTCCATCGCTCGCATCCGCACAGCTCGAGCCCGGGTCGCCGACGACACACGAGACAGACGTCGCTGAGGTCGATCCACGCGTCGAACGCGCGCTCGCGAATGAAGATCGCGCGGGCGTGTTTCTCATGCTTCGCGAATCCGAAGCGTCGACTGCGGCTGCGCAGCAAGCCGTGATCGCTCGTCTCGGTAGTGATTTCGAAGTTTCGCACCGCTACGGCAGCATCCGCGCACTCGCGGGCTCGTTGACGCGCGCTGGCCTCGCGACCGTGCGCGGCCTCGCCGACGTCGCCGCCATTCAGATCGATGGCCAAGGCAGCGGCGGTCTCGCGCAAGCACTGCCCGCCGTCGGCATCGACAAGGTGCACGACGAGCGCGGCCTCACCGGCAAGGGCATTACCGTTGCCATCCTCGATAGCGGTGCGCCGACGATGCACCCGGCCTTGCAGGACGCGATCGTCGCGCAGCACTGTTTCACGACGGGCGGCTGTCCGCCGCTCAATCAGAACCAAGGCGACAGCGCCGAAGATGATCACAACCACGGCAGCAACGTCACCGGCATCGTCGCATCGCGCGGCGGTGGAGGCATCGCGAAGGGCTACGCGCCAGGCGCGAGCATCGTCGCCGTCAAAGTCTTGAATCGGCAAAACGGCGGCCGCGTGTCCGACTGGGTCGCCGGCTTCGACTGGGTCTCTACGAACCTGTCGATGCTCAACGTCAAAGTGATCAACGCGAGTTTGGTGTCGACCGAAGAGTACGCGAGCGCAGCGGACTGCGACCGCGGCGAACCGGCGCTCTCAGCCGTGACGAAAAAACTCATCGAAGCCGGTGTGACGATCACCGCCTCGAGCGGCAACACCGGTCACATTGAAACGATGACTGCGCCGGCCTGCAACACCGGCGTGATCGCAGTCGGCGCGACGTACGACTCGGATCTCGGCCCCCAACCCGAGACGGGGGGCACATATCAGGCGCTCGGCGGAGGCAACTGGCCCGCCTGCTCGGACGCGCAAACCGATGCGAAGACGATCGCGTGCTTCACGTCGACCGCAGGTTCGCGCTTGGACGTGCTCGCTCCGGGCTCGCAACTGACGTCGACCGGCAAAGGCACGGGGATGTCGATGTTCCGTGGCACGTCGCAAGCTGCGCCCGGAGTTGCGGGCCTCGCCGCGCTCCTACTCGAATGCAATCCCGCACTCACCCCGAGTTCGATTCTCGACGTTCTCAAGCAGACCGGCGAGATGATCATGGATCCGCGAAACGGTCTTTCCTATCCGTTGATCCGCGGCGTTCAAGCCGTCGAGATGGCGTGCCCGAACATGCCGGGAATGCCTGCGATGCCGACGGCGGGTGCAGGCGCGCCGACAGGTGGCGGCGCCCCGCCTGCAGCTGGCAGCGGCGGAATCGTCGCTCCGACTGCGGGCAGTAGCGGAACACCTGCAGCTGGTAGCGGCGGCCTGGTTCCCGCGAACCCGGGCATCACCGCCCCAACCCCCACGGCCGCGCCCGGTTCACTGGCGGGTAGCCCCGCGTCGACGAGCTCGACCGCGGGCGATGGGGCCGGCGCGCTCGGAACCGCCGGCAACGGCGCGCGGATTCGAGTGCCGTCACTCACGCTGCAGGACGACTCCGGGTGCCAAATCGGCGGAACGGTCGGAGGAGCGAGCTCCTCGACCGCCACACCCGCGTGGCTGCTGCTCTCCGCCTTCGGTTTGTCGAGTTCCTTCAACAAGGGCCGCCGGTGGCGCCGCCGTGTTCGGACACGGTGACCGAACACGGGGGCTACGCGAGCTCAGTCTCAAATAGTTGCGACGAGCGCTGGGGGCGAGCCCCACGCATAGCCAGCGCGGCCACGGCTGCCGATGCTGCGGCAGGGAACACGCGAAAGTCGGTGGGGCCGCCCTGAAGCAGCTCTCGCATGAGCCGGTTACCGCTTCGCTCGGATTCGCCGCTTCCGCGCAAAAGCACGACCGATTGCAGCCCTTGCTTCTTGAGGCGGCTGAGCTTGGTTCGAATTCTCTGCCGGAACTCCGAATGCGGCTCGTCACCCTGTTGGGCGAGAACCAACATTGCGTGGCCGACGAGATGCGACGTGGAAGACCAATGCGCCCAGTCCGCGCCTCGTTCGACAACCAGTAGATTCATGGGGTCCATTCGTGACTCCTCGAATGCCCGGCTTAGAGCAATCGGCGTGCCACGGAATGAAGTCACAAGAACCTGTGACTAGCCCCACAGGACGCTGCAGCGGCGCATTGCGCCGGCCTAGGTGAGTCATGTGGCGAAATTGAGCGCTCACGTCCGTTCTTTGCGTCCACGCGCTGGTTTTCGGGGCGGGGGTGGGAGCGAAGCCGGGAACGAAGCAGCCACCTCGACGAGCTGCTCGCGGACGAAGCGGCACGCGTCGTCGTCGTCGTTCGAGCTCGGCCACAGCAGCTCGATCGGTGAGGCGGGGACCTGAAACGGCAGCTGTGCCGTTCGCAGTTTCGGTCGCACAGAGAGGATGTGCTGCGCGATCACCGCCGGCAGGGTCGCGAGCAGCGCGGAGCCTTCGACGATCGTGCCGACGTGACTGAAGCTCGAGACGCTGCAGCGCACGCGCCGCTGCTTGTCGAAGACGTCTTCGACGATCCCACGCAGATCGGCGTTGTAAGAGACGATCACGTGGTCGTGCGCGAAGTACTCGCGCTCCGAGATCTTGTGCTTGAGCTTGACGTGCCTCGGATCGAACAGACATACGAACGAGCTATGCATGATCGGCTGGCGGCGGATCGACGGGGGCAGCTCATCGGCCACGGTGACGGCAAGGTCGACCGCGCGAGATGCCAAGGCCTCGCCGACGGTTCGGAACTGAACCTGCGTGGCGATCAAGCGCAAACGCGGCGCCGTGTGCTCGAGCGCGCGCAGAAGCGGTGCGAGCAGCCAGCCTTGCATCGCGTCCGCCAGGCCGAGCTTCACGCTGCGTTCGCTGCTCGCCGCATCGAACTTGGGCGGCGCGAGCGCGGCGTTCACCATGTTCTCGAGCATCGGCCGCACGCTCGCGAACAAACGCTCTCCGCGCTGGCTCAAGATCAACCCGCGGCCACTGCGCACGAACAATCTTGCCCCGACAGCAGCTTGAAGCCGGCGCAATGCAGCACTCACGGCCGGCTGCGTCAGGTACAGTTGCGAGGCTGCGCGCGTCACACTTCGCGCACTTGCCACGACGACGAACACCCGCAGGAGGTTCAGATCAAAGTCCCGAGCATAATTCTCCTGCATGAATCACCGATAACTCATGCATGGGATTGCTGGAAGTCGGGCCCTAGTTGCGGGCTGGGACTGTATCGCGGGGCCGCGTGGGTGTATGAAAGAGTACAGGCGGGAGCGGCGCTGTTTCGAGCCGAACCGGACGGGCTGAAGTCACTTGCAAGGCGTGCTTAACGAACAGGCCGTAATCGCCGCGTGGCTACGCGTGCGTGCGCTGATTACATCGAACCTCCCCGTGAACCTCGACGAGCTGCGAGGGCTCGAGCAGGCGCTGCGACCCGTTGCGGGTGTCGCCGAGATCCAACAGGCCCTCGTACCGCTGCTCGATCGTGCGCAGCTGCACGGACTTGCGATGGCCTGGGATGGAGAGCCAGCAGCCGTGAGCGACGAGTGGCTGAGAACGCGCTTCGAGCGCTGGCTAGCGCTGCGCGCGCCGGAGCTCGCGTTCTTGACCCTCGCGCAGCTCCAGGGGCGCGGCGCGGTCGACGAGAGCGACCGGCCTCGCGCGATGGAGCTGCTCGACGAAGAGCGTGAAGCGCGTGAGCCCCTCTACGCGCACAACATCGCGGCGCTCTACACGGTCGATCAGCCGTTGTGCGATCGCATCCGGACGAGCCCGCGGCTGAGCATCGCCCTTCGCCCGATCGGAGCCGGCATGGTGGAGTACACCGGCGGTGGGGGCCCTCCGCTCCAACTTTGGGCTGCGACAGCCGCTGAAGCCGTCGCGGAGTCCGCGCGGCTGTGTGCGCGCTGCGAGACGCGCGAGGTCTCGTTCATCGCAGGCGTAGGCGATGGAACGATGGCAAACACGGTCGCGGACTTGGCCGCTGAGGGGCGCATCCCAGGGTCGGTCCATCTCGTCGAAGGGCATCTGGTGCGACTGCGCGCCCTCCTCGAGATCGTCGATGTCGCGGATGCAATCCGGACTCGCCGCTTGTGGCTGCACGGCGGATCGCCTGCGGCCGATACCGTGGCCGATGTGCTGACGCGACTCACGCGACTCGATGAAGAATCGGTGATCGGCGGCGATCAGCTCGCGCTCGCGATCTTGGAAGCTGCGACCGAGCGCCTCGGAACTCCGTGACTACATTATAATGTCGAGAAGCTGCTCGAGCCGCTGAATCTCGTGGTCCGGCTCGTGCGCAGGCTCGCTGTCGTGCGGGTGGCGCAGATACACGGTGCGGCAACCCGCAGCTTTGCCCGCATCGATATCCTTCCAGCGATCGCCGATCATCCACGACTGCGCCAGATCGATCGCAAACTCTTCGCTGCCTTGAACCAACATCCCGGGCTTCGGTTTGCGGCAGACGCACTCGTGCTGCTCGTCGTGGTAGCAGGCGTAGACTCGCGACACGGGAAGCTCGCGCTCGATCTTCTCGTGAAACTCGATCACGCGGGCTTTGTCTTGCCAACCGCGCGAGACGTCCGGCTGGTTCGTGCAGACGAGCAGCACGTACCCGCGCGCCTTGAGCGCTTCGAGTGTCGCCTTCGCGCCTTCGACGTACGCGAACTCGGTCAGATCCGCCGGAGCACGATGTGCACCCTTGCGAAACACAGTCAGATTGATGACGCCGTCGCGATCGAAGAATACGGCTTTGGCCCGGGAGGTCATTTGCCTCCCGGGTTTAGCACAAAGTCAACGCCGAGAATCTTGCGGGAAGTCGATGGAGATCGGCGTGTCCTCACCCGCGTAGACATCGATATCGCCGATGGAAAGCGTCGTAGACACGTCGGTACCCGACCGATCGAGCAAGGTCGCGTCGATCGAATACACGCCATCCAGCAAGTCGATCGAAGCTTCGAACGAATCGCACGGCGGGCGGATGGTGGATTCAACCGATTCGTACTCATCGTAAATGATGATCTCGAGCGTCCGCGCGCCGTAGTCGTCGCAAGCGAAGGGGTCATCCGTGTCGTCGAGCGTCCAATCGATCGTCAACGATCCGTCGTCGCCCTCGTACGAAGAACCACCGGTATGGACTTCGCAACCCGCGGCGCCGATCGCCAGCGCGATCAGAAGCGGTGATGCCTGCAGCCAGGGGCCGCTAAGTGAAGAAATTAAGCTTGAGTCGTTCATCGGTGATGCCGCCTGTCATCGTGATCGCGATCGTGCCGTGAATCGTGACGATGTTCTTGATGCGCGGGCGGTGGCCGACGCACCAGCGGCGCGCGATACACGCCGACTCGCGCTCTAGTAGCCGGCGCGCGGTATGCGGGCCGGCCGTGGTAGTGATCGTGATCGCGATACACGACCACGGGTGGCGGTGGGGCTGAGTAGACCGGACCTCGCCGGTAGACCGGTTCGTCCTCGTATACGTACTCAGCTCTCGCGGCACACCCGCTGCTTACGGCTGCAACGATGAGAAGCGCGAGCCCCGCGCCAATTCGCTGTAGATTCCGATGTGGCGTCGCCATCTGACACCTCCTGTGCGGCTGGCCTCGAGACCGCAAGTTGCAAATGGGGTGCCAGCCGTTACGCGCTAGAAGCAACGTAGAAGCCCCGTTGCGTATTCAAACGCGTCGCGATTCGTCGCATGAGGCCGTGTTGCCATGCTTCTGCAGGCACACGGGCACCTCTGCACTACGTCCCTGTTGTGCGTCGGTCAGGTTCGGCGGAATTTTGCTTCGATTTCAGCCGAGCGCATCACGCCATCGAACATGAGCTCGATGTTGTTCGGATCGCCCACACCGATGGCCCGCTCGATTCCGTTCACAATCTGCGGCAATTTCCAGACTGGATCGCGCTTCAGCACCGCGTGGGAGGCGTCGGGCGTCGGAACGGATGCGGTATCGAGCTCGAGTTGGATGAGCGATACGGCTGCGGCGTCCACCGCCAACCGATCTTTACTCGCGAAGATCAGACCCGGCGTCGTGCGCACTGCGTCCGCCGCATCCCCTTGCGGGCCGCCGTTGATGACCGCGGTGAGCGCGTCGATGATGTTCATCGTGGGCTTGAACATCTGATTGATGATCGCGAGGTCTTTGCCGATCGCGTTGAAACTTCCCGCGATCGAGTCACTGAAGTGAACCGGATCGCGCGTCGAATCGCCGATGCCACCCATGAACGCCTTCATCGAAAGCGAGTAGAGCGCGTAGCGGTGATTTTTGCAGGTCGGAACATTGATCAGGTGATCGGCCTCGAGAATCTTCTTCATCGCGAGCAAGCCACCCGCTCCGGACCACGTGACTTCGTACATCGGCGGTTGCAGCAGCATCCATTCATCGGGCGCATCGGCGGGTGACTTCGCGGCGTAGACTTCGTCTGCACCAGCCATCATCGCCGCGTCGCGCATACCGCTGGCTGTGAACACCCGTTCGGTATCGGGAAACTGACGGGCCGAACGATCGCCGACCGTGATCTTGCCGGGATTGCGCGCTTTCACGAGCTTCACGACGGCCGCGAGGACTTCGTTGCTCGTGCGAATACCGGCCATACCGATCGCGCGATCGCTCACCGCGTTCGGTTTGATGAACACGGTTTGACCCGGCTGAATGTCGTCCAAGCCGCCGGCGAGCTCGATCGCACGGGCGACTGCTTCCTCCACGTTCATGCGCGAGACGATCCCGACCGTAATCTTGCCGCCGCTCACCATGCCGCTTCCGGCCGCGCCGGTTCCGCCGCTGCCAGCTGCAGGGCTCGGATTCCCGGCGGCCGCGGTCGTCCCGCCGCTGCCTGCTGCGGGCGTCGCTGAACCAGTTGCCCCGGCTCCGCCGCTCCCAGCTGCAGCTCTACCCGCCGTCGGCGCGCGCCCGGCGCTGCCTCCGCTGCCAGCTCCGGCGCTTCCACTCGCGCTGGAGCCAGCGCCCCCACCAGTCGACGTAGATCCAGCCTCTCCAGCTGCGCCGTTCGTCCCAGCCGATGTGTTCGGTTCGTCCGGCCCGGTCTCGACCGAGGTGCACGCATTTCCGATCGCGACAGCGCCTACAGCCGCGCTCGCCTGCTCGAGAAACTTCCTGCGGCTAATCGAGTCGTCGTTGTTGGCCATGAGGCCGGGCATACAGCGCCCCCGGCCAGCCCGAAAGGGATCTGAGCGATTACGGCGAACACTCGCGCAAGAATCTTCGCGAAATTGCCCTAATTTAGGCCACTTTGCAGCGCTGCGAGGCAGTTCTGCCGGTTGGCAGCACTAGTTCAGCACTAGTTCAGCGAGGCGCGAGCTTGCTCTTCGGTTCGCGGACGAACGCGTGCGTACTCCTGCGCTGCACGAATGAAGTTCGTGAACAGCGGGTGCGGCGCATGCGGTTTGCTTTTGAACTCAGGATGGAACTGACATCCGAGGAAGTACGGATGGTTCGGCAGCTCGATCATCTCGACGAGCAGCTGATCCGGCGAGACACCGGACAAGCGCAAACCCGATCGCTCGAGCTCCGCGCGGTACTCGTTGTTCACTTCGAAGCGATGGCGATGCCGCTCGCTGATCGAAGCCGCGCCGTACACGCGCGCTGCGAGCGACCCATCGGCGAGGTGACACGGATACGCGCCGAGGCGCATGGTCGCGCCCTTGTCTTGAATGCCGCGCTGACCGGGCATCAAGTGAATCACGGGATACTTCGCCTGCGGATCGGCTTCGACGGTGTTCGCACCTTCGAGCCCGCAGACGTGGCGCGCAAACTCGACGACGGCCATCTGCATGCCGAGGCAAATACCGAAAAACGGCACGTTGTTCTCGCGCGCGTAGCGGATCGCTTTGATCTTGCCTTCGAGGCCGCGATCGCCGAAGCCACCCGGCACCAGGATCGCGTCGTACACGCCGAGAAGTTTGTGCACGTCGTCCGAACGCTGCAGCTCTTCACTGTCGACGTAGTGCAACTCGACCCTCAAGTCGTTGGCGAGGCCGCCGTGCACGAGCGCTTCGTGCAGCGACTTGTACGCATCGCGAAGGTGCACGTACTTGCCGATCATGCCGATCGACACCGAAGCCTTGTTCGGATCGCGCATGCGTTCCGCAGTGCGCTTCCACTGCGAGAGGTCGGGTTGGCGCGACCAAATGTTCAGCCGCTCCACGAGCTGCTGATCGAGACCTTCTTTGTGCAAGCAGATCGGCAGCTCGTAGATGCACGACACGTCGGTCGCCGCGATCACGGCGTCCATCGGCACGTTCGTGAAGTGGCCGATCTTCCGCTTCAGATCTAGCGACAGCTCGCGATCGACGCGGCAGATCAAGATCTCGGGCTGAATGCCGAGACCGAGTAGCTCTTTCACCGAGTGCTGCGTCGGCTTGGTCTTCAATTCGCCGGCAGCGCCGATCCACGGCACGAGCGTCACGTGCACGGATACCGTGTTCTGCGCGCCCAGCTCGATCCGCATTTGACGCACGGCTTCGAGGAACGGAAGCGACTCGATGTCACCGACCGTTCCGCCGATCTCCACGATCGCGACATCCACACCGGCCGCGACCTCGCGCACGCGCGCTTTGATCTCGTCGGTGATGTGCGGAATCACTTGAACGGTCGCACCGAGATACTCGCCGCGACGCTCTTTGCTGATCACCGCGTCGTAGATACGACCCGTCGTGAAGTTGTTCGCTC
>Ga0193753_10002088_pt1 | contig 16237 bp, 18 predicted proteins | sample H1c2metaG_FD_144925 | JGI IMG/M metagenome (GOLD analysis project Ga0193753, IMG submission 144925) | Soil microbial communities from a riparian zone of the East river system, Colorado, United States - H1c2 | ecosystem: Environmental > Terrestrial > Soil > Riparian zone | place: USA: East... | reverse complement strand
ACCATCCGAAACAACTGGATGTGGTATTGCGACGATGTTGGCGTGATTTGCCGGATGAGAATCTGACGCATGCTCGCCTGCCCGCCAAGACCCTGCGATTCATTTTCTGATTGGTTCGCGCAGATCCTTTGTCCGTTACGGCATCGATTGAAAAAAGTCGTACGCGGCGGAACGAGATCTATGAAAGAGCAGGAGGCGGCTCCCAAAACCCACTCCCTGCCGGGTTTCGGAGCCTTCAGATGCGAACCCGATTCAACCTCTTGCGTGCCATATCGATTAGGGCAATTGTCAGGGCACCTATGGCCATCGTGCACGGAATCGGGACCTCGGGAACCGGCGCAGTACCTGAGGCAGCCGTGACGCTGCCACCAGGACCAGTGAGTACCAGATAATCGGTCTGGGGATCACCGGGCAGGCTGAAGTAGGTTGCTCCATTCGCCAACAGCAAACTTGTGAAGTCTACGGTCAAGGAATCGCTCGCATAGTTCAGGTTGGAGAACGCTGTTTGGGGTCCGTAGTAGTCTTCGTACCCGTTCACGATCGTCACTGGCGGTGGAATGGATACATCGTTTGCCGGCACGTAACTTCTGATGCCATTTCCGGCGAAGAGGGTAATGCCTGCACCGTTGGTTGCGAGCGACAAGCTGGTGAGCGATCTTCCGGAATTGTTGATGACGCCAAATGTGCTGCTGCTGGCGCCATCGTAAGCGCTGGTTCCGGTGAGGCCGATTGCAACGTTGAGGCTTTGGTCCACTACCAGGAGGATGCCGCAACCATCCGCCGTCGCAGGAGGATCGTTCTCGATGGTGGTGGGGCACACGGATGCCCCAAACGCGGCTTGTGCGATCAATAGGGAGATGGACCAAGCGGCCCGGGAAAGAGTGATTTTCATTTTGGTTCTCACCTTTGTTGGCTTGTCGTTGTAAGACCGCTGGTGTTGGTGAAGTAGGTGGACGTCATGCCCGTGCGCGCAGTGTTCATCGCGCCGCCCGATGACCAGGTCTTCTGTGTTGCGTCGAAGAGTTCGACGGCAGTGCCCTGTGTAGAGCCGCTGTTTGCGGGTACACCGCCGGCGACTACTGCTGCGAATAGTTCAGGCACTAACGTCGCTGTCGGAAGAACTCGTTGTTCGGAGCCGGAAGGGTATCTAGTGAAATCTTGCGTCGATGGGCTATAGCCAACTGTTAGGCCTGTTGGAATAGCGGGACCGGATGGGCTTCTCCTACCAGCAAATAGAACAGCTGTTTGATCCGGCAAGAGCAGCCCGGCTGGGTTCACGCCTATGTTAGGTGTCGACCCGCTGGTCGGAGAGAATGTATTGGCTGAGGGCGTATAAAGACCTTCTGGAGATTGCGCTGCAAATACGAACTGCTCTCCGATTGCAAGAACCTGGTCGTTTGCGAGGTGAATGGCAACCTGCCCTTCCCCTTGGCCGAGCGTTTGGATGGTCGGTCCGCTCGAAAATTGCTGACGGATAGGATCGTAGATGTCTACCGGTACTGGGAAATTATTCCCGCCGAAAACAAGAACCTCGCCGCTATTCAACAAGGCAGCTGCACCGTTTTGACGGGGTTCCGTCATATTCCCGACTTGCGTCATTGAGTGGGCGCCGGGGTCATAGATCTCGGCATTCGCAGTTAGGTTAATAGCGCTTGTGGCATTACTACCGCCAGCAATTAGTACCGTGCCATCCTGCAACAGCGTGGCTGTGTGCTCTGCATGCGGAAATACCATGTTCGGTCCTGGCATGAAGGTGTCGGTTGCAGGATCGAAAATCTCTGTAGTGTTCAATGCATTCCCGTCAGATCCAAACCCTCCGGCGATGAGTATCGTTCCGTTCTGTAGTGCAGTCGCAGTGTGCTGGGACCGGCCGGTTCCCATTGGCCCATTCGTGGGAACCACAGACTTGGTGGCAGGATCCCAAATCTCGGCTGAAGCCAATGTATTGCCGCTCCAATCCTGGCCGCCTGCAAACAGAACTCCGCTTGCGGGAGGCGCCGAGCCGACGTGTACTCGTATCTGGAGAGGCCCTGATGAGACGCTTGGGGACGCAAACGAAGGGCTGGTATCCAGACTGATAGTTCCTTCGGTTCCAAGTTCCGCGGCAGAGGACACAGAAAATGAGACCATTTGGCTACCCTGGCCGCCCGTGACCGGGCCATCGGTCGTGATCCAGTCGGGCACCGACAAGGTCCAATTCAAATAGCTGCTCGCGGTGATCTGAAAGGTATTACTTGCGCTGCCTGCCGTAACGAACAAATCCAACTTGGGGGTCGTGAGAACGGGCGACGCCCCCTGAAGATTAAACTGCCCGGCGGGAGGATACTGAAAGGGCGAACCTATCGCATCCTGCAAGTACGACGTAAGTAATGAGATCCCAAGCAGTGATGCTATGCCCTTAGGCGCGGAGAACACGACACCTGCGTTGTACGTTAACGAAGGAACGTTAAGCGTGGTTGAGCCCGAAGTGGCAACCTGCTGCTGGAATTGGAGAGCCAGCGGATCGAGTGGAACCGCAGAGACATTAATGGCCAACCCTGCCACTCCGTTCCACGAAACGGTAAAAGCGGCAGAGCCTGCCTGGACCGGCACCTTACTCCCGATGGTAAAGGTGTCTGCACTTGAAACGCCTGAAGGTGGTCCCCAGTCGAAAGCAGAAGCGTCCCTTAATGCGCTGCCGTTGCCGTAGGAAGCACTCAATTGAACTGAGTTACTGACGACGACAGAGTTCGACAGCGGGTTCGCGGTGTTTTCCTGAACGAACATAAAATAGTCGTTGGCGGGATCGATGGTGTTCGCCCGATAGATGGTGCTGGTGCGTGAATATTTGTCGCCGTTTAGCGAACTTCGACTTGACGTGCAACTGCTAACCTCGGTCCAACCGTTGGGATTTTCCGATTCCTGCAACAGTTGTTGAGAAGAAAGCCACTTCTCGAAATCCTGTTCGCAAACAGCAGAGTCGTTGCGGCCGGGCGCCACCAATTCGCCGGCATACAGGCGCACTCGCCCGTGCAAAGTTTTGCGTGCCGCGGCGATGCAGTAGCGGGATACGTAGGCTCCGTCTTCCGGCGGAAGCGAAGGCAGGCCGACGTTCAAGATACCGCTGAATCGCGCCGCGTCTGCATTGCGCATTGCGACCACGATGCCCGCGTCAAATCCGCTTTTGGCCTCAGCGACCTGCACGGGTTTGGGTGCAGAAGGGAGCCAAAGCACGTCCTGTGCAAATGCTTCAAGGGAGCAGAGAAGGAAGAGAGCCGTACTCCATGACTTAAAAAAGCGAATCGCATGGTTGCTACAGCCCAACTTGAGCCTCTTTCCTATGGGAGTTCTTGTGCGAGAGAAGTGCCGCCAGCGTGAGGATACCGATGCCGAAGAGTAAGATCTCAGCGGGTTCGGGGACAGCCGCATTCGCGGGGGAGGCATCCACTCGCATGATCATCGGATCGAGGTCGGACACCAGCCAGCTTACTCCGGCGTTATCTGATGCTCCCCACGTTCCGATGAACCCTGGGCCGGAACCGGTGTTGTTATCCGTGTACGCCCATCCGTAATCGCCCCCGTCCGATCGCAACACCAACCAATAGGTGCTGTTCGCCGCAAGCAGGAGATTGGCACCGGAGAACTCGGTTGCTGTCAAAGTGGGCGAGAAGCCGCTCGGCGTGCCTAACGAACCCAACGCACTTCCGGGTTTGCCGCCCAAGTCGGAATACAGGTCGAGCGTCGCGCTACCCGGCGAATTCTGCTGCATTAGCAGCGTGGCGCCACCGAGAGTGTAAGTGGTCGACCCGGTCGCGAACCCGGCACCGATCCATGTGTTCCCGCTTACGAGTTCCGTGAAGAACACATTCGAGCTCAGGTTTGAAGAGAGAATATCGGCCCACGCGGCCGGGACGAGAAACAGCGCAGCAATAGTCAGTAACCGCATCGTGGAGTTCATATTTTTCCTTGATTAGAAGTCAGGACTGAAGATCAACCAAAATCGCCGACAGTGTTCAGAATGGCGGATGTAAAATCCCCCAAGAAATCGACTGTAGCGGGAACGGCGCGTTGAGGAGTCTGCGTTGAAAATGCCGGTCCAGTCGCGCACTCCTTTCCGATATACGGCACGTAACCAAAGAAGTTCGCCAGCATCGGAATGAGTTTCATGAACGAAGAATCACCTAATCCCACTAGCAGCGTGAAAGGAACCATGATGGTGCCGTAAAGCAAATTGATTCCAGGCAGGTTTACTGCCCAGATGGCGTTGTATGCGTCTGACCCCGACTTATCAAGCCCGAAGGTTATTCCGCTGATTGCAAGAGATACACCGGTCATGATGTAGTAGATCGTCTGAATGAAGTCTGTCGGTGCAGGATCGAGCGGAGCACCGCAACCAAGACTGATCGCGCTACAGGACAGACTTAGGAACGCTGCAAATCCACTGTTTGAGAGGTTCTCGAGATCGGACTCACTGTCTACGCCGGCATAGATCATGCCGGTAAAGACGAGTACAATAGCTAAATTGCTGTCGCTACCGACGCCCTGGGACGTGGATTGTAAGACCTTCGAAATGATCGTCGTTGGAATGGCCACCACAAGAGCAACAGCGTTCAGCATCGTGAGGGGATTTCCATTATCAATCGCAGACCAAATATCGCTGATTACCGGTATGTTGAGCGGCGTAGCCAACAGCTTGATCACAGCATTTAGGATGGTGGGAATAGCTTCAAGTAGTGACTCAACGATGGCGCCCAGAAACTGCAGAAAGCCAACGATGAAGTCGATTAGCAGGTTAGTAATGGAAGTCAGCGACTGCTCCACGAACTTTGTGGGATCTTTCCAAAGATTGGAGAAGCTTTCGAAAAGACCCTTGATATCGCTTGGGATATGCGTGAAGTCAGACTGCTTGAGAATTCCCCCTATATCTGCGAAAAGGGTTAGAAATGCGCCGTAGATATCACCGGATGGGTCGCCCAACCCAGTGTTGGCGGCCGTGGCCTGGCCCGCATTCGAATGCAGCTTTGTGCTGAGCCACTTGGTTTGTGAATAAGATTGCGCACCTTTGGTGTTATATGCGGTCTGCGGATTGTTGTTGTTGATTTGGTGAGACTGTAACGACTGCGAACCGTCGAACCCGTTTACAGCCCCATTCTTCAGGTTCGTAAGGAACCCTGCGATTGTGCCTTCCACCGTTGTGAGCGCATTCTGAATGGATTGCACATCGCTCTGGGCGAAATTTTGGATTTTGGTGGCGAAATCCTGTAGGCGGGCTCCCACCTGAGTGGATATCGACTCCTGGGTGGCAATGATGTCACCCCAATCGAACAGGTAGCTCAACCATTTAACCGCTGACTTGATGTCTTTCAATGCACTGGTTAACACACTGGACACTACGGCTGCGGCGGCTTCGAGCGAGTCGATGACAAGTTCGTAGGTTTGTACAACCTCGTTTGCGAGCGTAGTGATGGCGTGGGTGATGGTCTTGGCCACTTCGTCAACGGTGGCTTCCACCTTTGTGACCACTTCGGTGACGTCGAGCACACACTTTTTCAAAAGGTCTTTAAACGAGATCCTGAGGAAGCTGCTTCCCACTCGTGATGTTGCCGAAACAGTATCGGAGTAAGTCCAAGTGCCATTTTCCAGAGTGATGGTCCATGGGGATGGAGAGGATGCGACGAACGGCCGTGTTGCATCGATCGTCTGATAGTTCGGGGCGAATGTCATGTTTGGATTCGCCGTTGGATATGCGATATAGCTGGTCTCGTTAGTGGCTCGCAATGGCGTCCGGTGACCGGTTCGAATTCTGGTATTGTTTTGGGCGATTTGTTGCTTCACCTTGGCTCTGACCGCAGTAGGTTGAGAGCCTCCGCTCATGCTGCTGCGGATGGATTGGGCAATGTCGTCAGTTCCGCTGACCTGACTGAACAGAGGTGTCTTGTCCCACGGATTTGTTGCGGGCATTTTCGACGAATCGATGTTGGCAAGTGCATTCGTTGTATCCCAGTCCGGATAAACCATCATTGCGTCGCCCGGCAGCATGTAGGTGTTCCAGACGTATAGATTCGGACAGGTAATGTTGTCGGGTGTGACGACAATCGGGAGTTCGCCGCTCGAGTCCGTGGTCAGCCAGACGCCGTTGTTTTGATCGATCGTGTAAATATTAGTCCCAGATGTGATCTGGACTGTGTCCGAAGCCCAAATACGGATCGCCTTATTAGCTCGCGGATTGTAATTCGAATCAAGAAATTGCAGGTGCGTGCGATAGCTGGGCATCCGAACGGTCCCGACACCTGTGGATACGTAATCTTCGATCAAAACGCTTTCGGAGAACAGCCCGTGAAGGTCAGGAGTGAAGCTGCGTGCCGCCAGATTCTGACCGTTATTGTGGGAGAAGTAATACGCTCCGTTCTGGACTCCCACAAACACACCCTTGGATTGAGTGGGGTAGGAAAGTGTGGCTGGGTTGGCAGGATCGAGAGAGATCGCGAACGCAGTAAGACTGTCGGCAGCTCCGAGTGACAAATAGGCGAAAGCGTCTTCGATGTAGATCCGCGAAGAAGGCGTTGGCGCCGTGGGGAGACTGATGGGTGTGCCCACTCCCGACGTTTGCGAGATGGCGTGCAGAATGCCGGAGGCGTCGGCGACGAGGACCTGGTTGTTTTGACACACGGGCGCGAGCAGCGGGCCGTTCAAAATAGAATCATCAGCGGGGTACTGCCACAATTGGTTGCCAGTGGTGGGATCGTGGGCCGTGACAATGCCTTTAGTTCCGCTGATGAAGAGCGTGCCTTGGGACAAAGAAGCGCCTGTCCCCTTAGGTACAGTTAAGACCGGCGTGGTCTGGTTGATCACTGCGCCGGTTGTCAGGTCCGCAGCGAAGAGACCGCCGTTTACACCATCGACTTGATTTCCATACACATATCCAACGCTTCCGGCCGTCATAATGACTGGCGTGATGCCGTTGGTCAACTGGTCAGTTGACTGCGCCTGCCAGTAGGCTTGTTGAGCGGCCAAGCTGAAGCGTGTCAGATAACCGCCATCGGACCAGCACAACAAATCCTGACTTCCATTCATCAGAACTTTGGTTGTCACCGAGCCAGTGGCACCAGAAATGATTGGGAGGGTCTGGAGAGAGTTCCCGTTAATATCCATCTGATAGAGAGTCTGCTGGTTCACCGTATAAACAAAAACCCCATCCGACAGAGGATCGGTAAATGGGGTTGGCGGTATGGCACCGGCACCGCCATTTAGGAGGCTGCTTAGGCTGAATGCGAACTGGTTCGACTGGACGTCGAAGCACTGCATGTCGGGCAAGCCGTTCGAAAGAGTTCGAACGAACAGCATGCCGTTAATCAGATTCGCTTCGCCGATCAACGATGTGCCGGCGGGAAGCGGCGTGTCGAATACCGGGTTGGTAGTCGAATCGAGCACGACCGGCCTGGCATATGCAGGTTTCGCAAACTTTTCGGCAAGCATCCCGCCGGCGAGGGTGGATCCCAGCCCCTGCAGGAGCTGCCGCCTGGATATACCGCCACCACTCTGCTTTTTCGCTTTGATTCTCTTGGTCGACATATTCGTTCCACTTCGAAGCTGCTCAATTCCTCGTCAACGTCAGCCGGTGCCTAGCAGGGTGTTGCCCCGTCGCATCGCATGCTTTTTCATGCTTGCTGCACGCGTGTGTAGTTTACAGTAAATTTTAGGGTTTTGAGCCTGCATGTTCGAGCCTGCTGGCTATTCTGAACGCCTCCTCGAAGGCTCCGAGTTGATCGCGAATTAAATCTAACGGGCGATTAGCCCACGACACAGGCGTGCTCTCCGGCTCTGTGGTCTTCGAGCTCTGAAGGTTCGTCGAAAATAGCCATAATCATACGTAAACATCCTTCGTATTCTGTTCAAGCACCGCCCAACGAATGCAAGTTGACGAGTTGTCGGCATGTCGTAGAAATGGATTCGGCACATCTTGAACTCGCAGGGTATTGCTCGCCTGATACTGCGAGATAGCGTTAAGACCTGTTATCGGAAGCTATCTCTGACTCGTTTCATGGTCGCTGACGGCGACGAGGCGGCCGTCCTCCAAGCAGTATTCGGCTGATCGATTGCCCGATCCACTTACAAATACGATGCGAACATTCGGCAATACGTAGGTACTTGCGATGGTGGTTTCGAGCGCCCGGATGCGATTTAGCAACTTCGGCTTCATGCCGGTCATGTGCTGAGCGCGCTCTGGCGGGAACGCGCCTGTGCGATACGCCTTCTGCCTTCATTGAGACGCTCGGCGATGTTGAGTCCTCGATTTCCGGCGTGTTCTGTTGCCGCCCACGAAGCACCTCCACCCTCTGCCGCTGTCCTCGCGACACGCGCCGTCGCTACGACCAGTCGCGCACGTAAGCGTCGATTGGCGTCGGTTTCCAGGACCGGTGCGAGCCGCTGCTTAAGCTTGCCCAGACGTTTATCGATTGCCTTCGTCAATGCCGCCTCCTCTCATCTGCGCTTGCAACTCTTCTGCGATTTGTCTGGCAACCAGCCAATCTACTTCACCAAGAATCGCGCCGAGCTTTTGGTTGGGTGTTAACTCCGGATTTTCGCCAGCCTTCCGGCAGGCTTCCACTTCTCGGTCGCAGCGCGAGATCTCCTCCGAAAGAGTCATCTTCTTAGACGGTTGAGGCGGCCTTCGCCGCTGCCTCGAGCTGTGCCACCCGCACTTCAATATCTTCGATCTCGATCGCTTTCGCCGCGTGATCGAGTATGCTGTCGACCGCACGCACCCGTGTCGATGCCGGAGAATTCGGGTCAATCATGACCTTCAGCAACGTCGACACCGCCGCACTAGAAGCCTGTTGCAATCGCGCTATCGATTGTCCGAACGCGGCACGACGGGCCTCGCGGTACGCGATTTCGAACTCCGGCACCTTTAACCAACGAAGCAGGGTTTGGGTGCCAATGCCCGCCGTCCGTGCCGCCTCTTCGATATTCCGCTGGGTGAGCAGAGCGGCGATCGCTTCTTCCTTCTTGCGGCCGAACTTTGCCCCGTGCCCTACCATCTGGAATTCCCTGCCATGATCTGATGCCCGCAAACCGGTGAGCCCTTAAGCGGGAAGCGCGAGACGAACTGGTCTAATTCCACATTGCTGATCGCGTCGCGCCGGCCATCCAGATGCACAATTTCGATGATGGATCCGTCCGACCCGAGCGTCCGGTCACACGTGGATCCGGCGAGATTCAACGGTCTGCCACAGGCACTGATCACCACCCGCATGACAGCCGGACTCTGCGCATCCAGCGTCAAACTCTCCAAGCGCTCGGTTCTTCGCTCCAGCGTCATCACCGATGCGCTCCCCGGCCACTTATCTCTGCGGATTCTGCGCAATTCGCTTGCTTGTGCCGCGCTTCGGAGTGATGGATGTGATCACCGCGGAAGGAGACCGCGCCACAATGACAATCTTTGCAATCAGTAACGATAACTACATCAGCGTGCTGGACGCGATCGAGGATGCACAAAGCAACCCCGAGTCCCCACACTTCAGCAGTCTGAAGCAACTGGGCAGCTGGCCGCAGAATGGCCCGCGTCGCGCCTGCTCGAAATCTGGAATAATCTGCCCGGCGCCACGCCGGTGAAGAAGTTCACGGATCGGAAGACGGCCGTCATCCGGATTTGGAAGCAGATCGGAGAATCGAGGGCCGCTAGTCCGACTGTCCTGCCCACTCCAGATACAGAAGGATCGGAGGGTATGAGTGCGGCGGAAGCCACACAAGAGCCCAGCGTGGCGCAACAGGCGGCCGACGTGGCGGCGGCCGGGGAAGAGGGGACCGACGAGACCAGCCGCCCCAAACGGCGGCACAGCGGCGCGCCGAAAGCGCAAGGTCCGCGCGCAGGGAGTAAGACGGTCCAGGTGCTGGAACTTCTGAAACGCCCTGGCGGAGCTACTTCGGCGGAACTGATGGCTGCCACTGGTTGGCGGCAGGCGCATTCGGTTCGCGGATTTCTTTCGGGAACGATCTCCAAGAAGATGGGGCTCGCGCTGGTTTCGGCCAAACGTGAGGATGGAATCCGCGCTTATTCTTTGCCCGCTTAGGCCGCGCCAAGTCCGTATAAACGAGCCGTCGAGATGCAAGTCTCGGCGGCTTTTTTCTTGCCTTCTCACTGCGGTCATGCCACTTTCACTCCGGTGCGCCGAATGGCAGCTTGAGCTCTTTTGCAACCGCTATTAGCGCTTCCTTGTAACGGTTATGGGCAGATTGTTCGGCTTCGCTGAGCGAGTTCTCCGAGTCGCCCCGAAGGACCATCATGCGGAGAATCGCTAAGTCCGTCATGGAGAGCCTTACCAGCGCGAGAACTTGTGCTTGCGAAGCCACGTCGGGCGGCAAAATCTGTGGAAAGCACTTTTCAAGTTTCAGCAGACGCCGTTGCAGTAAATTCATGGCAAGCCGCTCGCGCGCCATTCGGGAGCCGCGCTCGGCAGCGGCGGCTTTCGCTTTCTTTCAAAGTCGAGGTACTCATGTCAAAGTCGAGGTACTCATGCAGCAAGCTGCCTTCGCTCCGCGGCAATTGCCGCAAAGGTCCGAGCGTCTCCCTCCAATACGGCCTGTTTGCCGGTATAGTCCTGCCAGCGTTGCACGATGCAATCGGCATACTTCGGATCGATTTCGATCAGCCGCGCCCTTGCGTCCACGCCGCTCACACCCAATCAGCGTGGATCCGGAACCGCCGAAGAAATCGGCAATCACATCTCCCGCCTTGCTGCTATTGACGAGTGCCCGCTCTACCAGTTCCACTGGCTTGGCTGTGGGGTGAATGCGATTTGCCGCCGGCTTCTTCTCTTCCCAGAGAGTGGACTGCGACTTATCCCCATACCAAGCATCTTTGCTGCCGGCGACGTGGGCATAGAAGATCGGCTCGTGCTGAAACTTGTAGCGCCCAAATCCCCAGGCGAAGGTGTTCTTTGCCCAAATGATCTGACAACGCACCGCAAAGCCTGCCGCTTCGATGGCGTTCTGAAACTCGCGCTGCCACGAGGAGGAGTGGCACACATAGACCGAGGCGCCCGGCTTTACTACACGCCGATAGTTGCGGAAGGTCGACAGAAGAAACTGTTGGAATTGCTCGGCCGTAAGGCGATCGCCTTGGATTTTCAAACGGTCCTCGGTGTAGCCCTCGTAATCGACATTGTAGGGAGGATCTGTAAATATCAGGTCCGCCGGTTCGGATCGGATGAGACATTCCACATCGGCAACGCTGGTGGCGTCACCGCACAACAGGCGATGCTCGCCGAGCACCCATAAGTCGCCGGCACGCGAAATCGGATCTGGCGTGAGCTCCGGCACGGCGTCTTCATCCGTGAGGCCTTCGGACGCATCCTGCCCGGCGAGCAGACGCGCCAGCTCTTCGTCTTCAAAGCCGGTCAAGCCGAGATTGAAATCGGCTTCCCTTAGCGCGGCGAATTCAAGGCCTAGCAACTCTTCATCCCATCCCGCGCTCAGCGCCAGCCGATTATCAGCGAGGACATACGCGCGCTTTTGCGTCTGGCTCAAATGATCGAGGACGATAACCGGAACGTTGCTTAAGCTGAGCTTGCGCGCGGCGAGCAGCCGGCCGTGCCCAGCGATGACACCAGCGCTGGTATCGACCAAGATCGGGTTATTGAAACCGAACTCGTGGATGCTAGCCGCAATTTGCGCGACCTGCGCGTCAGAATGCGTCCTCGGATTTCTGGCGTAGGGGATTAACTTATCGAGCGGCCATCGTTCAATTTGCTTTGCTTGCGGATGCGCGCGCAATTTTTGACTCCGATTGAATGCTGGTGAGGCTTCTTTCGGAGGGTGCGCTTTGCGCTGTCCTGGCGAACCGAAGGGCTTTCTTCTAAATTATCTGATCCGAGACAAAAAAACAATCACCGCGATTATGTTTTATTCTCCCTATGCTTGCTTCGGGTGGTGGGTCCCAGAGTGAGCGCAAAGAGGGTTTTGACCCCCTGAATCGCTCACTCTGTGTTAACGCTCGTTCGGTATGGAGCCGCCCGTCGTTTCGCACCATGGACTTAGGCGCTGAAGTTACCCTCAGCTTCTAGGTGCCCACGCACCTGCATGTCTGTATACCCGCCTGTTTACCAGCAGCCCCTTCGGTGCTTCTGCGCGCTCACGGCAGCGCGGCTGGATAGCCTCACGGATCGGGTAGAGGTCCACCATTTCAGTTTTCCCAGCCCTCTGACCAGAATTTCTCTACTGGGCGGTACTGGTTCGTCCAAGGAAACAGACTTCCTGAAGTAGCTATGAAACTGTCCCGGCAATGCGACGGATCATAGTTGACCGTCCACGCCCGTTTCACTCAAACAGTCTCAACATGCTCCTCTTTGACATCCGGCATCCCTTGCGAGATGCATTGAGCGCCAATCTGCTGCGCTCGTAAATCACGTCGATGCGGTTGCCGCCGAAGCATTGCAACCTCGCATAAAATCTTGGAGTCAATCAAAACCGGCCCCGGTTCTGCAATCGTCATTTCTCACCTCCATGGCGAACGGCAACCCATGCCTGATCTCCAAGCAGTGAATTTCGCCTGTGTGGAGGGATCGGACAAACTGAATGAATTCCAAAACCTGGCGTTTCAATTGGAATTCTGCTGATTGGGGTGCCGTCTCGTCGCCCCTATCGAGGCCGAACTTGTACTCCCGCATGGAAATCGGAAACGGATCTAAGATCAACTCACCATTTACGATCTGAAGCCCCTCGAAGCGGCCGAAGCGGAGATGTTGCATGGCCGTAATGAAGCGGCGTTCAGAATCCAGAAGTTCTCGCGTCGATGTGGGAGGTTCGTCGACAGCCGGTGACCCCTGATCAGGCATAAACAACCTCACTAGGACGGTCGGATGCAGTTATCGCCGGTAGATTTAGGGATTGAAGGTCAGAATGGCCAAGAAAAGTTCGAAACGCGTCCAGACTGGGGAGCCAAATCCTCGCTCTCAATCTCCGTTGTTCATACCGCCGGAACTTGGAGATCAAGCGAGGGAAACAATTTACGATAGAAGCCCCGGTCACGCGAAAGCAGACGTGTCGCCTGTTTCTGGGCGTGAGCTCCGATTAGAAAGTCCGCCAGGATTCTGGTTCGCTTTCCTCCCTGACGCCTATAGACCCGCCATGCGCGGCCGGCGAGGAAATGGGCTTCCCGCGCCAATGCTTGTATGCGGATTTCGTTGCTTTCAAGGAAAGCATTGCACTCGCGTTGGGCTTCGAAGTGAATGCAAAGTTCTGCGTACACAATATCGCTGATCACGAGAGATCCTTCACCCGCCGCACCCTGAAGGGCATCGGCGGACGCTTCATAAAAACTTTCGTTTGGCACGAGGATATCGAGCAGGATATTTGTATCAATAGCTGTGATCATCGGCCGCGGACATCGTCAATGAACTTGTCCACGGAGGAGTAACCCAACTTGGCGAACGCGTCTCCGCAACGGCCCTTCCATTTCGCTAGATTTAGCTTCTTAGGCGCCTTCTTGAGGACGATGGAGCCGCCGACGACCCGGAACTCAACTTCTGTCTCCGGCCCGAGGCCAAATTGTTCGCGGATATCCTTCGGGATCGTCACCTGGCCACGCTCGCCAATTCTCATACTCTTAAGTATGGATGCATATTCATACCCAGTCAAGGACCGGATTGTCGGCGCTTGCCCTTAGCGGCTTGCTGCCGATCTTCTCTGAGCAGCTCCACTCCGAAGGCTCGAGTCGAAGGCCTCGGAGGAGTTTCTTGCCATTTCGCGACTTCTGCCAGCCACGCCTCATGCAGCCCCAACGCAGAAGCAAAAAGTGAGGACCGCAATCTCGCCAGTTCTTCTTCATGCCAAAGTCCCTCCTTTTGAAAATCGTCCGTTCTCTGCATTTCCTGCTTGACACAGCTCCCATCTATGGGAACGCTTCCACGCAAGAGCTGACCGGCGCGGCCGTACTGGCGCCGCATTTTGGAGCGACGGCCTGAAAGAGTCACTGCCGTGGGCTTGATTCGTAGGATTTGCACTCTGTTTCGCCGCGACAAACTGGCCGGCTCGCCGCGCCGCGCAAGTGGATCCCATGGTCGCTCTGCGCTGCGAGTGAATTGCCGGATGGAACAAGCGGGGCAACCGACGGAACTTAGCCGACCCGTTCGTTGAAGCTTTTATATTCTCTGATCTCTTCCAATCGCGGAACCGGAATCGCCCGCCTCAAACTTCGTTCTCGGAAACATCAAACCAGGTGTGCGAGCGGCTGATGCTTAGCGTGCGATTTCTGGTGTCTGCCATATGTGGCTTCGGCGTCCTGATGCCGATCAACGCGCAGGCCAAGTACACGGGTATCGCCCGCGCCGGCCGCCGCAATCTCAAGCCCATCCTGGGCGCGGCCTGCCGTGGATTTTAACGCGTCGTTTTCGCTGGACGAAGGAGCTTTCGGCATCCGCGACGCTTCAGGCGCTTCCGTGAAAATCGAGCCTGCAAAGAATCAGATAACGCTTCGGCACCTTCTTATGCATACTGCAGGCCTTTGCTATGACACATGGGACAAGGACATCGAATATCGCGTCGTTGCAAAGAATCCGGAGTCGGTGCCGCCACCAGAAGAGACTATGAAAGTTTCTAAAGAACCGGGGCGTACCGGGCCATCGGTGACAAGATCGACGTGAATACTTGCTGTGGCGGGAGCGCGTCGATACGGTCGCGGCGCTGGTTTGGCCAAGCAAAAAATCCGCGAATGCCGCTCCCGTGGTGGAGCGCTGCTGCGGATCCTGTGTATAGACCCCCGAAAAATTGTAAACAGGGCGAGCGTTGAGCGTGGAGTTCGCGTAAAGAGTTACTTGCTGAAAATCGAACCCGAACTTTATGGTGTGCCGGCCGTGTACCCAGGAAAGATTGTCATTTACTTGAATGGTGCGGCCCTGCTTGTCGATAGGCAAATTTCCGGAGCCGGTGGCCGGCGTCAGCAGCGTTCCCGGGCCGGTAGTACCAATCGTCGAGAGACCCGACACTGCGAATGTGGGGAGTCCGAGAACGGTTGCAATATCGGGCGCTCCGATAATGCCGTATTGGTTGAACAAGCGATCGCCGCTGATGTTTTGCGTCTCGCGCGTTTCCTGGTATCCGATGCGCGCCTCATTCAATAGCGTGGGCGTGAACAGATGCGTCTCGCTCGCCGCAAACGAGTGCGCCTCCGGAGTCACAATGCTCGGCTGGCTTGCCGGCGGCGGCAAAGTGGCGGGCAACAGGTTGGTGTTTCCGCTCGAAGAATATCGCCCGAATATGCTGTCGTTTTCGGAAAAGCGGTGATCCACGCGTCCTACGAACTGATCGTTATCGACACGCTCCCGCTGATTTGAAAAGAAGTTATTCTTTCCGGAAAGGTTGGGCGCCGGATAGAGCGCAAGTAACTTCAGCGCAACTGGGTCGAAACGCGAAATAGGAATGCGATTGTCCGCGAAAGCGCCGCGAGTGTAAGTTTGCCCGTTGCCGCTCAGCGCGGTTGTCAATGGATCGTAAATAGGCGTCGTGAAGATGCCGCTCTTCTGCGCGTCGGTGGGCACCGCCGCGAGTTGAGGAGCGGCATTCACCTCGCGCGAGCTCTGCCATCCAAAAAAGAAGAACGTTCGATCCTTGATGACGCGGCCGCCCAGCGTCGCTCCAAACTGATTTTGAATGAATTGTGGCTTGGGCGTTTGCGCGGGCTGGAAATAAGGCGACGCATCCAGAAAGGAGTTCCGCAGAAACTCGAACGCGCTGCCGTGAAGCTGGTTTGTTCCCGCTTTGGTGGTGACATTCACCACCGCGCCGGCCGACTGGCCGAACTCGGCGGAAAATGTGCTGGTTTGCACCTTGAATTCCTGAACGGAGTCGAGAACCGGCTCGATAGATTGCGCCGATGAATTGTCGAAGCCGACAATCTTGTTCTTGTTGTCGACGCCGTCGAGAAGATAACTATTCTGAATCGATCGCGCGCCATTCGCCACAAAGGTATTTCGTTCGTTCGACTGCTGGCTCGGCGAAGTGCCAGGCGCCAGTGTCGCCAGTTGAATATAGTTGCGGCCATTCAGCGGCAGGTTTTTGATGGTCTTTTCTTCCACCACCGCGCCGAGAGACGACGTTTGCGCATCGAGCACCGGTGCGGCGGACTCAACGGTAATGGTGTTGGTAGTCGTCCCGATCGGAAGATCGAAATCTACCGCGATCCGATCCTGAATGCGCACCTCAATGCCGGTTTTGCTGACCGTCTTGAACCCCGCGGCGCTCGCCGAGATCGAGTAAGCGC
>Ga0193753_10002087_pt1 | contig 16240 bp, 12 predicted proteins | sample H1c2metaG_FD_144925 | JGI IMG/M metagenome (GOLD analysis project Ga0193753, IMG submission 144925) | Soil microbial communities from a riparian zone of the East river system, Colorado, United States - H1c2 | ecosystem: Environmental > Terrestrial > Soil > Riparian zone | place: USA: East... | reverse complement strand
GGGCTTTGACCATGGGCCGGATAGACGAACACACGCTGCGGCGGCGGAGCCGGCACCGCATAGGTTCGAGGCGGCGGCGTCACACAGGCGCTCAGCAAACCCAGCAGCGCCACCGGGATGGCCCCCACGACAACACGTGAAAGACGTCGATAATTTACCAATATCATGCGTTCAAATCCTCCAGTCCCTTTGTGAATTCAACGCTGAACGTTGTTCTTAGTTGACAGGAAATAGGCCCTAGAGTTCGCTTTGAGCGTGTAAATGCACCTTAAAAGCCCGGGGACAACCCCGGGCCTTAAGGGTTCTCCCAAGCCAGCTATTTCTTGGGCTTACGGAATTTTAATATGAACTGATCAGTCTTTCCGCGGATCGACGGATCGAACACGGTCGCTGTGCGAGGATCGGCGGCGTTCGCCAATACATCGCTGGCCCCGACGAACTCAAACCCGGCGTCCGTGACTTCCTTCTTCACCACTTCGGCATCGATTCGGTGCAGGGTCTTGGTATCGCGCAGTCCTGAGCCGGCAGCCGCCGAATGGTCGAGCACCACGTACAAGCCGCCTGGCTTGAGCGAATTCAAAACGCCCTTGTTGTACCCGACCACATCGACCGGGAAATTGTGCAGGTCATGGTAGTTCTGCGACGTGAACACCAAGTCCACCGGCGCCGGCGGAGCAAGGCTGGTCAGCGGCCCAACCACCACACTGACATTCGCATAGTGCGAATCCGCGGCGATCGCCTTCACTCTCGCCGCCAGATCCGGCATGTCTGCGGGCGCATTGGCGGGGCGTTCCGGCACCAGAGCATACACATGTCCCTTGGGGCCGACGGCCTTGCTGAAGAGACGGGTGAAATAACCGCCGCCCGGCAACAACTCGCCAACTTGCTCGCCGGACTTCACGCCGAGAAACTCCAGCGTCTCTCCCGGCTTGCGACCGGCATCGCGCTCCTTGTCGGTATCGGGTCGATTGCTGTCGGCGACGGCCGCCTTGATGTTGGCGGGAATGCTTGCTGCGTGGACGCAGGTCGCGGATAGCGACAGCGATGCGGCCAGCATCGCTGCGAGAATCAGTGGATTGCGAATCATAGAACACTCCGTTTAATTATCGGCCAGCGAAACACTTTGTTATGCATCGAGTTTAGCATTTGTACTCCCCAAGCGCGGCTTCGCTTCGGCACTGACACACACGTCGGGTTATCATGCGGGCATGAGTTTAAGCGTTTTCGATATCTTCAAGATCGGCATTGGCCCGTCCAGCTCGCACACCATGGGGCCCATGAACGCCGCGCGGGATTTCGCCGAATTGCTGGCTGCGCGCCAGCTGTTGGATGCAACCGCACAGGTCTCTGTGCAACTTTATGGATCTTTGGCGCTTACCGGCCGCGGACACTGCACCGACCGCGCCGTCCTGCTGGGACTCGAGGGCATGAGCCCGGACACCATCGATTCGACGAGCATCGAACCTACGCTGCAGCGCATCCGCGGCGCCAATCGCCTGCGTTTGCTGGGCCGGCATGAAATTGAATTCGATGAACCCTTGAACCTGCTGTTTCATACCGATCAGGTGTTGCCGGGCCACTCCAATGGGATGCGCTTCACCGCGCACGATGCCGCGCAAAAAGTGTTGGCGCGCGAGGAGTACTACAGCATCGGCGGCGGATTTGTGCTTCGGGCGGGAGCGGAAATGAATGCCGGCGCCGCCCGCGGCGCACCGCCCTTCGAATTCGGCTCCGGCGCGCAATTGCTCGAACTTAGCAAGGCGCAAGGCCTGGAGATTCACGAGTTGATATTGGCCCGCGAACGCACCTGGCGCAGCGACGCCGACGTGCAGGCGGGTCTCATGCGCATTTGGCAGGTCATGCAGGACTGCGTCCGCCGCGGCTTCGAAGCTCAAGGCTTGCTGCCCGGCGTACTGGGCGTGCGGCGCCGCGCGCCGAAACTCTATCGGCAGCTGACGAGCGGCGATCCGTTGAGCCCCATGCACGCATTGGATTGGGTCAACGCCTACGCGCTTGCGGTAAATGAAGAGAACGCCGCGGGCGGCCAAGTGGTGACCGCGCCCACCAACGGCGCCGCCGGCATCGTACCGGCCGTGTTGCATTATTATCGGCGCTTCGAGGCGGGTGCGGACGACACCGGTGTGGCGCGATTTCTGCTTACGGCCGCCGCGATTGGCATGCTCTACAAGCAAAACGCCTCCATCTCCGGGGCGGAAATGGGTTGTCAGGGCGAGGTGGGGGTCGCATGCTCCATGGCCGCGGCCGGCTTGGTCTCAGCGCTCCACGGCAGCAACGAGCAGATCGAAAACGCGGCGGAAATCGGCATGGAGCACAATTTGGGACTGACCTGCGATCCGGTCGCGGGCCTGGTCCAAATCCCGTGCATCGAACGCAATGCCATGGGTTCGGTCAAGGCCATCAACGCTGCGCGCCTCGCGCTGCGCGGCGACGGTTCGCACAAGGTGTCGCTCGACCAGGTGATCAACACGATGCGCCAGACCGGTCTCGACATGTCCACGATCTACAAGGAAACCTCGCAGGGCGGCCTCGCCGTCAATGTCCCGGAATGTTGACGCCGGCGATGCCGGGCGGCGCGGGCACCCTACCCCGTCGCCTGCAGCCCCTGCGCGATACCGCTGATGGTCGCACGCAGCGCGCCGAATAGCGCCTGATCCTGCCGCTGCGTCGCCCGCCAGCGCCGCAGCAAATCCACCTGCATCAGGTGCATCGGGTCGATATAGGGGTTGCGCAGCATGATCGAGCGCTGCAATGTCGGATCGCTGTCGAGCAATCGTTCCGATCCGCGCAGGCGCAGCACCAGGCTCAAGGTCAGTGCATACTCTTTGGCAATGGGCGCGCCGTGAATCCGGAGCCGGTCCGGCGCAAGCGCATCGTAGTGGCTCGCAATCTCCAAATCCGTTCGCCCCAGCATGGCCTCCACATCGTCGAGCAGATGGCCGAAGAACGGCCAATGCGCCGCCATGCGCATGACGACCTCTTCGCCGTGAAGCTGCAGTGCAGCTTCAAGTCCGCTGCCAAAACCGAACCAGCCGGGCAACATGTGCCGGCTTTGTGTCCACGCAAACACCCAGGGAATTGCCCGCAGCGCGTCCACGCCGTTGCCACCGTCGCGCGTTGCCGGACGCGATGCGATATGCATGCGCTCGATCACGTCGAGCGGCGTCGCTGCGCGGAAGTACTCGAAAAAATCTGAACTGCCGAACACCAACTCGCGATAGGCCTTGAGGCTGTGCGATGCGATGGTTTGCATTGCGGCAATGAGCTCGGGCGCGATCGGCGGCGCATCCGTGACATGAGCCGTCGCCAAGGCCACCGAAGCGAAGGTCCGCTCGAGCGTTCGCATCGCAATGGGACGCAGCCCGTAGCTTTGGTTGACCACTTCGCCCTGCTCGGTCAGGCGCAATATCCCGCGCATCGAGCCGCCGGGCAGCGACTCCACCAGATGTTCAGTGCGTCCTCCGCCGCGGGCCGGAGTGCCGCCGCGGCCATGGAATACCAACAGGTTCGTGCCGGTTGCCCGGGCCGCGTCCATCAATTGAACTTGCGCGGCCTGCAATGCCCAGCGCGATGCCGCGATCCCGCCTTGTTTGTTCGTGTCCGAATAGCCGATGACCACGACTTGGCGGTTGCCGCGCGAGTCAAGATGCCGGCGATAAGCAGGCTCGGCGTGCAGTGCGCGTAATACCTCGCCCGCCGTTTCCAGCGTATCGATCGACTCGAGCAGCGGCGCCACGTCGAGCGGACACTCGCCGCTGCGCTTGTCCGTGATATCGGCCCATCTCGCCAGCAGCAGGACGGCGAGAACGTCCTCCGGTCCCCGGGCGCCGCTTACGATGTACTCGCCGATGGCACGGCCGCCGAATTTATGCCGTGCCTGCGCGATGGCTTCAAACACCCAGAGGCTGCGGCGGCCGATCGCGTCCAAAGTCCCGGTCGGCCCTTGGTCACGAACCAGAAAATCATGCAACCGCCGTAAGCGCTCCTGCGCGGGCAAACCGGGCCAGTCTTTTTGATCCAGTCCCTGCGCAATCACCTCATCATGCAGACGGGCATGCTGAATCACGTCAAGCGTCGCCAGATGAAAACCGAATGTGCGCACGCGCCGCATGAGCCGCCGCACTAAAAAGTAACCAGCGTGACGCCCGCGATTCTCGAGCAAGCTGCCGGCCGCCAGCCCCACATCCGCCAGCAGCTCGTCTGGATTTTGGTACGCATTGGGCCGTCCTTCGTAGGTTGCCTGCAGGCGCTCGCTGATTTGGCCGAAAAAGACGCGGTACGGCATGCGATCGTGGCGCGCGGGCGCCAGGGCTTTCGCGCCCGGCAATATCGCCGTGTAGCCTTCGATGCGCTCGGCCAGCTTGGCGCTCACGCCGACGCGATTCGCGCTTTGACTCAAGGACTCGGCCAGCTGCCCGCACTCGGAAAAATACGTCGATACGATCAACTGCTGGTGCCGGTGCAGCGTCTCGCGGATGGTCTTGCCGTGAATGTCGGCGTTGCCGTCCATGTCGCCGCCCACCCATGAGCCGAAGCGCAGAATGTTGGGCACATCCAGCGTTTCGACCGGAACCGAATAGGCATGAGCCAGCGCCGCCTCAATTTCCTCGTAGAACAACGGCACGACGCGGTAGAGGATGTCGATCAGATAGAACAGCACATGCTCGCGTTCGTCGACCACCGTCAAGCCTTCGCGCGGATGCTCTTCGGTCTGCCAGATGCTGGTGATTTCGGACCGCATGCGGGCCCAGAGCGTGTCCACTTCGGCGCGCGTGGATCCGGGGTTGGTTCTCTCCAGCAGGTCATGCGCGATGTGCTGCTGCTTGCGCAAAATGGTTCGGCGCGTGGATTCAGTCGGATGTGCCGTGAATACCGGCTCGATGCTCATCTTGCTGATGAGGTCCACGGCTTGTTCGAGCGACACGCCGGAGCGCTGCAGGCGCCCGATGCAATCGGCGATTCCGCCCGGCTGGGAGGTACTCGAATCGCTCAGATATTCCCGGCGCCGGCGGACGCGGTGCGCCTTTTCCGCGGTATTGACCGCCATGAACCAAATGGAGAAAGCACGCGTGAGATCAGTGGCAGCAGTGGGCGAGCGGCCGGTCGCGCGGTTCTGCAAATCGGCGGCACCTTGCGCATCACCCTCGCGTCGCTTGAGCGCCGCCACCCGATCGCCCTCGACCAGATCGAAGAACTCCTCCCCGCCCTGATCGCGAAGCGTCTCGCCGATCAGGCCGCCCAGCGCATGCACATCCTCGCGCAGCGCGGCGTCCTTGACCGGAAATTGAATGCTTTGGCGATACATAATGCTAGGCTCTCACGGGGAACACGGAGAAATAGTATGAGCTTGTTGGCGCAGATCGCTATATTTCTCGCCGCCGCCGTCATTGCAATACCGATTTTTCGCCGCTTCAAGCTGGGCTCGGTGCTAGGTTATCTCACCGCCGGTATGATTATCGGTCCTGCCAGCTTGGGACTCGTCAGCAGCGTCGATGCCACCCAGAATATCGCGCAGTTCGGAATTGTGCTGCTGATGTTCGTCATCGGGCTGGAACTGCAGCCCTCGAGATTGTGGGTGCTGCGCAGGTCGATCTTCGGCTTGGGCTCGGCACAGGTCCTGGCGACCACAATCGGCGTCAGCGCGGCCGCTTACTTCATTTTCGAGCAAACGTGGCAAGCGGCGCTGGTCATGGGTTTTGCGTTGTCGATGTCCTCGACGGCGCTGGCGCTGCAGCTGCTCGCCGAACGCGGACAGCTCAATTCGCAGTTCGGCCGCTCCGCATTCAGCATCCTGCTGTTTCAAGACGTCTCGGTAATGCCGGCACTCGCGCTGCTGCCGCTGCTTGGGGTGGCCTCCGCAAAATCCGCGGGACCGGGCGGCTGGCTGGTGATCAAGCTCATTGCCGTACTTGCCACGGTGATCATCGGCGGCCGCTATGTACTGCGCCCCATGCTGCGCATCATCGCGGCCTCGAAGGTTGCGGAGGCCTTTACCGCGGCGGGTCTGTTGATCGTGCTGGGAACGGCGCTGCTGGTGAGCCAGGTCGGTTTGTCGCTGTCGCTGGGGGCTTTCCTTGCCGGTGTGCTGCTGGCTGACAGCGAATTCCGCCACGAGTTGGAAGCGGACATCGAACCGTTCAAGGGCCTGCTGCTGGGGCTGTTCTTCATCAGCGTCGGCATGTCGGCGAACTTGGGTTTGGTTCGCGAAAAACCCTTCCTTATCATAGGTTTAACAATCGGCCTGGTGGCATTGAAAATCCTCGTTTTATGGGCCATTGGCCGTGTTTCCGGGCTCTCGACGCGCGCCAGCCGCGGGTTGGCCATCAGCCTGCCCTCGGGCGGTGAGTTCGCCTTCGTCTTGTTCGGCCTTGCGGCGGCCTTGCAGATCATGGACACGGAGACTTCCGAGCTGCTGGTGCTGGTGGTGACCGCCTCGATGATCTTGAGTCCCGTGCTGCTCGCCCTCTATGACGTGACCTTCACGGCAAGCGAATCCGACGGCCGGCCGTTCGACACGCCGGTCGAGCTTTACCCAAAAGTCATCATCGCCGGCTTCGGACGCTTCGGGCAAATCGTCGGCCGCATCCTCTTGGCGAAGAAAATCGCTTTCACGGCACTGGAGGTCAGTCAGACACAGGTCGACTTTTTGCGCCGCTTCGGCAATCAGATTTATTACGGCGACGCCTCGCGACTGGAACTGCTGCGCGCGTCGCATGCCGAGAATGCGGAGGTCTTCGTGCTTGCCATCGATGATGTCGAGGCGTCGGTGAAAACCGCCGAACTGGTCCGCCAGTACTTTCCGCATTTGAAGGTCTTCGCTCGCGCACGCAATCGCCAGCATGCATTTCGGCTGATGGACGTTGGGGTGCGCTACATCATTCGCGAAACGCTGGTCTCCAGCCTGGAAATGTCGGTGCAGGTGCTCGAATCACTGGGGCTGTCGAAATCCAAGGCCGTGGAGACCGTGCACCAGTTTCGCGTGCATGATGAAGCGGTCATGGCCAAGCAGTACGCCGTGAAGGACGACGAGAAGAAATTTTTGCAAACCAGCCGCGAATCGGCGGAACAGCTCATGCATCTGTTCGAGGCGGACAGCGATCAACCCGCCGAGGAGTCTGCGCGGCGCATTGCCGCCAATTCGTAGTAATACGGCACTGCGAATTTACGGGGTCTAACGCGTAGGGAAGGTGAGAAGACTCAAGGCACGAAAGGCAACAGTGCCTTGAGTCTTCTCACCCTCCCCAACGAGTGATAGCCGATCAATGTCACGTGCCGACACTACCAAGGGGCGACGGCCATTCGAATCGCACTTTGGCGGCTAGTGAGGTTGAGCGACCCTGACAGACTTGGGGGCATGGGAAGTTTCCAGGCACTGCTCTTCCGTGCCTGGAAGCTTCCCATCCCCAATACTAGTGCGGGTTCAGCAGCACCGTGGTATCGAAGCTTTCGAAGCTGGTCAGCACCCGGCGATACGCGTTGTGCATGATGCGCTGAGCGTTTTTGTCCGCCCGCGCGCCCAGCAGCATGCGGATCACCACATCGTCCTGCGGCCGCGCCACGTCCTCGCCCAGCAGCTGGTAGGTGAAGCGCGCCAGGCGCTGTGACATTTCATTGGCGAACTTGTAACGGATGGCATCGCTGCCGTCGCCGTTGCCGACCTTGGCTTCCTCGGCGATCTCGCAAATCAAGCGCGTGATGAACCGCGCCTTGTCGACGAGGCCCAAGTCGGAGAAGAACTCGATTTCAGATTGTATGTTCATCCGGCTGGGAAGAAGTCAATGGGTTTGGTGGCCGTCAATGCCGCGACATCTTTCGCGTCGAACTTAAACAGTTTGATTCGCGCCACGAGCTTGTTCTCGAATTCGGCGTCGTGCAGCTCAGAAGAAATGACGCGCGCCGCGGTGATATCGCCGGAGGGCGCAATGGTCAACTCGATCACGACCTTGCCTTGCAGCGCCGGATTGTCGCGCAATGCGCGCGCGTACATCGCATCGATCGCGCCCTTGTTCTTGGTAAACACTAAGGCGATCTCATCGGCGCTGCGCGAGGCTTTGCCGCTGCCGCCGGAACGTGTGGCCGCTTGACCGGAAGCACCGAGATTCGGATCCTTGACCTGCGTGGTGTAGATGCCCCGCAACGAGCCTGAACCGGAAGCGAGTCCGCTGCTGGTGGGCGAATTGATGCCGCCGCTGTTACCGCCGGCCTTCGAGCTGATGATGCTGCGGGTGACCTGCGTGACATCGCCGGGGTCCGTGGTCTTTTGCTGATTCTTCTGGAATTTGTCCAGGTCGATCTGGCGCAGCGCCGCGAGATCATCGAGGTTCGCCAACAAGCCGCTCTTCGAGGCTTTGACGCGCGGATCCACCGGCTGCGGCGGCGTCGGCACCTTTTGCACCGGCACCTTCTCCACCGGCTTCTCCTTGGGCGGAGGGGGTGGCGGAGGCGGCGGCGGGGGCGGTTCCATGACCAGCTGCACGACACGTTCCGGCAGGGAATCCGTATTGTTGACCCGCTCGGTCCGCGGCAGAAAGGGCATGATGACCGCGATAATCGCGAACACAATGGCCAGGTTGCGCAGGATGACGCGGAAGCGGCGCTCTGTCTCCTCGGACGGCGCCCAAGGCAGGTCGTAGCGCCGGTAGTACGGCACCAGGCCCGAGGGGACGCGGCTTGCGGCGGGGTTGAGGGCACCCATTTATGTCGCCGCCCTTTCGCGCTCGACGACGGCAAACGACACCTTGCCGTACTCCGCTTCGCTGCACGTCAACATGATCTTCTTCAGCACGCTGTACGGCGTGCTCTTGTCGCCCATGATGGTGACTTCGCGCTTGGCAATATCGGCCTGCTGCGCGCTGCGGATGCTGCGGTCGTTTTGCGCCATGAGCGCCGTTTTAAGGGGCGCAAAGAACGGCCCCTGATTGGCGACCAAATCCTGCAACGATCCCACCAGGTTCCCGTCCACGTAGAGCGAATCCTTGGTGATCATGACAACCACCGCGGCGCTCGGCTTGCGGTCGGATATGGACTGTGGAATCGAGATGTTCTTCGTATTCGGCAGAATGTCCACTTCAGCCGTGTGCGCAAGCAAGAACACCACGAGAATGGTCATCATGTCGATGAAGGGAATCAGCGCAAAGTGGTTCGCGCCATGCCTGCGTTCCCGATGCCGTTTGATGCGGTAAGACGTCATGTCGGCGCATCTCCAATGGCGATGTCGGGAAACAGCTCCGCCTTGGAGAACGGCGGCGTCGGAATTTGATAGACGCGCACCGTGTCCATCACCTGCACCAGAACGTCGTAGGGCACGGCAGGTCCGGGCAAAATAGTCGCGTCGGTCATTTCCGGAAACTGCGATTTGATCTGACGCATGAATTCCGACAGATGATCCAGGTCATAGCCGGCCGGCGTATTTTCAATCGTCTTCAGCGGGCCCGAATTACGGTCATTGATCAGCAGATCGTTCGGCCGAATGATCACCTCGAGCTTCAACCCTTTCGGCAACTCAACAGGAGCGGTGTTGCTGGCCGGCAGGTTCAGCTGAAGGATGTTCGTCTTGGAAAAGACCGCGGTAAAGATCAAGAAAAACACCAGGATCACCATCATGTCGATCATCGGCACGATGTTCAAATCATCCCGCCCCTGGTGGTAGCGGGCGTGATTGCGTCGGACGAGGCGCGCAGCTTTTGACTTCATGAAAGACGACCTAGGATGCTGTCACTTGATCAGATGCTGCCGCGGGCGGCGGCCGGGGTTCGCACCGACGGCGTCGGCGCCGGTTCATGAGTCTTGTCGGTCTGGCGCTCGGTGATCGAGTTCAAGAACTTCACCGACGCGATCTCCAAACTGTCGATCAGCGAGGTGGTCTTCGATTCCAGAAACATGTGCGACAGCAGCAGCGTGATGGCGACGAACAGACCTGAGGCGGTGTTGTTCATGGCCACCGAGATCGCGGCAGCCAGGAGGCTGGCCTTCTCCGCGGGATTCGCCGTTGCGACCGCGCTGAAGGCACCGATGAGGCCGGTGATGGTACCGAGCAAACCGATCAACAGGCCGACGTTTGCCAGCGACGAAAGATAGTGGGTGCGCTTCTCGATTCTCGGGATGACTTCGAGCAGGCTCTCGTCCATGGCCTTTTCGATGTCATCGCGGCGCCTGGCGCTCGCGACTCGCGCCACACCGTAATTCAGGATGGTGGCGATCGAAGCCTTGGAGTTGTGGCACAGCCCCACGACTTGCTTGAAGTTTCCGGCGCTCAACGCCGGCACCAGCGATTCCCACAGGCTGCGATTGCGGATGGTTTCGCGGGTCAGGTACACGTATCGCTCGATGGCGATCGCGACGCCGACCACGAATATCAAGGCCAGCGGGTACAGGAACACTCCGCCGTCCTTGAAGAAATTGACTGCCGAACTCATGAAATTCATCTGCGCGCTCCTAGATAAACTCTATCTTTCGAATATGCCGATTCAACCAGATTCCGTAAAATCGGCTATGACTTACTTCTCACCCTGGTCCGACGGGCGAGCCCGTGCACCATTTTGGGACGTGTCTGCTTGCACGGCCTTGTAATACACGACTTCCCGCTTAAAAACGTCCCGGTCGACCGGGGCCAAGATCTCATCAACCAGGCTGTTCATCGGCTTCCCGGCCAAATCTCCGATGTCGGACTTCTTCCAGGGGACGATGTACATGACCTTTGGTTGCTCCCGATCGCCCGTCACCGTGGCGGTGCCCAATTCCAGACGATCGGTGCTTCCCGGGGCCTTTTGACCCGGTCCCGCGGCGGTTCGAGGGGCGGCGGCGGCTGGCTTCGAGGTAGTGGCACGCGGCTCACCTGCCTCGGACTGGGGGGTCGCTGGCTGTGAGGTATTGGCGCGCGGCTCGCCCGCTTCGGATTGGGGGGTCGTCTTGGAAGGGGCCTTTGCAGCCGGCGTCGTGGCTGCCGGCGCCGGAGGCGGGGCCGGCGGCGGCGGATCGGTTTGTTGAGCGGAGACACTCACGCCCCAGCACAGCAGCAGACCTATGCTCGCTATTTTCATCAAAACATTCATGCGGGTTCCTCCTTCTTGGCGGCGGGCGCCGGTGCACCGGCACGCTTGCGCAGTTCAATCACCCAGCCGGCAACTTGTTTGTTGTCGCCGGCAATTTCGAGGTAACGCTGAAACTGCTCCAGCGCCTTCTGCGGCTCACCGAGGTACAAATCGTAGAGCACGCCCAAATTCAGATGGGCTTGTGCGTAGTTTGGTTCAGCATCAATCGCATGCAAGTAGGCCGCCTCCGCCTCCGTGAACTTGCCTAGCTTACGCTCGACGATACCCAATTCATCGCCGGCAATGGCGTTCGCAGGAGCAGCCTGCAGCGCCGCTTTGAATGCGGCCTCCGCATCCGGCAATCGAGAATCGTGAAGATACATCAGTCCAAGATTTAATTGGGGTCCCGCAAACTGCGGATAGGCAACGCTGAGCTGCTTGAACTCGAGTTCCGCGTCCGTACTGCGGCCCGACTTCATCAATTGCAGAGCCTGGCTGTATTGCTGGGCGGCACGCGGCGGAATCGGCGTCTCGGCGGCAGCGCCGCCCGCGACGGCATTTGTAGAATTTACCGATCCCGTTGCGCCGGCGCCCGCAGGAGTTGATCCACCGCCACCGGGGTTTGGTGCGCTCATAGGCGCCGCGGACGCGGGTTGCGTTGCTTGCGCGCGCGCAGGCTGCACCGGCGTGCTGTGACAGCCGGCCAGCAGCGCAAGCACGCTGAAGCTAACGAATCGATTCAACCTGCTGTTCACCGATCTCCACCTTGCCGTAGCGGCCTGGATTGAGTTGCGCGAGCGCGGCAAAGCTCTTTTGTACCCACTCGTCGTAGGTACCGTCTTTGGTGCGTGCGGCGTTGACCTCGTGCAACTTGATGGCTCTCTCCTCGAAGGGGAAGGCCTGCTCCTCGAGCAGCACGTCGTATTGTTCCAATTCGTCCTTCTTCAGATTTTTAGGCCGTTCCGAGCTCATCAGATCCTTGCCCAATTGCCGGTACAGTTCCGCGCTCTCAAAAGTCGCCGCGGTGGTCACCTCCGCGACTTGATAATCCGCGGCGGCTTCGTAGGCCTTGAGCGCCGCTTCCATCGCCTTGCGCTTTTCGGCAAGAGACTTCTTGAGAGGCACAACCAATTTTACGTTCTTGAACTGCTCGCGTGCAGGCGTCGCGAGCGTCAACGTCGCCTTGGCCGCAAGGGCACGGCTGCGGTCCGTGCGCGCCGTGCCCGCCGCACGATCCGCGGCAACGATGTCCTTCAGCCAGTAATCTCGGCCGCTGTAGTCGCCCGACTTCACCGCGATCAAGCTCAACTTGTTGCGCGCTTCCATCGCGGGATTCAAGGGCTGCGGGAAGTGTTTCACAAAGGCCTCGAGCATCACGCGCGACTTCGCGGAATTGCCGGCCTTGTCGTAAAGATCCGCGGCTTGCAGGGTCGCTTCCCGCTGCACCTCCGGCGTCTCCTTGGGCGATTGAGAAATCTGTTCGAATTCGACAGCCGCCTGGCCCGGCTTGTTCGACGCCGAGTAAGCCACGGCAAGGTTGCGGGTGACGTCGGCCTGCAGCGGGCTTTGCGGGAAATTACGCCGGAAGCCTTCCAGCACAGGTATGGCGCGGTCCCATTGCTTTTGAGTCACGAGCAGCGCAGCGGCATCGAAATCGGCGTTCGCGCGAACTTTCGAGGAGGGTGCAAGTGCGGCGACCCGCAAGAAGTCATCAACCGCGGCCCCGCTGTCGCCGGCCTTGCTCTTTTGTTCGGCCTGCTTGTAGATGGAGGCCGCCAGCCTCTCGACGATCGCGCTGCGCTCCGGATCATTCGGCGGCATCACAGCCTGCGCATGCGTATAGGCGGCTTCAGCTTTGTCAAAGACGCCTTGATCGAAATTCGAGTTGCCTATCACGGTCCAGGCGATGCGCTGTTTTGCGACATCCACCGGCGGCTGCTTCGCGAGCAGCGCTTCGGAAGCGGACACTGCGCGCAGGTAATCCTTCGCCGCGTAGAGCTCGGTTGCAGCCTTGGTCAAGACCTGAGCGCTCTCGGGATGCGCCGGGAAAGTCTGTGCGAACTTCAAAGAGCTGTCGATGGTCTTCTGGTGCAGCGTCGCCTTGGCCTCGCCCGACAAGGTGTCTTCTTGTTTGCCATAGGCGATGATGGCAGCGTAGCCCGCCGCGGCCGCCTTCTCATGATCGCCGTAATGGTAGGCGGTGCTCTCATATTCCTGGGCAGCATCGAGATACTGTTTGCTCTCGAATAGCGTGTCCGCCAGCAAGTAGTTGGTAACCGCGGATCCCGCATCGTCCGGCCACGAGCGCAAATAGCTGCGATACCACTTCGCCGCTTCCTGATAGTCGGCAACTTCCTTGGTTTTCTGCGCCTGCGCGTGATAGTACTGCGCCACGTCCTTGAGGTTGGTTTTCAGCACCGCAACGACTTTCGCTTCTCCGTTGGGATCGCGCCCCTGCCAGTACGCGGTACCAAAATTGTAGTTCTCGACGAACTCCTTTTTGCCCTGCAGCACCAGTTGCGGGAATCCGCCCTTTTGGTAGGCCTCGATCGCCTGCATCTCCAGCAGCGGCGCCTTCTCGTTGTTGCGGTCCAGAGAGACGAATGCGCGGTAGCTGTCCGCCGCATCCGTATAGCGTTCTTTCTCCATGTAGAGATCGCCCAGGCGCGCGTACAAGAGATATGAGTACGGGCGCGGCACCCCGCCCCGGGTCGCGCGGCGCTTGACGAATTCCTGAATGGTTTTAGGACCGTCAAGATAGGAGAAGGTGATGGACATCACTCGAAACGTGTCCTCCACCAATTCGCGATTCGGACGGCTCAAGGTGTCGAGCTCGATCAGGGCGTTCGCGTCGCGTTTGGAAATCAGCACCGAATCCAACACGCCCGCGAAGGAGTCCAGGCTGCGCTCATTCTCGCCCTGCTTGAACAGCGACCAGCCGTGCTTGTACAAGCTCTGGTTATAAAACGCGGAAGTGGAACCCGATTTGATGACCGCTTCGTAAGCGGCCTGCGCCTTGGGATACGACTTGCCCGAGAACAACAACTCGCCGCGGCGGAACTGCGTTTCGTCCATGAACCGGCTGTTCGGGTACTGCGCCACGAGCTGATCCAGGGAAGCGAGCGCCCGGTCCGGCTGCGCGTTCAGTTCATAAGCGCGCGCCAACTGGTAGAGCACCGAATCATTGCGCTCATACTTGGGATAGGCCTTGAGCAGCGCGGTATACAAATGAATGGCTTCCGTCGCGCGCAATCCTTCGTTGGTAACCAGCTCGCGCTCAATGCGTTCAGACTCCGAGCTCTCCAAATTCAAGTCGCCCAGACGGCGCAGTGCCTCGGAGCGCAACGCCGCATCACCGGCATTCAAATCCAGGAAGCGCTTGTAGCTTTCCATGGTCTTGGCCGGATCCACATTCTTCGGCGGATCGGGATTCACATCCACCTGCTGATTTTCGAGGTCCTTGATCGTCGGCGGTTTTTTGGGGGCGGCGGATGCGGCCGCGCCGAACAGCACCGCCAGTATGGCTGCACCACACGTCAGTTGTGAGACCGCGGCCTTCATGGCTTGGTCTCCGGGGGCGGCTCGGCAGGCGTACTCGGCGAGGCGGTATCCGGCGTTTTTGGCGCGGGTTTTGCCGGCCCATTCGAGGTGCGGTCATAGATCGCCGCCAGCTCGTAGCGCGCCTGAACCTCGTAGGTTTCGATGCGCTGCTTTTGCCCTTCGAGTTCACGGATAGCGAGCGACTGCAGAAATTCGTTTTGCCGTACCGAGACATCCGCCAGGCGCTCGTGCAGCTCGTCGATCCGGGCGCGGATGGCCGCAATACGCGCGGCGTAACCGCCGGTCGTCAATGGCGTGCCGACGCGGGCCTGGCGGACCAGAACGGCACGCTTCTGGGTTTCCTTCAATGCGCCCTCGAGCTCCTTTACCGAACGACGCTCGTTCCACAGCCTTGCCTTGAAACTCTCCGACAGGCGCCAGTACATGACGCCCTTCATGAGCCGGTGCTTTTCGCGCATTTCGGCCAGATCCGGATCGTTCGGGTGGGCGGCGAGGTAATCCTCGATGTTCTTCAGGCGCGCCCAGGTTTGCTGCTCTTCCGGAGTCCCCAGCGCGGCCACATCATTGGATTTTTCGATCTCATTGATGCGCGATTCGAAATCCACGCGTTTCTGCGTCAAGCCATCCAGATCGGTGGCGGCCAATACGGCATCGGCCTTCGGCACGCGCAGGTTGTAGGCTTCCTTGCGCGTATCCAGCATGTCGTCGTAGGCCGAAACATCATCGCGCCAATCATCGAGATTGCGGCTCATGAAATTGAGTTCGCGGTAATTCTTGAGGCCCTCTTGGAACTCGTTGCTCGCCAACAGCGCGTACAGATAACGCGACTCAGGTGCGTTGGGCAGATTGCTGAGCTGCCAGTACCAGGTCAGCGTGTCTTTCTTATCGTCGCTCAAAAGACGATCGAGCAGCTTGCCGCTGCGAATTCCTTCGATCGAATCGTCGATCTGCTTGATTTCGTTGTCGAACGACTCGATCGCCGTGGTGTAGAACTCCGCGGCCTGTCCCAGCGCGGAGAGCTGCACGTAGGCGTACGGTACGGTTAGAAAAGACTCCTGCACCGCCGAGTCGAGCATGCTGCGCTTGCGCAGCTCGAGCCATGGCACCAGGGCACGCTTGAATTCGCCCATACCGGCGTCCGCCCAGCCGACGCCCAGCAACGCCTTGCTCGAATACGGTCCTTCCAGGCGCACGCGCTGCAGTATCGGCTTCGCCTCCGCCGCGCGCTGTCCCTGCAATAACGCGAAGCCAAGCGCCAAATTGGCCTTGTCCTTCAGGGCGAGCAGCTCCTCGCTGCGGGTCTGCATGGTTCCCACCCGATCGAGGAAGGTGATCGCTTCCTGCAGACGTTCTCTGCGCACCAATGCCACGCCGAGATTGAATTGCGCATAGGCAGTCCAGTCAGGGGCGCCTTTCCAACTGCTCAACGCCGTGATGGCGTCGTCGTAGCGCCCCTGTTTCATCATGAGCTGCGCCAGCAACATGTAACGCTCTGCGTTGATACGCGGATCGATCTTGTCCGAAACTTCACGCAAGGCGCGCTCTGACTCGCCCAGATAGCCGCGTTGATACCAAACCTTGCCCAGATAGAACCAGGCGCGGTTGCGCACGAATTCGGACGTATTCTTCTT
>Ga0193753_10002085_pt1 | contig 16249 bp, 13 predicted proteins | sample H1c2metaG_FD_144925 | JGI IMG/M metagenome (GOLD analysis project Ga0193753, IMG submission 144925) | Soil microbial communities from a riparian zone of the East river system, Colorado, United States - H1c2 | ecosystem: Environmental > Terrestrial > Soil > Riparian zone | place: USA: East... | reverse complement strand
GGGAACCGGGCGGCGAACCGGTCGCCGATGCGAAAGATGGCGTTGACCGTCCCCTGCGACGCAATGCTCCGGATCGGCAGGCTCCGCCACTCGGGGAACTGCTGATCCACCAGCTCGGTACCCGGTGCATGAGCCCCGTCCTGGTGAGCGGACCGTGAGGTCCTCATAGTCGGGGGCATGTCCGAATCGACGGTGTGGGCTGAGCGGATCGCCGCATGGCGGTCCAGCGGCCTGAGTGCGGAGAAGTTCTGCGTTGGGCGCGAGTTCACGGTGCACTCGCTGCGAAACTGGCGGCGACGTCAGCTGCAGGCCGATCGTCTGTGCGGCCCGAGTTCGGTGAAGCTCGCCCGTGTCGAGGTGGTGGCCAAGCCGACGGAGGTCGCGGCCGTGGCGCCCTTGTGGTCGGGCGTGGCCGTCGAGGTCGGCGCTGCGCGGGTCACGGTGGCGCGCGAGTTCGACCGGGCGGCCCTGGCCGCGGTGGTGGACGTGCTGATTCGACAGGGGATGGTCCGGCCGTGATCCCGCACGGGGTCGAGGTGTTCGTCGGACTGGAGCCGATTGACCTGCGCTGGGGCTTCGACCGCCTGGCCGGGCTCGTGCTCGATCGGATCGGCCGCGATTCGCGGAGCGGAGCGCTGTTCGTCTTCTTCGGCCGGCAGCGAGCGGCGATCAAGATCCTGTTCTTCGACGGGACCGGCCTGTGCCTGCTCTACAAGCGCCTCGATCGGGGACTCTTCCGCCTGCCACGTCCACTGCACGACGACGATCGGGTGGTGAGGATGGATGAAGCAGCGCTGGAGAGCTTGCTCGACGGCGTCGACTTGGAGGTCGGCACACGGAGCTCTCGCCGACGGTCACTTCGTCACTGACCCGGTCGAATGTTGGCGCTCGATCTCGACACACGGGAGCGGCGCTGGTTACGCAGAGGACGTGAGCTCGCGGAGCACCATGACGTCGACTGCGGCCGCGGAGCGGATCGCCGAGCTCGAGGCCGCGCTGGCGAGCGAGCGTGAGCGCGCGGAGGCGTTGGCGGCCGAGCGGACGGCGCTGGAGGCCGAGCGAGACCGGCTGCGCGAGGCCTATCAGCAGGTGAAGCTGGAGCTGGAGCTCCTCAAGCGGCGGCTGTTCGTCGCCAAGGCGGAGCGGATCGACACCGCCCAGCTCGAGCTCGAGCTCGGTCACAAGCTGGCGGCTCTGGACGACCTGGCGCGTCGGCTCGCCGAGGAGGGCGGGGACAAGGTGCCGCCGCCGACGGACCGGCCCCGGGTTCGAAAGAAGCCCACCGGCCGTCGCGATCTGCGCGAGGCCGAGCTACCCGAGGAGAGGATCGAGATCGTCGACCCGACCCTGGAGGGGGTGGCGGAGCGGATTGGCGCCGAGGAGAGCTGCAAGCTGGGCTGGCGGCGCCCGACTCCGATCCGGGTCGTGATCAGCCGGGTGAAGTACCGGGTCGTCGAGCAAGGCGCCTCGACGGTGGTGACCGCGCCGGTTCCCCCCGAGCTTCTGCCCCGCTGCCTGGCCACGCCCGCCCTCCTGGCCCACGTGGCGGTCGACAAGCTGTGTGATGGGCTTCCGCTCCACCGCCAGGAAGACCGCCTCGCACGCACCGGTACCCGGATCGATCGCGGCACGATGAGCCGCTGGCTGGAGGATCTCGGGATGACCCTGGGTGCCACCGTGGTGGCCGCCATGCGCGACGAGGCGCTGGCCACCGCCTTCTGCATCGCGACGGACGCCACCGGCGTCCTGGTCCAGCCGATGAAGAGCGGCGATCAGGTCCGCCGGCCGGCGCGCAAGGGCCACTACCTGGTCCAGATCGCCGACGCCGACCATGTCTTCTTCGAGTACCTGGCCCGCGAGACCTCGACGGCCATCGGCGAGCTCTTTCGCGGATTCTCCGGGTACGTCTTGGCCGACGCCAAGAGCGTCTACGACCTCCTCTATCGGCCCCCCGAACAGCGGCCGCCGCCCGACGAGGGGGAGCCGGACCAAGGCGTCCGCACCGAGGTCGGGTGCTGGTCTCATGCGCGCCGACGCTTCTGGGAAGCCGCCTTCACCAAAGACCCGCTCGCGCGCGAGGCGCTCCTCCGTATCAAGAGAATCTTCGACGCCGATCGCGCCCTGCGCGACCGACGCTCCGACGAGCGGACATCGCTGCGCGACGTCCGCGTCCGCCCCTACGTCGACGACTTCCTCGCCTGGAGCGAGGCCGAGTACGAGACCATCAAGGACCGCCGCGGTCCTCTCCGCTCGGCATTCGGCTACGTGGTGCGGCAGGCGGACGCCCTTCGCCGCTTCCTCGACGATGGACGCTTGCCGCTCACGAACAACCAGTCCGAGCGCGAGCTCCGCCGCATCGCCGTTGGCCGGAAGGCATGGCTCTTCGTTGGCAGCGATGATCATGCTCAAGCGGCCGGCAACCTCTTCAGCCTGATCGCCTCGGCCCGTCTCCATCGACTCGACCCCGAGGCCTACCTGCGCGACCTCCTCCGAGTCCTCCCGCACTGGCCGCGCGGCCGATTCCTCGAGCTGGCCCCTCGTTACTGGACCGCGACTCGAGCCCGCCTCGACCCCACTCAGCTCGACGCCGAGCTGGGACCGCTCACCGTACCCTCCGGCGCGTCTTCCACGCCCGAGTAGTCGGCTCCGCGCTGATCCGGGTCCTTGGCTCACCCGGCCAACCTGCCATCAGCTCCGCTCGCCTGGAAGGACGGGGCTCATGCAGCGGGTACCCAGCTCGCGCACCGCGCCGAGTGACACGGTCAGCTGGTTGGCATGCATGTCCAGGTTGGCCCTGCGTCCAGATGGCTCATGGCGGCTGCGCCGGGCCCTCGAGTACTTCGTACGCGATCGGCCCGGGAGCGCCGCCGTTGCAGGTGGACGCCGGGCAGGCGGTGACCGCCACGGCCAGATCCATCTCCGCGCGGAGCTCGAGGGCGTCGCCCGCGTGCGAGCGGGGCGTCGCGAGCACGAGGCGGCCGTCCGGCTGCACGGTCGCGTTCATGAAGAAGTTGAAGGCCGTCGGCACGAGGTGCGGGAGAACGCCGTGCTCGGCCAGCGCGCGGCTGATGCTGTCCAGGCAGTTCGGGTGATCGCCGGGCTCGCCGTATTGGATCCGGTACATCTCGACGCTACACGAGGAGTAGAGGAAGTCGTGCCGCCCGACGTCGTCGGCCACGATGGTGAACATCCGGGTGCTGCGGTTCGAGTAGAGCACGTCGCCGGTCGAGAGGTAGATCTTGCCTGCGTAGTCGAAGCTGCGCCCGTTGCAAAGCCACTCGGTGATGTCGCCGAGCCTGAAGGCCATGAGGTCGCCACTGCGGCCGCCCTCGGGGTCGACCAGGCGCAAGATCTGGCCGCGCGACAGACGCAGGCCGGCACCATGGCCGGCGGGGATGGTCTGCAAGGACATGGGTCGGAAGGTAGCTGACTCTGGCGTGCCGGCGCGCATTCCCGCGCGATGGCCGGGCCGCGCATCCTGAGCTACGGTGGAAGTCGATGGGCCGACGACTGTCGACGTCCCCCGTGCGCGAGAGACCGTCGAGCGCGGCACGGCTGGACGGCACGATGTTCGTCTCGGGGACGAGGACGCTCTACGTCGGCCCCCTCGTCGCCACCAGGCGGCACGCGCACCATGCGGCTCAGATCGTCATGGCGCCGCTGGGGCTGTCCATCGAGGACGGAGCCGGCGCACGCACTCGCGCCTGCGCGGCCGTCATTCCCCCGCGCGTGTCCCATGGACACGGCGCGTGCGCGCATGCGGCCCTCCTGTTCCTCGACGGTGATGACGTGGCCAGCCGGGAGCTCTCACGGAGCGCCGAGCCTCGGTGCGAGACGTGGGCGCGCGATGCGCCCGACGTGGTCGTCCCTCGCGATCCCACGCCGGAGCAGGCACGCGCTCTCATCGCCTCGATCCTCTCGGCTGTCGAGCTGCGCCAGACACCGGGACCGCGACACCCGGCGGCACGCCGGATGTGCGCGTATCTCGACGGCTCCGACCACGTCGACCTCGCGAGGCTCTCGCACGAGGCCGGGCTCTCGCCCCGGCAGATGCGTCACGCCTTTGCGCGCGACGTCGGGCTCTCGATGCGCGCCTATCTGCGCTGGAAGCGCCTGCGCCGCGCCATCGCCGCGGTGGAGGAGGGCGCGAGCCTGAGCGCCGCGGCGGCCGCCGCCGGGTTCGCGGACAGCGCCCACCTGAGCCGCGTCTTCCGGGATCAGTTCGGCATGACGCCGACGCAGGGGCTGAGCGCGGTCACGTGGCGGACGCTCGACTGACGAGGAACTCCGGGATTCCGTCCCTCCGGCGCGCCATCCCGGCCTGGTACATGATGACGTCCACGTTCCCGCGATGATGGATCGTGTGGGTGACCACGTGGAGGATCATCGCGGCGGCGGTCATCGTCACGACCTTCCCGTCGGTGAAGCGCACGTCGCGAGGTCGTGCGAGCTCCTCCGGTCGGAGCGACGCCGCCGCATCCACATACCAGCGGTCGATGGTCTCGAATTCGCGATCGAGCTCATCGAGGGAGGGAAAGACCGCCCGCTGTGGGGACTCGAAACCGTGCGAGACGCCCTGGAGGTGGGCCTGAAAGATGCGTCTGACCACGTGGATGTGGTCGAGGGCGCGCACGATCAAGTCTGCGCCCTTCTGCGACTCGAAGGCATCGACGGCGCGAAGGGCGGCGAACATCTGTCGGTTGGCCCACGCGGTGTGAGTGATGAGGATCTGGAGGTGATGGTTCATGCCGACGAGCGTGGGCCGCGATCGGACGGTGCGCTTGAACGCAACGGCGGACCCGAGCGCTAGAGGAGCAGCGGCCGGTCCACGGCCTGTGCTACGAACGCATCATGCCAATCCAGCCAGGACAACCCTTCCCCGACTTCGCTCTCGCCGATCAAGACGGCAAGACCCGCCGCCTCGCCGACTTCGCCGGCCGCTGGCTGGTGGTGTACGTCTACCCGAAGGACGACACCCCCGGCTGCACCATCCAGGGCAAGTCGTTCACCGCGACCAAGGCCGACTTCGACGCCGCGGGTATCACCGTGCTCGGCGTCAGCGCCGACGACGTGGCCTCGCACAAGGCGTTCTGCGACAAGTTCGCGTTCACGATCGATCTGCTCGCCGATCCAGACAAGCAGCTCCTCACCGCCGCCGGCGTCGGCCAGAGCGAGTTCAAGGGCACGCTCTACTGGGATCGCACGAGCTTCGTGGTCGACCCCGGGGGCATCGTCCGCAAGCTCTACGAGAAGGTGAGCCCGCAGGGCCACGAGCGCGTGCTGCTCGACGACATCGCGTCGCTCCAGGCCTCGGCCTGAACCGCGGGCTTGCCTCGGGACCGGGCGCGGGGTTAGGAATCAGCATGCGAGAGCGCCTGGTCGGGTTCCTTCTGCTCGTGGTCGCGGCCTCCTGCGGCGGGTCCGAGCCGCCGGTCGGAGGCGGTGGTCGTGCCGCGGGCTCCGGGGCCGCGCCCGGTCAGGCGCCGCTGGCAGGCGGCCCGCCGGTGGCGGCGGTGCGTCCGGTGACGACCACGTATCACGGCGTCGCGGTCCAGGACCCGTACCGCTGGCTCGAGGAGGACACCGACGAGGTGAAGGCATGGAGCGACGGGCAGAACCGCCACGCGCGCCGCGTGCTGGATCGCCTGCCCGACGTGGACGCGCTGCGCCGCGAGGTTCGCGCCATCATCGCCGCGCCGGTCATCCGCTACGGGCGCCCGGTCCAGGCCGGCGCCTCCTGGTTCGTCACCCGCAAGGATCCGACAAAGGAGCAGGGCGAGCTGGTCGTGATGGACGACGTCGACCACGCGGCGCAGGCGCGCCTGGTGCTCGACCCGACCGCGGCCGGCGACAAGCACCGCACGATCGACTGGTTCGTGCCCAGCCCCGACGGCAGCAAGGTGGCGGTGTCGCTGTCGACCGGCGGCAGCGAGGCCGGCACGCTGCACATCCTCGACCTCCAGGGGCGCGACCTCGACGCGGCGATCCCGAACGTGCAGCGCGGCACCGGCGGAGGTGACGCCGCGTGGCGGCCCGACGGCGAGGCGCTGTGGTACACGCGCTACCCGGCCGAGGGGGAGAAGCCGGCCGCGGAGCGCGACTTCTGGATGCAGGTCTGGTTCCACGAGCTGGGCAAGCCGGCGGCGAACGATCGCTACGAGATGGGCAAGGACCTGCCGCGCACCGGCGAGATCCTCCTCGAGACCGATCGCCGCGGCCGCGTGCTCGCCTCGGTGCAGAAGGGCGACGGCGGCGAGTTCCGCCACTACCTGCGCGATCGCAAGGGCAACTGGCGCCAGCTCGACGACTGGGGCGACGCGATCGTGTTCGCCGGCTTCGGCCCAGCGGACGATCTGTGGTTGATCTCGCGCGCCGGCGCGCCGAAGGGCAAGGTGCTGCGGCTGCCGGCATCCGCGCGCAGCGCCCGCGACGCGGCGCTGGTCGTGCCGGAGGCCGAGCACTCGATCGTCACCGACTACTACGACGAGCGCGGCGTCGAGGTCAGCCGCGATCGGCTCTACGTGACGTACCAGCTCGGTGGCCCGTCCGAGCTGCGCGCCTTCACCCTGAGGGGCGCGAAGGCCCGGCAGCCGGAGCTGCCCCCGGTCTCCTCGGTCGACCGCCCCACCCTGTCGAAGGACGGCGTCCTGGTCCGGGCCGGCTCGTACACCTCGGCGTCGGCGCTCTACCGCTTCAGCGCGCGCACCGGAGAGCTCGAGCGGGTCGAGGCCATGTCGCCGCGGCCGCCGGTCGACCTCTCCGGCTGGGAGGTCCATCGCGAGCAGGCCACGTCGAAGGACGGCACCAAGATCCCGATGAGCGTCGTGTGGCGCCGCGGCGCGCCGCGCGACGGCTCCGTCCCATGCGTGGTCACCGGCTACGGCGGATACGGGATCAGCGAGGAGCCCGACTTCCTGGCCACCTACGAGCCACTCCTGCGCCGCGGGGTCTGCTTCGTCGACACCAACCTTCGCGGCGGCGCCGAGTTCGGCGGAGAGTGGCACCGCGCCGGCATGCTGGAGCGCAAGCAGAACGTGTTCGACGACTTCGCGGCGGCGCTCGAGGAGGTGGTCGCGCGCAAGTACACCAGCCGCGACCGGCTCGGCATCCTGGGCGGATCCAACGGCGGGCTGCTCATGGGTGCCATGATCACCCAGCACCCGGACCGGTTCCGCGCCGCCGTGTCGCTGGTCGGCATCTACGACATGCTGCGGGTCGAGCTGTCGCCCAACGGCAGCTTCAATGTCCCGGAGTTCGGGTCGGTCGAGGATCCATCGCAGTTCCGCGCGCTCCACGCCTACTCCCCGTACCACCACGTCGTCGCGGGCACCGAGTACCCGGCGATCTTGATGACCGCCGGGGCCAACGACCCGCGCGTGGCGCCGTGGCACTCGCGCAAGATGGTGGCGGCGCTGCAGGCCGCCCAGCGCGGGGACGCGCCCATCCTCTTGCGCACCAGCACGACCGCCGGCCACGGCATGGGCACGGCCATGACCGAGCGCATCGGGGACATCGCGCAAGTGCAGGCGTTCCTCCTCTGGCAGCTCACCGGCCGCGACCCCGAGTAGAGGCCGTCGATCGTCGCGGTCGTCACGGCGCAACGGAGCGCGTCATGACCTCGTGGATGTGGCCGTCGATGCCGCGGTAGAGCACGTGTTCGGTGCCGTCGACCGCGCGGACGTAGACTGATGGATCCCCGGCGGCAGGCGGGGCCGCGCCCATGAGAGTCAGGTGGTCGTGGGTGACCGCGCCCACGGTCCACCAGAGATCGTGCAGGTGGCCGTTGGAGCTGCGGTAGACGACGTGCTGGGTGCCGTCGGCGGCGACGAAGTAGCTGGCCGGGTCACCCGCGGGCGGCTGCGCGTGCGTGGCATCGGTGAGGTCGTCGTGGCCGACCGCGCCCAGCCACCAGTAGAGGCCGTGCACGTGCCCGTCGGTTCCCCGGTAGACGGCGTTCTGGATGGAGTAGGGAGCAGCGACGTAGGCGCTCGGCCGCCCCACCGGCGGTGGCGCCCCCGATGCACTGGTGAGGTCGTCGTCGCCGACGGGGCCCAGGTCCCAGTAGAGCGCGTGCAGATGTCCGTCGGTCCCGACATAGAGTGCGTTCTGCGCGTTCAGCAGCGGGAACACGAACGGAAACGGGTTGCCGGCGGCATTCGGTGCCCCGGCCGCCGCGGACAGGTCGTCATGGCCGACCGTCCCCAGCGCCCAGTAGAGGCCGTGAACGTGCCCGTCGGTCCCTCGGTAGAGGACGTTCTGCATGTTCAGGTAGTCGTAGATGTACGGGTACGGATCGCCGACCGCGTTGGGCGCGCCCGCCACCCCGCTGAGATCGTCATGACCGACCGCACCCGTCGACCAGTAGAGACCATGGACGTGTCCGTCGGTCCCGCGGTAGACGATGTTCTGCACGTCCACCGCCTGGTAGACGTATCCCTTGGGCTCGCTCGCGGTGGGCGGGGCACCGGCCAGGGCGGTCAGGTTGCTGTGCCCGATGCCCGTGGCCGTGCGCCATAGCTCGTGCGCGTGCCCGTCGACCCCGCGATAGACCGCGTTCTGGACGCCGTGGGACTCGTAGACGTAGCCGGACGGATCCCCGGCCGCGAGCGGCGCACCGGACGCGGCCGTGAGATCGGTGTAGGTCGCGAACCGGGGCGTGCTCCGATAGACCTGTCGCAAGGTGCAGTACTTGTCCTCGAGGAAGTTGTACTCGTTGCAGGCCAGGCCGGAGGGGCGTGCTCGCATGGGATAGGCAGTCACGCCGGCGACGCCCGGCAGATTCCTGACGAGACGGGTCAGGTCGTAGTCGTAGCGGGCCGTTCCCACATGTCCGCTCTCGTTGTCGATGCTCCACAGGTAGTCCCAGTACGTCCCCACCTGGATCTTCCGCCCGGCGGGGAGGAACTGGCTGACGTAGTTGATCTCCTCGACGACGTTGGGAACGCTGTTCTCGCCGCAGGCGCCGTTGAGGCACGCGCCGTGCGACTCGTTTCTGAAATACATGATGATGGAGTCGGCGGTGCGCGTGATGTCGGGCAGGTCCTGGGCGACGAAGTTCGCGTAGTACGCTTCCAGGGTCAGCGTGAGCCACGGGGCGCGCGAACGCATCCGGGACTGCATCTCGGCGAGGTAGTCCCCCGAGTAATCTTCCGGACTGTCCATGAAGTCGTCGAGCTCGAGCCCGATGAGCTGCGGGTACACCTGTGCCAGCCGTCCGATCGCGGTGGCCCATCCCAGGTGGTTCTGGCAGATCGGCGTCCCGGGATGGTCGTCGAAGTCGTCCAGCTCGTTCCACGGCGTATCCGGGCTGTCCTCCGGCTCGAAGCAGTCGACCCTTGCGGGTCGGCGCGCCGCCAGCGACGCCATGATCCGGAGCTGCTTGCCGTCCACGCAGACGTTCCGGGTGGCGATGAGGAACTTCACGAGCTGGTTGTAGTCGCCGGGCACGCCGAGGAACCAGTTCACCGTGTTGATGCGCGAATCGTAGACCCACCGCTTCATGTCCTCGATGTGCGCGTTCACCACCGGGTCCGGTGAGCCCTCCGGCACGCGCGGTTGATCCCAGGTCCCCTTGATGCCCTCGAGCGACGAATCGCGCATCACGCGATGGAACGGATTGCCGTACACGAAGAGATCGGCGCGATAGGGATCCTGCGCCGCGCGCACGGCCACGAGCTCCCGCGCACTCTGATCGGTGCCGAGCCAGTCGGTGGCGGCGAGCCCGCGCCAGCTCTGTCCGTCGGCCGAATCGAGATCGGCGGTCGCGACCACGCGCAGGGCGGTGGAGCCGGCCGGCAGGTCCATGATGGCGAAGTTCGAATGCGAGTTCTTCACCAGGGCGATCGCCGCTCGCCCATCTCCGTTGAAATCGCCGACGGCCATGCTGGACCAGTCGGAGTTCCCGGTGTTGCCGAACGTGGACGTGGCGAACGACTGGAACCCGGACCCGTTCCACTTGTACGCGATGACCGTGGTCCCGCTCGTCGCCTTGCGAGCGGCGATCAGCTCGTCCCGCCCGTCGGCGTCGAGGTCGCCGGCGGCGAGCGCTCTCCAGGGCTTCGACGCGTCGCTGTCCAGGTCGGAAGTCCAGACGGTCGTGAGGACGCCCGGCGAGGTCAGCCGGACCAGGGAGAAGCTCGAGCTCCCCGCCTTGAGTAGGGCGATCCGGTTCCCGGTGCCGTCGAAGTTTCCGATCGCCACGTCCAGCCACTCCGAGTTGCCGGGGTTGCCGATGGCCGCCGATGCGGTGACGACCCCATCGCATGCGCCGGCGTTGGCCTTGAGGACCACGACGTCCGCGACGCCGCTCGTCGTCACCTTCCGGACCGCGACCATCTCGTCGTAGGCGTCGGCGTCGAGGTTGCCCGCGGCGACGGCGCGCCACGGATGGAAAGAGCTCGACGCGGAGTTGAACGCGGCGATCGCATACGGCGTCGGTCCGCCCATGACCGAGAAGTTGCTCTGCTGATTCTTTAGCAGCACCAGCTCCTTCTCGGGGCCGCCGCAGAGGTTGCCTGCCGCCAGATCGGTCCAGTTGCTGTTCGAGGCGACGCCATACCCAGCTCCCTCGAGCAGCGAACCGAACGCGACCCCGTCATCCGCCGGCCGCGCGTAGACCGGCGTCTGATAGGGTGGAACCCCACACGTCGGCGGCAGCGGCAGCGTGGGCACGACGTTCACGACCCTGTGAGCCAGCGTGCGGTTGCCGACCTTGAGCGTGTAGCCGGTGTTCACGACCGGCGCCTCGGAGAACGAGCCGGACGGGCTCTGTATGACCCCGTTGACGCGCACCGACGCCGAACAGTCGCCCGGCCGGAACACGGACCACTGCACGGTGACGCTCTGCCCCTGGTCGATGCTCGCCGGCGTGACACTCAGCGTCCCGGTCGCGTCGTCGCACGCATCGGGCTCGGGCGGAGGAGAATCGTCGCCGCCGTCGTCGGGCGGCGGCTCGCAATCACCGCCGGGGCAGTTCCTTTCCTCCTGTCTCTGCATGGAGACGTCCGCGTCCCCCTGAGCACAGGAGGTGAGGAGCGAACAGACCGCGAGGCCGAGCCGTGTGTGCATGCGCGGCTCCAGGAGCAAGGCGGAGACCATTCCCGCGCCCATCGCCAGGCCCCCCGCGCGCAGACACTCGCGGGGCAGAGGATCTCCGTGGACCGCATCGGGAATTCTCTCTGCGGAACCACGGCGCGCCCCGCGCCGGATCTCCGCACCAGCGCCTCGCGCAGCGTGTCACGGCCCTTCCGTCCAGGCGATGGCTCGGCCGCGCACGGTTCGAGTGCACAAGTTGGACGCGCGATCCGAGCGACCGCCTGGGGCGATCAACATCACGCACCACCACTCCGATTACCTGGCTCGGGACCCCATGGCCCAGCAGAACGTCGCGGTGAAGCTGCTGCGAGACGGTTCGCCTCGGGTGCGCGGCGACGTCTCGGCGACCGAGGAGTAGCTCTCCGCTTCGGACCCACCGCGGCGCGCGACGGTGCGATACTCACGGGGTGAGCAGCGGCGAGGAAACCACTCCCGCGAGAAGACGGCAGCGGAGGCCGCCGAGCGAGCGTCCGGAAGAGCTCGCGGCGACGATGCCGGCGAGCGGCGGCGCCGTCACCACGCCCGCGGCCCTCCTCCATTACCGGGTGCTCGAGAAGATCGGCGAGGGCGGGATGGGCGCGGTCTTCAAGGCCGAGGACAGCCGACTCGGTCGCATCGTGGCCATCAAGCGGGTCGCGCGAGGGGACGACGAACAGGAGACGGCGCGCGTCCGGCTCCTTCGCGAGGCACGCGCGGCGTCGGCGCTCAACCACCCGAACATCGTGATCGTCCACGCCATCGAGGAGGCGGACGACGACGCGTTCCTCGTGATGGAGTACCTCGAGGGCGAGACGCTCGCGGCGCTGATCGCGCGCGGACGGCTCGAGCCCGCCCGCGTCGTCGCGATCGGCGTGGAGATCGCCGACGCGCTCGCGTGCGCCCACGCGGCGGGGCTCGTCCACCGCGACGTGAAGCCGGCGAACGTCATCATCACGCGGCGGGGGATCACGAAGGTCCTCGACTTCGGCGTCGCCGAGCAGAAGGCGGAAAGGTCGCTGTCGTCCACCGCGGAGTCGGCGATCGTCGGCACCGCGCCGTACATGTCTCCGGAGCAACTCCGCGGGCAGGCCCTCGACGACCGTTCCGACGTCTTCTCGCTCGGCTGCGTCCTCTACGAGGCGGTGACCGGCCGGCGCGCCTTCCCGGCGAACAACTTCGCGACCCTGGTCCAGCAGATCACGACGGGCGATCCGACGCCGCCGCGCGCGCTCACGCCAGGCGTGCCGCCGGGGCTGGAGGCGATCATCCTGCGCGCGCTCGCCAAGGATCCGTCGCATCGCGTCACCGCCGCGGAGATGGCCGACGCGCTCCGCGCCAGGACCGACGGCGACGGCGCGACCCCGCCGCTGCCCACGTCGGTCGCGGTCCTCCCGTTCCTCGATCTGAGCGCCGAACGGGACCAGGACTACCTCTGCGACGGCATCGCCGAGGAGATCCTCACCGCGCTCACGCACGTCGAGGGTCTGCGCGTCGCGGCGCGCAGCACGTCGTTCCAGTTCAAGGCGAAGGGCGATGTCGACGCGCGCACCGCGGGCACGCGCCTCGGCGTGGATGCGGTCCTCGAAGGGTCGGTCCGCAAGGCCGGTGACCGACTGCGGGTGAGCGTGCAGCTGGTGGACGTCGCAGGTGGACACCAGCGGTGGTCGCACCGCTTCGACGGGGTCACCGCCGACGTCTTCGCCATCCAGGACGAGATCGCGACGACCACCGCCAAGCTCCTGCGCGGCGTCCTCAGCGCGACCACCCAGAACGCGCTGCGAAGGCCGGGCACCACGCCCGAGGCCTACGAGCACTTTCTGCGCGGGCGGCAGTTCCTGCGCGCACACGGCACGACCTCCCTCGCCCTGGCGCAGCGCTCCCTCGAGCGCGCGATCGCCCTCGACCCGTCGTACGCCCCGGCGTACGCGACGCTCGCGCAGGTGCACGCGTTCCTCGTCGACTGGCACGGCGGCGGCCAGCCCGCAGAGGACGCGGCGGAGCGCGCGAGCGCACGAGCGGTCGAGCTCGGCCCGGAGCTCGCCGAGACCCACCTGGCGCGCGCCTCGGTCTTCGCGATGCGCGGCGACTACGCGGCTGCCGAAGCCGCGTACCTGGAGGCCCTTCGACAGAACCCCCAGTCGTACGACGCGCACTACCACTACGGGCGCGTCAGCTTCCAGATGAGGCTGGACGAGCAGGCCGCGGAGCTCTTTCGCCGGTGCGCGGAGCTCCAGCCCGAAGACTTCCAGTGCCTCCTCATTTCCGAGGTGGCGCTGACCCGCCTCGGGCGGAAGGCCGAGGCCGAGGAGGCCTGCCGGGAAGGGATTCGCCGCGCCGAACGTGTTCTGGAGCTCGACCCCAACCACATCCGGGCGCTCACGCTCGGGGCCGGCTCGCTGGCCAAGCTGGGCGATCGTGCTCGCGCGCTCGAGTGGGTCGACCGCGCCGTCGCGGTGGCCGCCGACGGCAGCGACGTCGCGCTGACCTACAACGCGGCGTGCGTCTACGCGCTGATCGGGGAGAAGGACGCCGCGATCGGTCTCCTGGAGACGAACATCGCGCGCGGCTTCGGCAAGCGCGACTGGATGGAGCACGACTCCGATCTCGACAGCCTCCGCGACGATCCGCGCTTCGTGACGCTCCTCGCCAAGCTGCCCTGAGGCTACCCGTCTTGCTTCTTGATCCTGGCCTCGAGCTCGGCGATGCGGCGGACAAGCGGATGACGGGTGGCCTTGACCACGTGGATGAGAATCAGCCGAATATCCAGCTTGCCGCGAGCCAGAAGGGCCAGAAAGCCGATGCGATCCAGCTCGCCATGGAGGCGCTCCACGATCACATCGTCGTCTTCATCACCTGGGGCCGACGTGGCCTGCTCGTGCGTGATGTCCATGACCAGATCGGCGCATTCGTTGCAGATGCAGACGTCATTGGGTCCGCTCACGAGCTTCTTCACCTCGTGGCGCGGCTTGGCGCAGAACGAACATGCGTGCTCGCCGCCGCAAGTCATCGCCTCTCTATCCGGGTTCTCGGTCATGTGTCCTTCCTGGGCTTGCGTTCTTGCCTGCTGCAGCTATCGACGATCTGCGGTCGCCAACGTCGGCGTCGTCCCGAAGGCCGTGCGAAAGGTGCGGGTGAGATGCGCGGTGTCGGCGAATCCAGCATCCATCGCCGCCGTCCGCACGAGCTGCCCCTCGGCGATCTGTCGCGTCGCGGCGCATAGCGCCGTCCACCGCTTGAATCCGCGGAACGTCATGCCGGTGGCGGCCTTGAACGCGCGCATCGCCTGCGTGCGGCCGAGCCTCAACCGTCTGGCCAGCTCACCCTGGTCCATCCTCGTCATGGGGTCGTGAACGATGGCGTTGATCGCTCGTTCAACCGCTGCCGGGCACCGTTCTCGGCCGCGCGAGAACCTCGCGCGCAGCTCCTTCTGAGCTCCCGAGCTCGAGGCCAAGGCATCCATCGCGAGCGCCGCGACCTCGCGTGGCACCCGCGCCGCGAGCGCCGCGGTGAGCGGAAACTCGAGGCCGTCGAAGTACAGCACCTTCGCGCGTCCGTCGATCTCCACCCAGTGCTCGACGCCCGGGCGAATGACCACGATGTCGCCTTCGATCCGTTCGGCCTGCGCGCAGACGACGAGCGGCCGGTCGAGGCCGACGAGGATGCACGTCACGGGGTTGCGGTGTGGCGCCAGGTCGTCGGCGACGAACGAGAACAGCGAGCTCGCGAACGGCGGCTGGCGATCGGCCATTGGTCGACTCTACCAAATCGCACGTTTGTTCAACGCGACGGCACAGGCGCAGTGATACGAACGTCGAGCATCCTGGAGGACCCAATGAACGCCACCGACGGGCGCCCGCTCAGCGCGCGGAACAAGGCCAGCTACATCGCGGCCAAGGCAGCCTACAACGCTCGCGAGCTCGACCAGTGCCTCACGTTCTACGCGCGAGAGCACCAGATCATGTCGCGGCCGGCGCCGCCTGGTCGCGAGCACATTCGCGCGTTCCTGCAGGAGACGCTCGCCGGATGGCCCGACCTCCGGCTGGAGGTCGCTCAGGTGGTGGCGGAAGACGACTGGGTGATGGGCCGTTGCGTCGCGACCGCGACCCACACGACTGCGGTCATGCGCATACCGCCGACCGGCAAACAGGTCGTGACCACGTTCTGGGATCTGCACCGATTCGACGAAGCTGGCCTCATCGTTCAGACGTGGAACCTGATGGACAGCCTCGCCCTCATGCACCAGCTGGGGTTGCTACCCTCGTCCTAGGTCCAGTGCCGGTCAGCTGGTGGGGCGGACGCCGTCGACGTGCGTGCTCACCGGCGGTCAGGCCACGAGTGCGTCGCCGGCGCGCGTGACGCGGATCGCGAGGTGCGCGGACCTCGCCCTCCTCTCACCGTCGCTGATGACCCGCGCGATCGACGCGCGCGTCGTCGCTCGACGATCGAAGATCGAAATTTCGAACTGACAGCGATGGACAGCGTGTGATCTCCGACGCGAAGTCTGAAGATTCGCGACCGAGCCACGTGTCTCGCCGTGACGAAGTTGTGGGGTCCGTGACTTCAGCAGCTCACTGCGTTCGGCACGCATCGCTCCGACGCGCGCCGCGTCGTCGAGATCGAGCCCGTCGCTGTCATACGTCGGACGTAGAGCAAACGGGTCGCACGGTAGCTCGCGTCGCTCGACGGCGAAGGGACCTCGCGAGAGGCCAGCTCTCGAGCTGTGCACAAACCATCAGCAGGCATTGCCAACAAGGGGGCTTGCGACCCATGTCACTGACGAACACCGTCGTCTCGCCGCGCGTCGGAGCGGCCTACTCGAGCGGGGACGCACGCGCCGCGCTCGAGGCGTTCTGGGCCCGCGCCGCGCTCCACAAGCTGGAGGCGCGCTTCGCCGTCGCCCGCGAGATGGAGGCGCTCCCGCGCCTCTCGATCCGCGCGCTGCGCGACGTCGCGCTCCAGTACCGCTACTTCACGCAGGCGTTCGCGACCGACCTCGCGCTCCTGGTGGCGCGCTGCCCGGAGGGCCGGCTGCGATCGCTCCTCGGCCAGCTGGTGAACGAGGAGCTGGGCGAGGGGAACCCCGAGGAGTCCCACCTCCGCCTCTACGACCGCTTCCTCGAGAGCATCGGCGCCATCGAGCCGGGCACCGCGCCGGGGGAGCTGGGCGACGGCGTCC
>Ga0193753_10002084_pt1 | contig 16251 bp, 34 predicted proteins | sample H1c2metaG_FD_144925 | JGI IMG/M metagenome (GOLD analysis project Ga0193753, IMG submission 144925) | Soil microbial communities from a riparian zone of the East river system, Colorado, United States - H1c2 | ecosystem: Environmental > Terrestrial > Soil > Riparian zone | place: USA: East... | reverse complement strand
CTCGGGGTGCTCGCCGATGGCCGGCGTCTTCCGATGGACGATCAGTCGGTGGACGTGGTGATGCTGGTGAGCGTGGCTCACCACCTGACCGACGAGCAGTTCCGCGACGTGCTGGCCGAGGCGAGGCGCGTGTTGCGCCCTGACGGTCGGTTCATGCTGTTCGATCCCGTGTGGGAGCCTGGACGGGCGCTGTTTCCGCTGACGAGGCTCCTGTGGCACTTCGACCGGGGGAGCTATTCGAGGCGGGAGGGCGAGTTCGATACGGTACTGCGGGAGCAGTTCGAGCCCGTCCACGTCGAGCGGATCGCCCTGTACCACGCCTACGTGCTGTGGGTCGGCAGGCCGAAGTGAGGACGCTGCCACCTGACGGTTACCCGCGTACCCTCACAGCCGACCTGACCAGTCTCCACGCCTCTCGCTCGCCGGCCTGATCCTCGAAGTCATACTCAAACGTGATGGTCGGCCGCTCCCGCCGGCTGATCGACAGGTAGCGGATGCGCATGTCGGTGCCGGCCGTGAACACCGACCACGAAACTCCCGCAACTGGGAAGAGGGCAGCCAGTGTGTCCGGGTGCGCCTCTCCGATCAGCCGCACGACCTCGCCGTGCCAGATGCCGAGATCGGCTCGCAGTCGGTCGGGAGTGGCGGCCTGCACGTCGGCGAGCGTGCGGTAGCCGCGCACGGCCAGGACGGCCGCGCAGCACGACAGGCGGTAGAGGCGTTCGGCTTTCATCTCTCCCCCTCACCCGCGCGCCGCCGCGCCGCGATGCTCCCGGTCGTGGTGGCTAACCGTTGATCCATGTTTCGCTTCCGAGCGCCGAGTGTGCGCCACCGTGACCTGTGAGTCGCTCACAGGTCAAGCCAGCGTAGCGAGGAGAGAGGCTAGGATGCAGCGAGTTGCACGTCGGATGGGCGAACTCGGAGGCCCGCGCCTCGGCGGCCTCCTCCTGGTGGTCATCCCCGTGTCCCTCGATACATGAGGATTTGTCATCCGGATCGTGGCGCAGGCCGCAATTTTGGCAGACGGGTGTTTCGATCACCGGCTGATCGCCCGCGCGCGGCGTGTCCGCTAGTGCGTGCAGCGACTCGTAGATCGGGCCGCCATCCTGAGCAATGTCCCTGAGCAACCACAGGAGCATAGAGGCGTCCTTCGCTGCACGCTCGCGGTCAGGCCCAGACAGTGACGGATCATTCGATGCCCGCTCGGCCCAGTAGGTCGCGCGCTGGAGGAGATTGCCGCTCGTCCTCAACCACTCAACCCCCACCGCTGGCCTCCCCGCCAACCGCCGCCGCCGAGTCGGACGCGCGCCTTGCGCTGCTGCTCGTCAGGGCTGCATAGCGCGTGGCACGATCCAGCATTTCTCTCAGTAGGCATGTCGTTGCGTGGTGTATCTCTGGCGGCGTGTACTGGATCAACCCGTCGTCTCTTACGTCCCCCTCCAGGTTCTCATAGCTGTACGCCTTACAGAAGCCACAGAGCCACGCCTCTGATCCCCAGGAGGTAAGCCCGAGATACATCGACCTATCAGCGAACTGACGAATCGTCGCCGTGGATTCAGCCAGCGCCGCCCTGAGCCGGGCAGCGTCGGCCCGTGAATCGTTCAGCTTATCCACGAGCGTGATGCCTGCCCGATTCAGTTGCTCGTTCTCTCGACCGCGAACGTCATATTGATCTCGGAGGGCGGCGAGTTCGGATTCCAAGCGTTCAACAGTGCCGATCTTCACCATTTCGTAGATCGGCTGGGTAATGAAATTCGTGTCTTGCATCTACCCCTCCCCCTGAGCATCGCGCGCCCGCCCGGCCTGGAGGGCGGCGGCTTCCTCTAACTCTCTCGGATCAAAGCAGCGTGGCACTACCCACCCAATCAGGATCAGGAACCGTCGTAGCATCTCGTCGCCTCTCCTCGCTCGCTCGTCTCGCCGTGCGGCGGCGGCGGGGTGTAGTGCGTCAGTCATCGTTCGGATCGGGGCATCCACAGTCCTGGCAGAGTACGGGCGCGTTGATCGTGTGGCCCGGCTCATCTACGAATGACTGAACCTTTTCAATGAAGTCTTCACTGCACTCGGAGCAGATGAACCGTATTTCATACGCCATCGTCTCTCTCCTACCCGAACGCGGCTACGGTATTCGTCTCGCGGTCGATGCGCTCGCTCGTCGCCGGACGGGGCACGTCTGGGGCGCTGGTCACGGCGCGTACGGGTCCGTGAATGAGCAGTGCTGACAGATCGCCAGCCCAGTCGTGTCTGGCGGCGGTGTCGGGACGATCAGTACACGCCCCTTGCACTGAACACACGTGGCGCGCATCGGTGTTACTGCGATTGTCATACCCTTTGGAATCGCGAGCATCATCATTGACCACGCCCGGTCGTTTTTGATCGCCTCCCACAGAACCGCGACCGCTGCGTCCATTTCCCATCGGATCGGGTCTGGCATCTCCTGACTGAGCATCACACTCTGCATCGCGCCCATCGCGGTGTCAGCGGCATCAAGCAGGCTCATGGTGACGGGCGCAGTATTCTTCGTCGGCTTCTTACGGGTCGCCATCCTAGTAGCAACTCACCGTCATGTGCCGGCGGCAAAGTGCCTCATGCGGAGCCGAGTCGGAATCGCAGCCCGGTTCGGCGCACTCTTCGGGGACCAGATCGCTGACGCTCGCCTGCATCCGCGACTCGGCCAGCGCCGCCGTCTCGCGGTCTGTCGGGCTGGCGTTCTTCGCGGTGACGCTCATGAAATGTGTCCCCATGTCTCTCCGGTGACAGCAAGGCGGATGCCCCTGTGGGTCATTCCGAATCGTTCAGCAAGGGCAGTAAGCGTCATCCCCGTCGCCCTGAGCATACGAGCCTCACGAACGTTCTCCTCCGTCAACTTTGCCCGCCCGTTCGTTTCACCTTTCAGCCCTCGCAGCCCGAATATCCTGAGCCGACCATCCTCCTTCATGTGACAGCGCCGACAGAGTGGCGTGCAGCGTTCGATCTCCGCTTGAATGGCGGCAATGGTGGCCGGTTGCGTGACCATGTTGCCGATCCGGTACGTCCCGCGCCCCGGTTCCACATGATCGGGGTTGTGCCACTCGATTGGCTGCGCCCCGCAATGAGCACAGACGGTGCGGGCATTGACCTCGTTGATGAACGCGCGGTTGGCTATCCGCGCGGCTGGTACCCCCTCTCGCGTCGCCATCAGAAGTCATCATCAATCGGGAACAGATCGCGATAGCCCCGCTTGAACTTGGGAAGCCCCGCGCGAACTTCCGCACGGCGCTCTTCCCACTTGGGCTGCGCCGCCTTGACGCGCTCGTTCATCACGCGACGGTCGATGATCTTGGCCGCTTCGTTGTGGGCGCAGACCCCGCGTCGGCGAAAGCCCTCGCACGTGCAGCCAAAGCGATTGGTGTAGTGGGCCGCAGAGCCGTCGCTGCTCGGGACGATGTAGAAGCTCTGGCCGTTGACGCGGCTCGTCGCACGCAGCCACGAGTCCGACTCGTCGGCCAGCCGCTCGGCCTTCGTGCGCATGTTGTCTGTTAGCATCTGAATCGCCATCTGCTTACTCCAGGTGGTCGGCCGTTCCGATCTGAACCATCGGGCGGCCATCTTCTTGCCCAGCGCCGTTGCTCTGGTAGCTATATGGTATCACTTTTCAACCAGAATGTGCTACCATTCTGGCAGTAAACTGGTGACATGAAGGACAACCGCATGGTGATGTCGTTACGGCTGCCGCCAGAGGTTCACGAGTTCGCATCGGCAGCGGCGAAGAAAGACGAGCGCAGTCTGAACGCGCAGATCGTCTATGTGCTCAGACGGTGGATGGAAGAGCAGCGCACCACCCGCGCCCCCGAGGATGGCGAGAGATGAGCAGATCGCGAACGCGGTACGCCGAAGCCCTGCGCGCACTCGCTCAGGAGTGCCTGACCATTGCCTACGCCGTCGAGGATGGCGCCTATCCGATGTACCCGCAGTTCCAAGTCGTCGCAGTGCGGCTGCGGCTTGAGGACGTGCTGCTCCAGATAGCAAAGGAAACCCCGGCCGCCGAGGCCCGGCGCGGGGCGCAGCAGGACGGGGAGGATCGGTGATGCAGACCGGCCCGTGGTTGAAGTCCTCGCACATCTCGCCCGTCTGCGAGGAGCAGGGCCATGAGATCAAGTACACGTTCGTGTCCGACGCCCCGATGATCCTGTATCAGCACGGCGATAACCCGGAGGCCGTGCTGCGCATCGACGAATCCAGCTTCAACACCAGATTCAGCAGTCCGACGCGGACAAGCGAAGAGGTCCACTCGATGCTCATGGAGTGGGTCGAAAGAATCCACGCCTACGAAAACGCCTGACCACGCCCCAGTCGCTTCGACGCCTGGGCCACTGTGGCCGGCAGCAATGCCGGCCTTCTCTGTGCGCCGTGGTAGAATGGCGGCACGCCTGTGTCAGACGTAAGCCTACGCCAGTATTCGGCGCCGGGTGGCTGGCTATCGAGGTGGGACCACAGGATGAGAGGGTTCGGGGTAGTTCCAAGGGCAGAACATCACTCGCAAGGTGAAGACGAGGGTTCGAATCCCTCCCCTGATCCAGATGATCCCTACCGATTCCATCGGTAGGGATCTCTCTTTGCCCCCGGCGTGCGCCGCGCGGGCTGGCGGGCGGTCGCCCAAGAATCCGCCCTACTCGACTCCACAGGGCGTACCCGGTCGTCGTCCGACTGCACTCCAGAACAAGTGGCTCTGATCTCCAGATAGCACTTAGTTATGTTTGTGTAGCGGAAACCACGCCACTGACCAGATAGGGCGCACTCCCGACCCACCCTAAGAGCCGCCCTAGTGGGGGCCGTCTGGTCCCGGATCGGGCGTTTCGGGGATGCCGTCGAGCAACGCGGCGACCAGTTCATCGGCTCGTTTGCGGCCGTCGTCGCCCGCGTGCGCGTACGTCTGGAGCGTGATGGTGGCGTTCGCGTGGCCGACTCTCTCGGCCACGACGGATGGCGGCACGTTCCCGTCGAGCAAGTACGTCACCAGCCCGTGCCGCGTTGCGTGCGGCGTCATCGGCTCCAGCTTCAAGCGATCCACGAGCTTCTTGAGGTGGGTCGCGACGGTGTTGCGGGACCACGGGCGCGGCTTCCCGTCACGTTTGGCCTTCTTGCCCATGTGCGGGCTCTGCATCACCAGTGGCGTCCCGAGCGGCTGCTGTTCGCGGTGACGCATCAGTGCGGCGGCCACGCGGCCGGGCATCGGAATCCAGTGCGGATTGTGCCCCTTCGGCATCGGCCGCCAATGGCCGTTCGTGAACTGGTCCTGCACCCAGATGCGCTTGCCAGCGAAATCGACGTTCTTCCAGTGCAGCCCGAGGATTTCACCGATTCGCAATCCGCAGCCCAACATGAGCGCGAAGGCGGGCTCGAAGAACTCGTCACCAATGGCAGCCCACAGAATGCCGATCTCTCGCGCTGTGAGGTGCCGGCGCTGCTGTGTTCCGGACTTCGGCGCTGCTGGCACGTCGAGCCGCTTAGCAGCGTTCTTCGGGATCAGGTCATCCTCGACGGCATCTTCCAGGCATCGTGACCACACGCTGACGATGCCCTGGATCGTTCCCGGTGCCAGCGTCTTGGTGAGTTCGCTCACGACGGCTTGAAGGTGCGAGCGCCGCAACATCTTCAGCGGCATGGCGTAGAGCGTCGCCAGCTTCGAGAGCGCGTAGAGGTAGGACTTCGCGGTGTTCGGCGGGTGGATCAACTCCACGAACGTCAGGTGCCAGTACCCTGACCAGTCATAGAGCGTCGTCGCACCAGTGTGGCCGGAGACGTTCTCCCCGCGGGCACGCCGCAGCGCCAGGTCGAGCCATGCCTGCGCCTCGGCGAGGGCATGCGCCGGGAACTCTTTCGCTGGCCGCCGCTTGTCGATGCTGGCCGGCAGTCGGGCGCGTAACCGCCCGTCCTTCAGGCGTTGCAGCGATCCGGTGCCCGGCGGCCTGCGCGGGATCGGCGGCCACTGCGGCTCAGACTTGCGCTTGCGGGGCATTGATCCTCCTGGCTACAGACACTAGCCAGGAGATGCGCTGGCTGCCACACCAGGGGGATTTTGGTACGTGAACGTGACCGATTTCGAAGGCGGCTAGTTGGCGATCCGACTTGGCCCGAACCATCGGCCGTCAGTGTCTCTGAGCCGTGGCCCCTGCTTGATTTTCACAATGGTTGCGCGGTGCTTTTGCTGGTACACCACGACCCTGAAGTACAGCGCCGCCATCATGGTCACACCGCCCGCCCATACGAGGATCGTGCGCGTTGTTTCCGACAGCTCCGGTGTCGCGAACACCATTAGAAGGATCGCGATCACGCCACCCAGCGCAACGCCTAGGAACGTCTGATCAAGGGCACTCTCGGTTGAACCTGATGTTGCCTGATCGAATGTGGGCTCAGGGATCAGAAACACGTCAATCTCGCCTCCGACCAGATTCATTGAGAGTGGGGACGCTTCTCCCGCCGAGATTCTCGGTTGGCCCGTTCCACTCGACGGACGGATGATTGACCGCTGTCCGCCCTCTTCCATAGTTTACGCCCCCCTGCCTGAGTTGGGGAGCATGTCTTGAAGGCCAAGAACAAAGACGTTGAAGTACGCAGTATTCCCACAGGTCGTGCACGTGAGAGCGACGACGGGGAGGGCGGGGCCGCTGAGTCGGATGCTGCCCAACGGATCACTGAAGTTCAAGAGTTGTTGGCTGATGATGCCGTCTGCAAGCGTCCAGGCGTCATGCTGGCAAGACCAACACGTGAGTACTGAGCCGACCACCTTGTTGATCGCTGCGATGACTTGATTTGTCTGTTCCGGACTAAACGGCACCGCTGCTCCCCTCACTACCCATACCCGCCTGTAATCCCCTCCACCAGTCAGATGCTTCGTGCTACGGCGGTCATCCACCGATCCAGGGATCGTCTGGAATACGCGAGCGTGGCCCGAGCAGCCTGCGGCTCGCCGTCTGTCTCCCCCATGAGGACAGCCAGCGCACCGCGCATGTAGACCAGGGCTCGCGGGACTTCGTAGTAGTCAGCCATCTCGTACACAGATGCGTGACGAGAAACGAACCTCACTGCCGCCGCTGAGGGAATCGCTAGGAGCGATGAGCCGTACGTGGCGTCACGCTCGCACTGACGCACGGCCCAAGCATTCCCACAGAGACCGAGTAGGTCACCCTGGATGATGTGCGCTGACTCATGCAAGAGTACGGGCCATTCGAGCAGCGTCCCCTGGATGCGGCGATTGAGCGTGATCTCGCTGCCGCCGGGGAAGGCCGTCGCGACCCCGAGGATGTTGCGCCCCCCTGCTTCCCAGTCCACATGTGCGCCAATCGCATCGGGTAAGTCCCGCGCGCGCCATGTGCCTTGATGCCACTGGTCAGTGAACGACTTGACCTGAAGCAAAGACAGCATCGTCTCCCTCAACCTAGCTGGATGCTTGAGCCTGGCCGTAGCGCGCAGCAAGCCGACGTAACCGACTGAGCACGAACTCTCGGTCATCGTCGTCCCAATTCGACGCGCCACGGGCCAGATCGGTGAGTGCGATGGACGCATCAGGGATCTGAGCCAGGAGCCCCGCAATCTCTACTTCGATGGTCGCCGGCGTGATGCTCGGAGACAGCAGGACTATCGAAGAGACCACATCCGAGCCTTGTTTGCCGGGGGGTGACTTGGCAACAGATGTCTCAGTTGGCAGATCGTAGCCGGCGGTCTCCGCGAGTTGACGCCACAGTTGGTTCACCTCTGCTGGGTCAGCCGGACCGTCCTCAGTGGCAAGGACTCCTGCTGCGATGCCGCGCAGCGTTTCGAGTTCAGGCTTGACTGGCCCGCCCGACTTTGGGTCAAAACCACGCTCAGTCCGAGCAATGGCGCCTGCGCTGATATTGCCCAACTCGGATAGGCGGCGCTGACTGAGGCGCGCGCGCCTCCTCAGGGATTTCACCATCGTCGCGATTGGCGGCTTCTCTCGCATCACGAAAAACAGCGTAGCACGCTACGCGAGAAACGCACCCCCACCCTCTTGTATTGCGTAGGCTCATGCGATATACTGCGTATGAGCCTACGCAAAATGCTGAGGAGAGACCACAAAATGTACGATCACGTACGCGAACTCCGCAGGCAGGCCGGTCTTTCCCAGGAGGATTTGGCCCAGTTGTCTGGACTTACCCGAAAGACCATCTGGGCAGTCGAGTCGGCTCCTGGTTACGCCGTCAGCGTGCCAACGCTGAGGCGCATTGCCGCCGCCCTCGATGTCGATGTCGCGGACCTCTTGTCCGTGGCGGTGGCCTGAACGATGGCATCCCGCCGGTTCCCGTGCCGCACACGGGGCAACGCGAAAGCGCCAGAAGCCTTCAACTCCTGGCGCCCTCTAGGAAGGAACGACATGTCCGTCGTGCCCACCGTTACTCCCCAGTATACGACCATCCGCCCGGTTCCGAAGCCCTCTCCGCGTCCCATTGTCAGCGGTCGTGCGGCCTATCGACTGGCTGAGGCGCAAGGCTTCACCTTCGAGGACATCGCGGCCGATGCCGAAGCCGCGCACGCGCTCGATGTCGGCAAGGTCATCGATCTGCGCCGCGATCCGCTGGTGTACGAGATGGTCCGCTTGTTCCGCGCAATCCGCCACGACCTGAACATCTCGCCTGCCAGTCGGGTGATGGCGACGAAGGGTGAAGCGTGCGGTCTGGAGGCGATTCGCCTCGACCGCATCAAGGACGAACACGACCTGATGGCCGAGCTTCGGATCGACGCCTCCATCGAACACGGACGCGCCGTGGTCGCCGTCCAAGAAGAACTTTTGACAGGCCGGGAGGCCTCAGCGTGACCGCTACAGCATCGCCCCTTCTGACGGCCCGTGAGGCGATGGAGTACCTGCGGGTCAAGTCTCGAAGCTACTTGACTGAGCACGCTGACGAGATCGGCGTCGTGCGCCGTGGTGGCCGCATCTATTTCAGGCTTGAAGACCTCGAGGCCTGGGACCGCCGCCATTACGTCGCGCCAACCGTCGCGGCGACCGAACCAACGTCGATCCGCGCATCGCGGCCAAATGTCAGCGGGCGCATGAATCCGCTCGACGGCAAGCCCTTCGGGAGATTCGGATGACCACCGCAACCGCACCGCCAGCCGCCGCCTCGAGCGCAGCGCGACGTGTGGCCGAGGCCCGCGCCGACGTGACCCGAACGCATCACGCCTTCCGTCTGCACTTCGACAACTGCCCACTGATGTGCGCTGACGGCGGGCTCTGCCTGACGGGCGAGGAGTTGGGGCGCGAGGCTGACGACGCAGGCGACCTGATGATGTGGCTGACGGCGAGGGTCGCATGAGCGAGTACGCCGCGTTCCTAGAAACGAAAGCCATCGTCGGGCACCCGACCGGTCGTGAGATCACCGACGACCAGATCCACCCGTCGCTGTTCGGGTTCCAGCGGGATCTCGTCAGGTGGTCGATCCGCAAGGGCCGAGCGGCGCTCTTTGCCACGACGGGCATGGTATCATTTACCCATACTCTAGGCGGCGGAGGAATGGGCGATGATATCGAGAGTCGGGCGAATACCTCTGATGTGCGCCACGTGCGGCATGACGTTCGAGAAGTACCCGAGCGAGATCAAGCACGGACGGGGGCAATTCTGCTCGCGGGCCTGCAAGGCGAAATCTCAGGCGACGGGGTCAGAACTCTACTGCGCGATGTGCGACGCGAAGTTCTACCGGGCTGCTGGCGAGCAGTCGAGGCGAGTGGCGGAGCGGCCGTTCTGTACTCGACGATGCTACGACGAGTGGCGCGTGATTCATCGCAGCTCAGATACGTACATCAAGACGGGGACAACACATACACATCGCATCGTGGCGGAGGCCGTACTCGGCCGACCCCTGGCCCCGCTCGAAGTTGTCCATCACATCGACTTGAACAAGCAGAACAATCACCCGTCCAACTTGGCCGTCTTCCCGAATCAGTCCTACCACGCTCGCTGCCACGGTGGGGGGATGTCGGATGACGAGCTACGCCGATTTTCTCTCCAGCAAAGCGGTGGTGGTTCTTCCGAAGGGTAAAGACTGCCAACGCGAGGATATCCACCCCAGCCTGTTCGAGTTCCAAAAAGACCTTGTTACCTGGGCTGTCAGGAAAGGGCGGTGCGCCCTTTTCTGTACTACCGGGACAGGCAAGACGCGGATGCAGGTTGAGTGGGCGCGCCTCACCGGCGAGCGAACGTTGATCCTGGCGCCGCTCGCCGTGGCCCGTCAGACGGTCGCTGAGGCCGCTCAGATCGGCGTGACGGTCACCTACGCCCGCTCGCAGGTTGACGCGCCGATGATCGGCATCACGATCACCAACTACGAAATGCTGCACGCCTTCGATCCGTCCGCGTTCGACGCGGTGGTGCTCGATGAGAGCGGCATCCTCAAGAACTTCGAGGGCAAGGTACGAACGGGGTTGATCAGCGCGTTCAAGGACACGCCGTACCGACTCTGCGCGACCGCGACGCCGGCGCCGAACGACATCGCCGAGCTTGCCAATCATGCCGAGTTCCTCGGGGTCATGAAGCGCGAGGAAATGCTGGCCGCGTTCTTCGTCCACGACGACACGGGCTGGCGACTGAAGGGTCACGCCCGCGAGCCGTTCTACCGCTGGCTCGCGTCCTGGGGCATGTCACTGATGCGCCCATCGGACCTCGGGTACAGCAACGAGGGCTACGATCTGCCGCCGCTGGAGATCACGGCCTGCCTCGTGCCGACCACCTGGACGCGCGAGGGGCAACTGTTCGCGACCGACCTCAAAGGAATAGGCGACCGTGCGGCAGTCCGCAAGCAGACGCTCTCCGAACGGGTCAACGCAGCCGCCGACCTCATCATGGCCGAGCCTGATGAGCCGTGGATCGCGTGGGTGGGGCTCAATGATGAAGGCCGCGATCTCGCCAAGTTGATCCCCGATGCCGTGCTGATCGAGGGCGCCGACTCGCCCGAGTCGAAGGCCGACACGCTGGAACGATTTGTCGCGGGAGACATCCGCGTCCTGATTACCAAGGTGTCTATCGCGGGCTTCGGATTAAACCTGCAACGCTGCGCTCGGATGGCGTTCGTCGGGTTGTCCGATTCCTACGAGCAGTATTTCCAGGCCATCCGACGCTGCTGGCGTTACGGCCAAACTCGCCCGGTGCACGCCTACATCGTGCTGACCGAACCCGAGGAAGTGATCTACGCCAACGTCTGCCGCAAGCAGCGCGAGGCCGAGGCGACCGCCGCCGAACTGGTCAAGCACGTCGCCGTCTTCGGCCGTGCCGAAATCGCCAGCGTCGGGCGCCGTGACGATGCGCCACACGAGCAGGCAATCGTCCTGCCGTCGTGGCTGAGGGGAGAGCAACGTGCCTCGTAAGGACGCGGCTGCTAAGCGGGAATACCTGCGCGAATACAACGCCAAGAATCGCGAAAAGATCCGCGAGGGTCAGAAGCGTTGGCACGCCGAACATCCGGACTGGCTCCCCAACTATCGCAAGGCGTACCACGCGAAACGTCTGGCGACCGATCTCGAAGGCGTCCGCGCTGAGCAGCGAGCCGCGTGGCTGGCGCATCGCTACGGGCTAACACCCGCCGACCACGCCGAGATGATCGCAGCCCAGGAGAACAAGTGCGCGATCTGTGGGGATGAACCCGCCGATGGTAAGGCTCTCCACATCGACCATGACCACGAGTCGGGCGCAGTTCGCGGACTGCTTTGCGGCCACTGCAACCGAGCGATTGGGTTGTTCCGAGACAACCCTGATGTGATCGAGATGGCTGCCGCAGATATGCGGCACTTCGAGGTAGAGGAATGACGTTCGTGATCGACCAGGAGAATGGCGAATCTTGGGTGCTTTACAACGGCGACTCTACCGAGGTGCTTCGGGGAATCCCCGATCACTCGATTGACTTCGGAATATATTCGCCTCCTTTTTCCACCTTGTACACGTATTCCGCGAGCGAGCGAGACCTCGGGAATTCTCGGGATGATGCTCAATTCTTCGAGCACTACGGCTACATCATCCGCGAGATGCAGCGCGTCCTAAAGCCCGGCAGGAACTGCGCTGTTCACGTGATGCAGATCCCCCTGCAAAAGGCGAAGGATGGAGTTATCGGTCTCAAGGACTTTCGCGGGGATGTGATCCGCGCCCACCAAGCTGCTGACTGGATTTATCACGGGGAAGTGACGATCGACAAAGACCCGCAGGCGCAGGCGATCCGCACCAAGAGCAAGGGGCTGCTGTTCACGCAGATGCACAAGGACTCGCTCTGGTCGCGGCCGGCGCTTGCCGACTACATCCTGATCTTCCGCGCCCCCGGTGAGGCAGCCGTTCCCGTCAAGCCCGACATCACGAATAACGAGTGGATCGAGTGGGCTCGGCCGATCTGGTACGGCATCAAGGAAACCGAGACGCTCAACGTCGCGGAAGGCCGCGAGGCTGAGGATGAGCGGCACATTTGTCCCCTTCAATTGGGGACGATTGAGCGGTGCGTGCGCCTCTGGTCGAACGAAGGTGAGACGGTCCTGTCACCGTTCGCCGGCATCGGCTCCGAGGGCTTCGTGAGTGTCAAGCACGGGCGCCGCTTCGTGGGCGTCGAGTTGAAACCGTCGTACTGGCGCGCCGGCGTCCGCAACTTGAAGCGAGCCGAACGTGACTCCAAGCCGCTCGATATGTTCGCCGAGTTCGCCTCGTGAGCGTCGCCACCATGTACGTGGTGGCCATCTTTGCGGCCTGCGAACTGATCGTGATCGCCGCGTTCTGCGCTGCCGTCGTGGCTGCCGGGAGTGCGGGGTGATGCGAGTGCTTAGCTTCGGCGCCGGCCGCCAGTCCAGCACGCTGCTGCTAATGGCCGTCCACGGTGAACTCCAAATTGATCGCGCCCTCTTCGCAGACACGCAGGACGAGCCGCGCGCCGTCTACGACTGGCTCGAAACCATGATGCCGATTGCCGAGAAGGCCGGTATTCCCGTGGACGTGGTGACGGGCGGCGACCTGCGCGAAGACTCGTTGCACAAGCCGGGCTGGCTGGTGTCGATGCCGCTGCACATCATCAGCGAGGGCCAGACGCCGGCCATGCTCAGCCGCAAATGCACGAACGGCTACAAGATTCGCCCGATTCAGCGGCGGCTCCGCGAACTCGGCGCCACGGCGAAGAAGCCCGTCACGCTCCTGATCGGCATCTCGCGCGACGAGGCCCAGCGGATGAAGCCGGCGCGCGTCAAGTACATCACGCATGAGTTCCCGCTGATCGACAAGCGTATGACCGTGGCCGACTGCGTGACGTGGCTAGCCGATCATGGCTACCCCGAGCCGCCGAAGTCTTCGTGTCGCATTTGCCCGTTCCGCAGCAACAAATCGTGGCGCCAGATGCGCGACGACTCCCCCGATGACTGGGCAAGCGCCGTCAAGTTCGACCAGCAGGTACGTCACTCGGCGCAGATGAAGCGCCCGACCGAGGCGTACCTGCACCGCTCGCTGCTGCCGCTCCCGATGGTCGATCTGTCCACGCCAGTCGAGCGGAGTCGTGCCGCCGGTCAGGTGGACATGTTCGATGTCGGCGAGTGCGACGGCTTCTCGTGCATGGGAGACGCTTCCTGATGCCAACCACCGACTCGGCTACGGCCGCCGTCACGCTCCGGATGAGCGTCCACAACGAGAGAAGCCAGAGCCGCTAACGACGGCCCCGGCTTCATAGGAGACGCGCTGTGAATCCCGAAACGTCCCCCGCCCCTGAGTCTAGCACGCCCGCATTCACTCCCCCGCCGTGGACGATCACGAACACGGGTGAAGAACTCGAATTGCGGATGGGGTCTTCGCTCGGCCACCCGGGGCACTGGGAAAGTCAGCATTACGCGCGCCTCGATTGGAGCGATCTTGAGGATGAAAGCGATGAGCAGTGGGATGAGGCACTCTCGAACGCCTGCCTGATTGCTGCCGCGCCTGACCTCTACATGGCTCTCCAGTGGGCCGTCGAGTACATGGAGGACTTCGAGGGCGAGGTCATGCCCGGATGGCGCGAGTGGGCGGTTCAGGGTCGTCAAGCGCTTGATGTTGCCGATGGCGGGCGAACGCTCGACGATCTGGAGACCGTCTGATGACCGCGCAGCAGATCGAGCCGCGCACCCGGGGGCGGCTATCGCAGACGGAAGTCGAACTGCGCTCACCGCTCGGGCAACTCGGCCACGGCCTCGAAGGCCGGTTCATCCGCGTCAGCGAAGAGTGCTGGCACGGACGGATCAACCACGAGCGGCGTCGGGATGCCGACCACCTGACAGACCAGGACGTGCACGGCATCGAGGCTATCGCACGGCTGATGGTCCGACACACAGACCCGCAGTGCCGAGCGTGGGGACACGCGATCCTGCGACTCGCGGCTGACTACTTCCTGCATGACGCATCCGAGGATGCTGAGGGCGATCAGGCGGCGTACCGCAATGAGGCTGCGCACGACCAGGGGCGGTTCGGGGCATCGGAGATCGAGTTTGCGTTCACGGGCTCTGGGCGCCATCGACCGGCGCAGGGCCGCACGCGCGGCGGCGAGCAGATGCCATTGGAGATTGACTCGTGAGCGGTTGGGAGTTCGCATTCGAGCGCGACAAGCACAAGGTCGCGCGTGCCGTTCACGAGGCGTGGGCCGCCGAGAAGATCAAGCAGGGGTTCGCAGATCACGTACTTCGTGAGGTCAAGAAGTACGACGACGGGGCTGTGGGGACATTGCGCTACCACCGATGCCGAGACTGTGATCTCCCGGCCGAGAAACACCACCCCGACATGCTCGACTACGACGACCTGTCTCCTGAGGTTCAGGAGTACGACATCGTGACGGCGAGGATCGTCTACCCGCTGGCGTTCCAGGCAGGGCAGTTCGACTACCAGGACCGCTACCTGAAGGCGTGCTGCGCGCCTGAGACGATCTCATGACCGCGCCACGACGCAGCAGCGGCCCGTCAGCCCGTCGCGCTCCGATGGCTGCCAAATACGTGTATCTCGGCGCAAAGGGCACCGATCCGAAGTGGGTCGGACAGCCTTGCAACCCGGTCCTACGTCCTGACGGCAAGTGCATCGTCGGCCGGCAGGGCGGTCCACGGAACCAACTGGTCCGCTTCAACTGCGGCACTGAGGTCGTTGTGTCGGCGCGCCGTCTGCGCCTGACCTCTGGCCGGCGAGGGGCGCCTGCACCGTCGCTCGTCGGCCAGTCGATCCTGTTCGTCGCCGTCATCGCCGTGCTGCTCCTCGGTCCGACGCTCGTGTGGGGAGGGCGGTAGCGATGGCCATGATTCTCGACTGCCCAGTGCCGCCCGAATCGACGGGCCAGCGCATCAGGCGACTGCGCAAGGCCCGCGGGCTGACCATGCGCGAACTCGCCGCGCAGATCGGCGTTGCGCACACCACCGTGCAGCGAGCCGAAGACGACTGCGCGATCTACGCCCACACCCTCGACGCGCTAGCTACGGGGCTCGCCGTGGGAGTCGGTTATCTCTGGAACGGAAGATCGTCATGAACCTGATCGCCCGCCGCAATCGCAAGTGGGACCACGTGGCCGACTATCTGGTTGACATCAGGTACCGCCTGCCGCTGGCTCCCGGTGTCGTGCTGTTCACCCAGGCCGAGATGGTCGAGCGAATCGAAGACGCTCGCGAAGACATGCCGCCGATGTGCGTGAAGTGTGCGGCTCAGAGGTCAACACTGACGCGCCGTTGCGCGCGGTGTCGAACCTACAAACCCCTCAATCAGTTCACGCTTGATCCCCGAACAACCCTCGGCGTGGGCTGGCGCTGCAAGGCGTGTGAGGTCAAGAGAATGACTGCTCTGCGCAAGCGAAAGCAGTCGCGCACTCTGGAGAAGATTCGGAGTCTGGAGTCGTGATCGACCGCGAGCCCTGCGAACACGAGGATGTCACCAAGCTGCTCGGCCCCTTGACGCCTGAACTGCGGGCGTGGATGCGGGAGCAGTGCTCTAGGGACCAGTCGGTCTGCGCCAACGGCCACGAGTGGACGCCTGAGAACACGGTGAGCAAATCTGGCTATCGCGCCTGCCGCACGTGCGAACTGGCAACTCACAGTCGGTACCGCGACCGCAAGCGGACGGAGGCAGCATGACCAGACCTGATCGTGATGCGTACTGGTTCAGGCTGGCCGCCGATGTGGCAACTCGGGCGACATGCCCCCGCGCGTCCATCGGGGCCGTGTTGACCAAGTTCGACAGGATCATCGCCTGTGGGTTTAATGGCGCCCCAGAAGGCGAACCGCATTGCCCCGAGACGCCGG
>Ga0193753_10002080_pt1 | contig 16267 bp, 11 predicted proteins | sample H1c2metaG_FD_144925 | JGI IMG/M metagenome (GOLD analysis project Ga0193753, IMG submission 144925) | Soil microbial communities from a riparian zone of the East river system, Colorado, United States - H1c2 | ecosystem: Environmental > Terrestrial > Soil > Riparian zone | place: USA: East... | reverse complement strand
CTGCGGGTGGGAGAGAGGACGGTGCAGCGATGGGGGCTGGGGCTGTCGGCGGTGTTTACGGCGGGGTTGGCGACGGCGCACACGGCGGGGACGATTGCGGGGTTTGCGGTGCTGCTGGGGCTTAGCCTGGCGCCGTTTTTTCCGGCGACGTGGGCGCTGCTGATGGTGGAGAGGCCGGCGGCGCGACAGGCGGGGATCGTGCTGGCGGTGTCGGGGCTGGGGGCGGCGGCGCTGCCGTGGCTGATGGGGGTGGTGTCGACGCGGACGGGGTCGCTGCAGGTGGCGCTGGCGCTGCCGTTTGCGGCGGCGATCGGGTTGCTGGGGATGAGTTTGTTTTCGCCGCGGACACGGGTTGCGGGGGACTGATTTTCCAGTGGCGGCGGGCGTATAACCGAGAGATGGATGAGGGATGGCTGCCGGTAGGGATTGCGGAGGCGTTGGAGCGGGGCGCGACCGTGGTGACGGGAAATCAGCGGGCGGCTCGGAGTCTGCGGCGGTCGTTTGACCGGAGGAGCAGGGCGCAGGGGCTGGGAAGCTGGCGGCCGGCGGCGGTGGTGGCGTGGGATGCGTGGGTCGCGGGGCTTTGGGCGGGGCTGCTGATGGAGGGGCAGGCCTCGCAGATGCTGCTGAACCGGACGCAGGAGCACGCGGTTTGGCGGGGAATTCTGGGGGCGGATGCGGAGCTGGGCAGCCTGCGGACGCATGACTCGCTGGCCGAGATGGCGGCGCAGGCGTGGCGGCTGGTGTGCGCGTACAACGGACTGGGACGGCTGCGGGGGGCGGCGATGAGCGCGGATACGCGGGCGTTCCAGCGGTGGGCGGTGGCGTTTGAACGGCGGTGCAGGGTTGACGGGCTTTTGTCGCAGACGCAGTTGGAGGGGACGCTGACGGCAGCGGTGGAGGCGGGGCAGGTGCGGGTGGGCGCGGTGGCGCTGGTGGGGTTCGATGGAATGACTCCGGCGCAGATGGGTTTGGTGGAGGCCTTGCGGGGGGCGGGGGTGGCGGTTGAGGAGCTGACGGTGGAGACTGCGGCGGAGCAGCGGATGGTGGTGGCTGGGGGGGATGAGCGGGAGGAGTTGCTTGCGGCCGCGCGGTGGGTGCGCGGGGTGGTGGAGGGGAGCCCAGGGGCGAGGGTAGCGGTGATTGTGCCGGGGCTGGAGGGGCAGAGGGCCGAGATCGACCGGGTGTTTCGCGAGGTGCTGGCGCCGGAGCTGGAGAGTATCGAGGCAGCAGGAGAGGGTGGGCCGTATGAGTTTTCCGTGGGGGTGAGGCTGGCGGGGATGCCTATGGTCGCGGTGGCGCTGGACCTGCTGCGCTGGGCGATGGAGGCGCTGCCGGTGGAGCGGGTGAGTGCGCTGCTGCTGTCTCCTTATTTTGCGGTGGAGAGCGAGGAGCGCGGGGCGCGGGCGGAGTTCGATGCGTTCGAGCTGCGCCGGGCCAGGAGGCTGCGACCCGAGGTTTCGCTGGAGGGGATGGTGTTTGCGGTGGAGGGGTCGCGGGGGCGATTGAAGATGACGCGGCTGATGAGGAGGCTGCGAGGAATGCAGGCGGCGGCGAGTTTGTTCCGTGCGAACGAACGGCTGACCCATGCGGAGTGGGTGGAGAGAATGGGTGAGCTGTTGGAGGCTGCGGGCTGGGGAGCGGGCGCGGGGGAGGACAGCGTTGAGTTTCAGACGCGAAGGAAGTGGGAGGGCGTGCTGGATGAGCTGGCGACGCTGGACTTCGATGGAGGGCGGGTCGGCTTCGAGCGGGCGCTGGAGGAGGTGGAGAGGATTGCGCGGGAGACGATGTTTGCGCCGGAGTCGCGCGAGGCTCCGGTGCAGGTGATGGGGCCGCTGGAGGCTGCGGGCGGGAGCTTCGACGCGGTGTGGTTTCTGCGGGCGGGTGATTTGAGCTGGCCGGTGGTTGCGGCGGGCAGTCCCCTGCTGCCGTGGCATTTGCAGCGAGAGCTGGGGGTTCCGGGGACGGATGTGGCGCGGGATGGGGAGCATGCGCGGCGGGTGACGAGGCGGATTGCGGAGTGTGCCGGGACGGTCGTGTTCAGCTATGCGGTGGAGTCGGACGAGGGGCGGCAGGGGGTGTCTCCGGCGCTGGATGGGTTGGGGCTGGAGGAGATGGAGGCGCGGAAGCTTGGCGGGACGGAGGCGGCTCGGCAGGTGGTGGAGCTGGAGGTGATTGAAGATTCGGAGCGCGTGCAGGCGCTGCCGGATACGGTGGTTCGCGGGGGGGCGAGAATTTTGGAGCTGCAGGCGGCGTGCGGGTTTCGCGCATTTGCAGAGTGGCGGCTGTGGGCGACGGAGTTGGAGACGGCTGAGCTGGGGATCGATGCGCGGGAGAGTGGAACGGTCGTGCACAAGGTGCTGGAGTTCTTCTGGGATGCGGTGGAGACGCAGGGTGCGCTGAAGGCGATGTCGGACGAGGAGCGAGAGGGGGTGCTGGAGCATTGCATCGAGCTTGCGCTGAAGAAGACTGCCGACGTGAGCGTGACGGGGTGGGATACGGCGTATCTCGCGGTGCAGCGGGAGAGGCTTGCGCGGCTGATGCGGCCGTGGCTGGAGCTGGAGATGGAGCGTCCGCCGTTTGAAGTGAAGCTGAGCGAGAAGGAGTTCAACGATGTGAGTGTGGGGCCGCTGCGGCTGGATGTTCGGGTGGACCGGGTGGATGTGACGGAGGCGGGAGAGCTGATCCTCGACTACAAGACAGGGTTGGCGACGCCGAACGACTGGCTGACGGAGCGGCCGGATGCTCCGCAGCTGCCGCTGTATGCGGTGCTGGCGGATGCGGAGAGGCTGAAGGGGGTGGCGTTCGGGGTGGTGCGGGCGGGAGAGTCGATGGAGTTGAAGGGGTATGCGTCGGAGGATGGAGTGCTGGCGAAGGCGGCGAAGATGACGATGCCGCTGGAGGCGCAGGTGGAGGATTGGAGGCGGGTGCTGGTGGGACTGGCCACGGAGTTTCACGAGGGGACGGCGCGGGTGCGGCCGAAGAGATATCCGACAACGTGCGAGCGATGCGGGCAACGGATATTGTGCCGGCTGGATGCTTCGCTGCTTGAGGAAGACGACGAGGATGGGGATGGAGCGGCGGCGGAGGTGGACCGTGGCTGAGTTGTTCGTTGTGACGAATGCGGGCGGTGCGGAGCGAGTGAGCGATGGACGGCCTCCGGACTGGAGGGAGCGGGAGCAGGCGCTGGATGTGCGGCAGTCGTGGATTGTGGAGGCTCCGGCGGGGTCGGGCAAGACGGGGCTGCTGATTCAGCGATATCTGAAGCTGCTGGCGGATGAGAGCGTGGAGGAGCCGGAGCAGGTGCTGGCGATCACGTTTACGAACAAGGCGACGAAGGAGATTCGCGACCGCGTGGTGGCGCAGTTGGAGGGTGCTGCCGGGCCTGATCTGTCTGATTTGGCGCGAAGTGATTTTGAGCGTGAGACGAGAGCGCTGGCGGAGGCTGTGCTGCGGCGCGACGAGTTGCTGGGGTGGGGGCTGCTGGAAAATCCGCGCAGGCTGAGGATGCGGACGATCGATTCGGTGTGCGGCGAGATTGCACGATCGCTGCCGGTGCTGTCGGGCGGCGGGGGCGGACAGGCTCCGGTGCTTGATGCGGCGCTGCTGTATCGCGAGGCGGCACGGCAGACGCTGATGCAGCTTGGCGGGACGGATGCGGGGTTGAACGATGCGCTGCGGACGGTGCTGCTGCATCGCGACGGCAACCTGGGCGACTGCGAGCGGCTGCTGGCCGAGATGCTGGCGCTGCGGGACCAGTGGGGCGAGCTGGTTCCGCTGGGACGGCAGGTGCTCGATGATGATCTTCTGGACAACACAGTCTTGCCGCGGCTGGAGCGGGCTTTGGGGGATGCGGTGTGCGCGGGTCTGACGGAGCTTGCGCAGACGGTGCCCGCCGACATCCTCGATGAGCTGGCGATACTGGCAGGCGAGATGGGACACTCCGACGGATACAGAGGAGGGCCTTCGCCGATTGCGATGTGCGCCGGGATGCGCAGCGCTCCGGGTGAGACGGCGGAGCATCTTGAGCATTGGCGGGCGCTGGCGCATCTGCTGACGACGAAGAAGACCGAGTGGAGGGCGGGGACGGCGCGAAATCATCTTGGCTTCGTGATTGAGAAGAGGCACGCGGAGGAGTTGAAGCTTTTGATCGCGAGGATTCGCGACCGGGGCGATGTGCTGCAGGCGATCAAGCGGCTGAACAGCCTGCCGCCGGTGGAGTATCCGCAGGAGCAGTGGGTGGTGGCGAAGGCGTTGTTTCGTGTGTTAAGCAGAGCGCTGGTGGAGTTGCAGCTGGTGTTTGCGGAGCGCGGCGAGTGTGATTTTGCAGAGCTGGGGCTGCTGGCGAAGACGGCGCTGCGGCGCGAGGGCGCGGTGGACGACCTGGCTGCTGCGCTGGGAATGAAGTTGCAGCATCTGCTGGTGGACGAGATGCAAGATACGTCGACGAGCCAGTATGAGCTGATCCAATTGTTGACGCAGGGATGGGATGGGCAGAGCCAGACGGTGTTTCTGGTGGGCGATCCGAAGCAGTCGATCTATCTGTTTCGGCAGGCGCGGGTGGAGCGGTTCGTGAGGACGATGCAGGCGGAGCGGCTGGGCGATCTGCCGCTGGGAGCGCTGCGGCTGACGGCGAACTTCCGGTCGCAGCGCGAGCTGGTGCGGGCGTTCCCTCCGGATTTTTCGCTGCTGTTTCCACGTGAGGTGAGCGCGACGAATCCGGAGGAGGTTACGTTTACCGCGGCGGAGGCGGTGCTGGGGCCGACGCGGAATGACGGGCGGGGTGAGGTGTGGCACACGCAGGTGCTGCCGTTTGGGCTGGGCGCGGAGGAGGCGAAGAAGGCTCGACGGAGGATGGAGAAGGCAGATGCTCGAGCGGTGCGTGCGATTGCGCGGGAGTGGAGGGCGCGTCCGCTGCCGGAGGGACGAAGCGAGCCGTGGAGGATCGCGGTGCTGGTGCGAAGCCGGAGTCATCTGGCTGAGATTGTTGCGGCGCTGAAGGAGGACGATGGAGAGGGCGCAGTTCCCTTTCGTGCGGTGGATATTGAGCCGCTGAAAGACAGGCAGGAGGTGCTGGACCTGTCGGCGCTGACTCGGGCGCTGCTGCATCCTGCGGATCGGGTGGCGTGGCTGGCGGTGCTCCATGCTCCGTGGTGCGGGCTGGGGCTGGCGGAGCTGCATATGCTGGCGGGCGCGGATGATCCGGTGTGGACGGAGCGGTGCATCGAGGATGTGATCGCGGAGCGCGGCGACCTGCTGAGCGAGGAAGGCTGCACGAGACTGGCACGGGTGTGGCTGGTGTTGCGAGCAGCGATGGGACAGCGCTCGCGGATGACGACGGCGCAGAGGGTGGAGCGGACGTGGCGGTCGCTGGGGGGGGATACGTATCTCACCGAGGCGGAGATGACGAATGCGCGGCGGTATCTGGAGCTGCTCGATGAGGTGGAGGAGGAGGCCGGGACGCTCGACCTGAGCCTGTTGCAGCGGCGGCTAGAGAAGCTGTATGCAGAGGCGGCGGTGAGCGCGGGCGCGGTGGATCTGATGACGATCCACGGAGCGAAGGGGCTGGAGTGGGATGTGGTGATGGTGCCGGGGCTGGAGAAGAAGGCGCAGGTGAATCCGGCACGGCTGCTGACGTGGAATGAGATCGACTCGGAGGACGAGGAGGCGGCGCAGGTTGTGCTCGCGCCGATTGTGGGCAAGGGTGAGGCTTCGGAGGAGTTGAACGACTGGCTGCGCGGGATCGACAAGGCGCGGGAGGCAGCGGAGCGGAAGCGGCTGTTCTATGTGGTGTGCACGCGGGCGCGAGAGGAGCTGCATCTGTTTGCAAGCCCGGAGACGAAGGCGAATGGCGAGGTGAAGCTGGAGTATGGCAGCCTGCTGAGTATGGCGTGGCCAGTAGCGGCGCGGCATTTCGAGGGGGCGGCGCAGAGAGAGGACGCTGGGGCGCAGTTGTTTTTGATGCCGGCGACTTCGGGTAGTGGCGAGTTTGTGGGGGATTTGGCTGCGGGTGCGGAGCGGGCTCCTCTGCTGGAGCGGCTGCCGCTGGGGTTCGATCCTGCGGCTCGGTTCAGGGTGGCGCGGAGGCTCTCGTATGGCGAGGCAGAGGGGGCGGTGGGGGCGACGCACTTTACCCGTCCTGAGGGATCGTTCGAGGCGAGGGCGTTCGGCAATGCCGTGCATGCGTTTCTGGAGATGCTGACGAAGCGGCTTGGTGAGGGTGTGGCGGCTGAGGAATTGATAGGGGCGCTGGATGGATGGATGCCGCGGATTGCGGCGGTGCTGCGTGGAGACGGGCTGCCGCCGGGGGTGGTGGAGAGGCTGGCTCCGCGAGTGAAGATGGCGCTCGGCAATATGCTGCGGGATGCCGAGGGGCTTTGGGTGCTGGGCGCGCGCGCTGAGGCTTCAAGCGAGTATGCGCTGACCTCGTGGGAGGAGCGGCGGCGAAGTGTGCGGCTGGACCGGGTCTTTCGCGCGGGAGCTTCGCCGCTTGCGGACGGGGATGGCGTGCTCTGGATCGTGGACTACAAGACGACCACGCATGGGCGCGAGGGTGTTGAAGAGTTTTTACGGAGCGAACGGGAGAAGTACGCGGCACAGATGGAGACCTATGCGCGGATGGTTCGGCCTGGGGCCGGAGAGATTCGCGTGGGGCTTTATTATCCGATGCTGCCGAAGCTGGTCTGGTGGACGCCGACGGAGTAAGGGCTAGAGCAAAATCGGAGAGGGTGTAGACCGAAACTGCGGGTGTACGCGTGGGTTTTCCCAGAAAAACCGTACCGCAGGCTTCGTCCGGTTCACAGTATTCCCGATTTTGCTCTAGAGCGTATCGATATATTTTCAAGCACGCAAGCGCCTACGCGGGCGGCGCCCACTTCGTGGGGAGTGTACCGGCTTCGCCTACAGCCTCCCGTTGGTCGGCGGGAAGAATTTTCGCAGCGACCAACGGGAGCCTTGACCCGAAGGGGATATACAAGTCACGAAGTGACCGCCCCACGCGTAGTGGGACCGGCCGTCAGGCAAAGTCCTTTCAGTAGCGAATATGTCGAGACGACCTAGACGATGGGGGCGTTGTGGCGGACGTCCGCGCCGCGCACCCAGAAGATGACGTCCTCGGCGATGTTGGTGGCGTGGTCGCCGACACGCTCGAGGTTGCGGGCGATGATGAGCGCGTTGAGGGATTGCGGGGTGAGCTCGGGCTTCTCTTTGATGAGCGAGCTGAGAGCGTAGAAGGCGGCATCGTTCATCTCGTCGACCTGATCGTCGAGCAGGAGGACCGAGTTGGCGAGCTCGGCGTCGCCTTCGATGAAGGCCTGAAGCGATTTGCGTACCATCGCGGAGGCGAGAGAGGCGAGCTTGGGGATGTCGACGGGGAGGTCGATGTTGGCGAAGGCTCCCATCTCTCGAACGCGGACGGCAATGTTGACGGCCTGGTCGCCGACACGCTCGAGGTCGGCGTTAATGCGAATGACCGAGAGGATAAAGCGGAGGTCGATGGCCATGGGCTGCTCCATGGCGAGAAGGTCGAGGGCCATCTGGTCGATGACGCGCTCGAGGCGGTTGATGGCGGGCTCGGAGCGGAAGACGAGTTCGCAGATGCTGAGATCGCGGGTGCGGTAGGCTTCGATGGAGCGCTGGATGGCCTGTTCGGCCATGCCTGCCATCATCAGAAGATTCTCTTTAAGGTCGTCGAGGCTTTGACGGAATTTGATGCGCATCAGCCGAACCTCCCTGTGATGTAGTCCTCGGTGCGCTTGTCCTTCGGGTTGGTGAAGATCTTGTGGGTGGAGTCGAACTCGACCATCTTGCCGTTGAGGAAGAAGCCGGTGTTCTCGGCGACACGCGCGGCCTGCTGCATGTTGTGGGTGACGATGACGATGGTGTACTGACTCTTGAGCTGGAAGATGAGGTCTTCGATCTTCGAGGTGGAGACGGGGTCGAGCGCGGAGGCGGGTTCGTCCATGAGGAGGACTTCGGGGTCGACGGCGAGAGCGCGGGCGATGCACATGCGCTGCTGCTGGCCGCCGGAGAGGCTGGCGCCGGACTTCTTCTTGAGGTCGTCCTTGACCTCTTCCCAGAGGGCGGCCTGCTTGAGCGAACGCTCGACGGTCTCGTCGAGGATGCGGCGGTTGCGGAAGCCGTTGAGCTTGAGGCCGCTGACGACGTTGTCGTAGATGGACATGGTCGGGAAGGGGTTGGGGCGCTGGAAGACCATGCCGACGCGGCGGCGAATCTCGACCGGGGAGGCGTCCTTGTATATATCGACCTCGCCCATCTTGACGATGCCGGTCGCACGGGCGATGGGGTTGGTCTCGTGCATGCGGTTAAGGCAGCGCACGAAGGTGGATTTGCCGCAGCCGGAGGGGCCGATGAGCGCCGTGGCGTGGTTCGCGGGGATGTGCAGGTTGATGTCCTGCAGGGTGTGGGTCGAGCCATACCACGCGTTCAAATCCTCAACTAAAATGCCGACTCCCACTAGCTTCCTCCCTTGAGTACGCCGCGGTTGGCAAAGATGCGGACGAGCGTGACTGAGACCATGATCAAAACGATAAGGACGAGCGAACCGGCCCATGCCAGCCGATGCCATTCGTCGTAGGGCGAGATGGCGTAGACGTAGATTTGCAGCGGCAGCGCGGCGATGGGCTCGCTCAGCTTGAAGCTCCAGAATTGATTGCCGAAGGCGGTGAAGAGCAGAGGTGCGGTCTCGCCGGCGACGCGGGCAAAGGCGAGCATGCAGCCGGTGATGATGCCGGGCGATGCGGTGCGCAGGCTGACCGACATGACCGTTCGCCACTTGGGAACGCCGAGGCCAAGGGCGGCTTCGCGGATGGCGTGGGGCACAGTGGCGAGCATCTCTTCGGTGGTGCGGGTGATGGTGGGGACCATCATGATGGCGAGGGCGATGCCGCCGGCGAGCGCGGAGAAATGCTTCTGACGCATGACGACAAGCGAGTAGATGGAGATGCCCATCACGATGGAGGGCACGCCGTTGAGCACGTCTGCGGTGAAGCGGACGGCGTTGGCCAGAACTTTGCCTCGGCCAAACTCCGCGAGGTAGACGCCGGCGGCGATGCCGATGGGAATGCCCATCAGGCTGGCAAGGAGAAGGATGATCGCGGAGCCAACGATGGAGTTGGCCATTCCTCCGCCGGACTCGCCAACGGGCGCGGGGATATGAGTGAAGAAGGCAAAGTTGAGTGAACTCGCGCCCTTGTAGATGAGGTAGAAGAGGATGGCGACGAGCGGGAGGATGACCAGGATGGTCGCAAGGATGGAGAGCCCGCTGACGAAGAGGTTCATCGCCGTGCGCCGCGCCTTGTTGAGGCGCATCGACCTGGACTGGAAGTTCATCGGCTGATTGATGGTGGGTTGTGTGCTCATTGGTTAGTGCACCCGTGCCGGAGCGTTGCGTGTGACGGCCCAGACCATGAGCCGGGCGATGGCGTTGACGACGATGGTGACAAGGAAGAGCGCGAGGCCGATTTCGATAAGGGCGCTGAGGTAGAGATCGCCGGTCGCTTCGGAGAATTCATTGGCGATGACGCTGGCGAGGGTGTAGCCGGGGGCGAAGAGCGATTTGCTGATCTCGGGATGGTTGCCGATGACCATGGTGACGGCCATGGTCTCTCCGAGAGCGCGCCCGAGGCCCAGCATGACGGCGCCGACGATGCCGATGCGGGAGTTGCGCAGGACGCCGATGCGGATCATCTCCCAGCGAGTCGCACCGAGTGCGAGGACAGCTTCGCGCTGGCTGTTGGGAACGGCCGTCATAATGTCGCGGGTGAGCGACGAGATGATGGGAAGAATCATGATGGCGAGAATCATGCTGGCGGTCAGCAGGCCGACGCCGAAGTTGGAGCCCTCGAAGAAGCCGGTCCAGCCGAGGATTTTATACAAGAACGGGCCGAGGGTGTCGCGCATGATCGGAACCAGGACGAAGACGGCCCAGAGACCGTAGACGACACTGGGGATCGCGGCCAGCAGCTCGGTGAGAAAGGAGATGGGGGCGCGTAACGGCTCGGGGCACAGCTCCGTGATGAATACGGCAACGCCAAGGGCCAGCGGCACGGCCATCAGGAGAGCGAGCAGCGAGGTGGCAAGGGTACCGTAGATGAAAGGGAGAGCGCCGAAGTCGCCCTGGACCGGGTCCCACGCCTGGCGGGTAAAGAACTTCCAGCCGAACTGGGCCAGGCTGAGATGCGAACGAAGAATGAGGATGGTGAAGATGAACAGGACGATCGCGAAGATGCTGCACGCGCAGATCAACATGACCGCGGAGAAGCTGTTGTCCGCGAAGCTTCCGCTTCCCCGCTTGTTCAGATATTCGCGGATGGGCGAGAGCGCCCCGCCAGGGGGAGCTGGCGCGACCTCTGAGGCAAAGGTGGACGGAGAGCGCTGCAACGCAGGAGGCACTGGGAGGGAGGACCCGGGTTCTCTTTCAGTAGTCATGCGGGTAGAAGACACAATCCTATTCCTGTCAGTCACACTCTACGGGGTTGAATTTGTATCCGGCCCACCTGAAAATGAGATACCGCACGGACCTGTAAAAAATCAGATCCGTGCGGCGGGTGAGCTATTTTACGTTTGCGATGCTCTTGCGAACCATTGCCTGAACAGGCTTCGGCAACGGGGCATAGCTCAGGGCAGCAGCTTCTTCTTCGCCATGATCCAGCATCCAGGTGAGGAACTCGGAGAGGGCCTTGGCCTTCGCCGGGTCGGTGGAGTGGGTGGGAATCAGCAGCCAGGTAAAGCTGGCGATCGGGTAAGAGGTCGCGCCGGGTGCGTTCGTGATGGAGACGCGGTAGTCGGCGGGCATCGTCTTGGCAGCGGCGGCTGCGGCAGCGGTAACGCCATCGGTCGACGCCTTGAGGAACTTGCCTGAGGCGTTCTTGACTGCACCGTACGACATCTTATTCTGAACCGCGTAGATCAGCTCGACGTAACCGAAGGAGTAGGGAGACTGACGGACCATGCCGGCGACGCCCTCGTTACCCTTTTGACCGATGCCGGTGGGCCACTTGACGGAGGTGTTCTTGCCGACCCTGCTGGCCCAGTCCGAGCTCACCTTGGAGAGAAAGTCGGTGAAGATGTAGGTCGTCCCGCTACCATCCGAACGATAGACGGGCAGGATGGACTTATCCGGCAGGCTGACGCCGGGGTTGTCCTTCGTGATGCGGGAGTCGTTCCACTTGTTGATCTTGCCGAGGTAGATATCGGCGATTACGTCGGAGGAAAAGTTGAGTTCCTTACTGGCACCGGGGATATTGTAGACCGGAACCACCGCGCCGAGCACCGTGGGGATGTGCATTACCTTGACCTTGGCGTCGTTGAGCTGCTGATCGCTCATGGGACCGTCGGAGGCGCCGAAGTCGACCGTGCCTTCGGAGACCTGGCGGATACCGCCGCCCGAACCGATGGACTGGTAATTGATCTTGACCGATGGATGAAGCTGGCTGTATTCGCTGAACCACTTGGAGTAGATGGGGTATGGGAAGGTGGCCCCTGCTCCGTTGATGTTCTGTGCGCTGGCTCCCAAGGCTGTCAGCGCCAATACGCCTGCTGCGATAACTTTCAGTTTCACTTATCCCCCTCAAATTGAATGCGACGATCCTTTCGGCGCATCTCTCTAGAGTGTGCTGGGTAATTGTTAAGGTAGCGTTACATACCAGTGAAAACGGTGAAAATCAACCTTCGCTGAGGGTAGATTGAGCCTTCGGCAGCGTAAAAATGAACGTACTCCCGGAGTTTAGCTCACTTTCTGCTCGAATGGTTCCACCCTGGGTTTGCACCATATGCCGTGCAATCGAGAGGCCAAGCCCTGTGCCGCCGGACTCGCGCGAGCGGGCTTTATCGACCCGGTAAAAGCGCTCGAAGATGCGATTGAGATGTTCTGAAGCAATTCCCTGGCCAAAATCGCGGACACTGAACTCGACCGCTTCGGTCGGGTCGGAGACATCGCGGGCACTGACGACGACGCGGGATTGGAGCTCTGGGCGGAGGCGGCCGTACTTGATGCCGTTCTCGATGAGGTTGCCGAGCACCTGGAGAACGGCGTCGCTATCGGCAAAGACCTCGGTGGTGGTGAGCTCGCCGATCTCGAGGACAGCTTCGGCGTCCTGGACCAGACCGCTCATCGACTGGACCGCATCGCGCACGAGCATGTCGGCCGGGACCGGAGCGGGGTGCAGCTCCTGCTCTGAGGACTCGACGCGGGCCATGACCAGCAAATCTTCGGTGAGGCGGTTCATGCGGGAGGCGTTCTTGAGGATCGTGGACAGGAACTCGCGGGCCTGGGGGCTGAGAGACGCCTCGTGATCGAGCAGCGTCTCCACGTAGCCGCTGATGGAGGTGAGCGGGGTACGCAACTCGTGGGAGACGTTGGCGACGAAGTCCCGCTGGGTGCGCTCGACCTGCTCGATGCGGGTGATGTCGTGCAGCACCGCAACGGCGCCGCCACCGGGCATGGGCGATGCGGCGACCTCGAAGATGCGGCCGGGGAGGAGCGAGATGGAGCGACGCTCGCTGACGACGCGCTCGTCAAGGGCGGATCGAACGCAGGCCAGAACGTCAGGGTCGCGGATGGTCTGGACCAGAGCGTGGCCGATGCGGACGGCGCTGCTGACCGAGGCGCCCGGAATGAGCCGCTGCATGCGCTGGTTGGTCCACTGGATGCGCCCCGCGGCGTCGACGGCGACGACGGCGTCCTGCATGCTGTCGATCATCGCCTCGAGCTCGCGCCGGCTCTCGGAGGCATCGTTCAGGACGCGCTCGACATGGCCGGAGGCGAGGGAGATGGCCTGGGCGAGGCCGTCGAAGTCGCTGTATTGATGCTTGAAGGCGCCGGCGGGGGGCTCGGGTATGGAGGCGGTCGAGGTCTGGAGGAATACGATGCTCTGGCGGACGGAGCGCGTCATCAGAAAGGCGTTGATGGCAGCCCAACTGATGACGAGCACCGTACCCAGAATCCATCCGAGCGGGGTGAACCAGATCCGCATCAGGGCGACGAAGGCAAGGGCAATCGTTATCCGGATAAAAAACGAGAAGAAGAGACCACGTGTCACGAGCTGCCCCTATGCCTAGGCCGGTGTCGTCTTGGGAATCTCGAAGCGGTAGCCGGCTCCGCGCATCGTCTTCAGATAGCGCGGGGTTTCGGCGTCCGTCTCGATCTTCTCCCGGATGCGGCGAACGTAGACATCGACAGAGCGCGGCGTGACGAAGCGGGCATCTCCCCAGACGGCGTCCAGCAGATGATCGCGGCTGAAGACCCGGCCAGGGTGGCGAGCGAGGTAGTCCAGCAGGCGAAATTCGGTGGCCGTGGTGGTCACGAGTTCACCGTTGACACGAAGCTGCATGGCGTTGGCGTCGATTTCGATGTTCTCGAACTTCAGGACCGAAGGCGTGCTGGGCCGCTCAAAGCGCCGAAGCACCGCCTTGACGCGGGCTACCAGCTCCCGCGTGGCGAAGGGCTTGGTGATGTAGTCGTCGGCGCCCATCTCCAGGCCGCGGACGCGGTCGTTCTCTGCAGCGCGGGCAGTGAGGAAGATGATGGGAACGATGCTCAACATCGGGTTCTGGCGCAGCCTGCGGCAGAGGTCGAGGCCGTCTCCGCCGGGGACCATGATGTCGAGCAGAAAGAGCGCGGGCGGCTCCCGTTCGGCATCAGTAAGTATCTGATTGATTGCCAGATAAGGACGGACGGTGAAACCCGCGCTTTCCAGGTGGTACTGGACCAGGCGGGAGATATCGGCGTCATCTTCCAACACGAAAATCGTCTGACTCAATTCGGAAACCTCACACGGACTCACGACAGTATTAACATCAGGTTAGCGTAACGGGGCGGAAATATTGCGAACGTACGATGAATCGTCGATTGCTGCCGCGAGGACAGGTACCCTTTGTATACTCTAGAGTAATTGCGCGGCGCTCCTTATTCATGACACGTTCATCCCATCTCGTCCTATGCGTCGACGACGAACTCGTCGGCCTCCAGGTTCGCAAGATCCTGCTGGAGCGTGCGGGGTACCGTGTGCTGACCGCGCTCGACGGAGCCGCCGGACTGGACCTCTTTTCGAGGGAGCCGATTGAAGCTGTCGTTCTGGACTACTCCATGCCCGGGATGCATGGGGGAGAGGTTGCAAGCAGAATGCGCCTGGCTAAGCCCGGCATTCCCATCCTTTTACTGTCTGCCTATGTTGGCCTGCCGATCGAAGTCACCTCCCTGGTCGATCTTTATATGACCAAGGGCGAGGGCGCCCCGGTTCTTTTGCAGAAGTTAGGCAGCCTGCTTCAACCAGTGAGTACGCCATAGAGCGACGGAACGGACAAGAGGGCTGTGAATCTAAGTCAATTCAAGAGCATTCTGCGCCAGGTATTTCTGCTTCCCATAGTGGCGCTTCTGTTGACGGCGGGCGTACTGTACTGGCAGATTCGAAGCGACAACACAGCCGTTGACCTCATCCAGGAATCGGATGCGCGGATTGCCCAGGCGACGCTGGTGGCCAAGCTCCTCGTGGATCAAGAGTCCGGCCTGCGTGGGTATGAGACCACCAGCGATACCCGATTCCTGCAGCCCTATGTTGACGCCGAAGCCCGTTTGCAAGCTGAGTTCCAGAGGCTGGAGGCGGTAGCCGGGCAGGAGGCGGAGCAGAAACGCCTTGTAAAGGATCTTCAAAATCAGCAGCAAACCTGGCGCGATGCCTTCGCACTGCCGTTGATCGCAACCGTCCGTGCGGGCGGCCAGACCAGCGATGTCCAACTGAACCTCCACGGTAAAGTGCTGATGGACAAGATTCGGAAGGATATCGACGATCTCATCCATAACACCGAACAGCATCGTACCGTGCGAATCGCCCACTGGCACCAGCAGGTTCACGATACGCTTGCGGGGGTCTTATTGCTGGCTCTGGGCATCGGCGTTCTGATCGGCCTCTTCACTCGAAGCCGCCTCCATGCTGTCTCGGCTGCCTTCCAAAACTCGCTTGAGGTATTGGGGCGCCGGGCCGAGGAGATCTTTCAGTCGGAGCAGCAGCTGCGGACAACTCTGGACTCGATCGGCGACGGCGTCATCACCTGCGATGCCGAAGGCAGGGTCCAGATGATGAACCCGGTGGCGCAGGAGTTGACCGGCTGGAGCCAGGCTGAGGCGAATGGAAGGCCGCTCGAAGAGGTCTTCCGCATCGTCGACGAGGCCACGCGTGAGGTTGTAGAGAATCCAGTGGCCAAGGTGAAGCGGCTGAACAGCACCGTCGACCTGGCGAAGCAGACCGTACTCATCCGGAAGAATGGCACGGAGCTGAATATCGCCGACAGCGGCGCGCCGATCCGCGGCAAGAGCGGTGGCACGACTGGCATCGTGCTCGTATTTCGCGACATCACCATGGAACGCAGGACCCAGGACGCCCTGATCGCGAATGAAAAGCTCGCCGTGGCGGGCCGTCTGGCGGCGACGATCGCACACGAGATTCACAATCCGCTCGATTCCGTCTCCAATCTTCTCTACCTCATGCGTACCGGCGCTTCCAAGGAAGAGTCCGAGCAATTTATGGAGATGGCCGAACAGGAGCTTGCGCGGGTGACTCAGATCAGCCGCGCCATGCTCGGCCTCTACCGCGAGTCGAAGGCTCCAGTTCTGGTAGACCTGGGGGAGATGATGCAGGAGATCCTTCTCCTGATGGAGCGACGGCTGCTCGATCTCGGCGTGGCGGTCTCTACCGATCTGCCGCCCAGGATGACGGTGGATGCCTTCCCTGCCGAGTTGCGGCAGGTGTTTACCAACCTGATCACGAATGCCGCGGAGGCAGCCGGCGTGGGCGGGCAGATCAACATCAACATCACGCCGCAGGCGGCCAGCTTCAACGAAGCCGGGCAGAATTTGCAGGCTGGAGCCATGGTGCGGATCGCAGACAATGGACCGGGCATCTCCGACGAGATTCAACACCACCTGTTTCAACCTTTCTTCACCACGAAGGGGGAACATGGGACCGGGCTTGGACTGTGGGTCAGCCGGGGAATCATCAACAAGCACGGCGGCCTCATCGAGCTGACCAGCGATAGCAGCGACTCGGCGCATGGAACCGTGGTCAGCGTCTTTCTCGCGACCAAGCCAACCATCAACGCGGGTGGCGACTAGGGCGTATCGACCTGGTCTTCTGGCAACGAGGTGCAAGCGCCCTGCGCGGGCGGCGCCCACTTCGTGGGGGGGGTGTACCGGCTTCGCCTACTGCCTCCCGATGGTCGGCGGTAAAATTCTTTTCTGGCGACCAACGGG
>Ga0193753_10002079_pt1 | contig 16270 bp, 13 predicted proteins | sample H1c2metaG_FD_144925 | JGI IMG/M metagenome (GOLD analysis project Ga0193753, IMG submission 144925) | Soil microbial communities from a riparian zone of the East river system, Colorado, United States - H1c2 | ecosystem: Environmental > Terrestrial > Soil > Riparian zone | place: USA: East... | reverse complement strand
CGCGTTCGGCAAGCCAGCGCAACGCTTCGAGCAGGCCACTCTCGTGCAGGCCCGGAGGCGCCAGTTCCAGCATCAGCGTGCGTGTCTGCAACGCGGCGTCGGCGAGCACCTGTTCCGCTTCATCGATCCGTTGCAACAGGTGGCGGTCGCTGAGACCGCGCTTGATCTCGGCGAGCTGCATCCCCAGGCCCATGAGGTTCTGCGCCGGCCCGTCGTGGAGCTCGCTCGCCAGCTTTCGGCGCGCACGTTCTTCGGCCAGCGTGATTTCCGTGGCCAGCGCGCGCAATTGCGCGTCGTGCTGCGCCAGCGCCGCTTCTGCTTCGCGCATCGCCGTCACATCGCGCGCACTGCCCCAGAACCTGAGCACGTGACCATTTTCGACAATGCCGATCATCGAGATGAGCAGCACCCTGTCGAGTCCGTATGGCCCGTGCACCACGTGCTCGATGTTGCGCACCTGGTAACCGTTGCGAATGGCTTCGCGGATACGATCGACGTAGATCCGCGACCAGGTGGGATGGTCGCCAAGGCGCGAGCCGACTATCGGGTTCTGCGCATCCTTGACGCCCAGCGCCACCATGAACGCGGTGTTGCACTCGGCGACAACGCCTTGTTTGCGCACCCAGGCGATCTGTTCATCGGGCGACAGCGAGACCGCCATGGGCTCGGTGAGCTCGCAACGGAAAATGGCCTCGGTACTGTTGGCGACGAAAGCGCGATACCGCTCGTCGCTGGCGCGCGCCTTCTCGATTGCGTTGTCGCGCTCGGACATCACCGCCTGCAGCAGCAACACGGGCAGTACGCACAGCGCCAGGAATGTCTGCAGCTGATACGGGCTGTCGAAGGGACCGAACCCGCGCGTGGTGGCGACCGACGCAATCGCGACGGTGATGCCCGCGGCCAGCGCGGTGCGCCGCGGGCCGCTCAGCATGGCGATCCACACCAGCACCGGATAAACGATGTAGGGAACGTCGAGCGGCGAGGACAGTGCGCCGGGCTTGCGCAGGAATACCGCGAGCAGCATCACGAGCAGCACGGCGAACGCCGACAGCGTTGCGGCGCGTCCACTGCGCGAGTTGCTCGCGAGCGCAAAGCCGTGGAAACCCACGGTCAGTAACAGCGGCGTAACGATGAGTGCGCCCAGGAAATCGCCGATCCACCAGCTCTGCGTCGACAACCAATACTCGCGCTCGCCGAAAGCCTGGTCGCCGCGCAATGCCGTGGCAACGATGGCGCACAACAAGGTGGACAGAATCGCCGCGGCCGTGAACATGAGCACGTGGCGCAGCCGGGCGAAGGAAATCGGGCCGCGTACAGTGACGTTCATGAGGCCGGCGCCGAGCATCGTTATCCCGAATTTCACGGGAAACAGCAGCCCGGCCGCGGAAAAGGGCAGTTGCGGCGCAAATACGGTGTGGGCCAGGAGCTCAGCGACGTAGCTCGTGATGAACAGCGCGCCCCAGTACCGGGCTGGATAAAGCAACAGGAACGCGAAAAGGCTGCCGGCCGAAGGCCAGAATACGCCTACCCCCTGTGGCGCGATCAGGACCGTGAGCCCAATGCCCACCGCGAAAAAATGTACCGGAAAGTAGATGGCCCCCGCCTGGAGGGGACCTAACTTCAGTCCGAACGGTCGTAAAAGCCGATTCATGACTGCCACCATCATAGAACGAGACTTGGAACGTAGTCTGGCCGCGACGCTTTGTTGTTTGCTTAACAAAGTGCATATTGCGCCCCATTGGGCCTCCAAAAAGCTTGCTGTTGAGGGATTGCCAAGTGAAAAGCCACTGCAGATTCGGGGTTTTGCTATTCCCCCTGTTCGCCGCGTTGACCGCCTGTGGTAGCGACGAACCGTTCCAGGTCGAAGACGTCGGCAAGGTCGACATCCCCGGTGGCGGCGGCAATACCGGCGGCGACACGTCAGGCTCGGGCACCTTCCAGCCGGCCTCCAACTTCGATGGCATGTGCGCGATTCCACGCCAGGGCACCATCGACGTGCCGGGAACGGTCACCGACCAGAACAACTGGCTGCGATCCTGGACCTACGACACGTACCTCTGGTACTCCGAGGTCACGTACCCGAGCGTGAGTGCCTACAGCACCAGCGCCTATTTCAACCTGCTGAAGACCAACGCCACCACGGCGTCGGGCCAGGCCAAGGACAAGTTCCACTTCACGTACGACACCGATGACTGGACGGCGCTGTCGCAGGGAGATCCGGTTGCCAGCTATGGCGCCCTGTTCGAAATCCTCGCGCCGACGCCTCCGCGCAATATCGTGGTGGCCTTCGTCGACGCCGCCACGCCCGCCGACGGAGTCTTCTTCCGCGGCGACAAGATCCTTCGGATCGATGGCGAGGACGCCGTCAACGGCAATACCGATGCCGCAGTCGCCGCGCTGAACGCCGGTCTGTTCCCGGAGAGTGACACCGCGAGCCATACCTTTGTGGTGCAGAACGTCGCCGGCACACAACGTACGGTGACTATCACGCCGGCCTTCATTCCCACGGATCCGGTGCCGGACTGGACCGTCTTCGACACGCCAACGGGTGACGTCGGATACATCCTGTTCACCGATCACATCGCCACGGCCGAAGGCTGGCTCTACGACGCGATCAACGACATGGTCGCCGCGCAGGTCAGCGACCTGATCCTCGACATGCGCTACAACGGTGGCGGATATCTCGATATCGCCAGTGAGCTCGCGTACATGATCGGCAACACCACGCTGACCAACGGGCAGAACTTCGAGAAGCTGGTGTTCAACGCCAAGTACCCGACGATCAATCCGGTGACTGGCGAGACCATCGTGCCGACGCCTTTCCACAAGACATCGCAGGGGTTCGACCCGTCGCTCGCGGCGAACACGCCGCTGCCGACACTCAACCTCAGCCGCGTGTACATCATCACCGGTTCGGGCACCTGCTCGGCAAGCGAGTCGGTCATCAACAGCCTGCGCGGCGTGGGCGTCACGGTGTACCAGATCGGCTCCACCACCTGCGGCAAGCCGTATGGCTTCTATCCCACCGACAACTGCGGGACTACCTACTTCAGCATCCAGTTCCGCGGCGAGAATGCCGCCAACTTCGGCGACTACACCGACGGCTTCTCGCCGGCAAACACCGCGGCGAACGTCGGCACCACGGTGCCGGGTTGTTCGGTGGCCGACGATTTCTCGCACGAGCTGTTCGACCCGGCCGAGAGCCGAACTGCTGCGGCACTCGCGCTGCGCGCGGGTAACAACCTCGCGGGGTCCTGCCCGGCCGCTACCGGTTCTTCCGATCCGCGGCTGACGAAAGCATCGTTCCAGAGTGCGCCCGATCGCAATCTGTGGGTGTCGAAGCCGGCGGCACGCATGAATCGCATCATGCGAAAACACTGAAAACCACGCAGCGCGTTTCCCGACGCGCCTGGATGGTTCCCTGAAAAAGGCGCTTCGGCGCCTTTTTCTTTTTCCCGCGCACTGAAACCGCGCGCGCAACGCCTGCCACTTATTACCGACCAAAACATGAATTGTCGGAGAGGCCATGAAGACAGGGACGTTGCTGAAGGGTTCGCGCGGGACGCGCGCCGTGAAACTACTGCTGCTGCAGGCGGCGACCACCGCACTGGTCGCCGCCTGTGGCGGTGGTGGCTATGGAGGCGGAGACGCGCCACCGCCACCGCCGCCAGCTCCCGCACCGCCCGCGGCCGTGTTCCGTGACGCGCAGTTCACCGACGACACGATGTCGGGACTTCGATTCAGCGTGACCGGAGTCGGTGAAGGCGTCACCGACGGAGTCGGCAAGTTCCAGTTCGTCGACGGCCGCAAGATCGATTTCCTGGCCGGCGGCACCACCAATCGCATCAGCCTCGGCAGCGCGACACCCACGTACACCACCGGCATCGTTTCCTTCAGTCTCCAGGACCTCGATGAGGTGCGCGCTGCCAACGGCGACGCCTATCTGGGCAACCTGCTGCGCCTGCTCGTGCTGCTCGACTCCAACAACGACACCACCGACGGGTTCCAGATCGACGCGGCCGCGAACACCGCCATCGGCACCGCGGTCATCGGTACGAAAACGCTGGATTTTGCGGCCAACGCAGCCGCCTTCGCCGCGGACACCACCGTTGCGGCGCTCGCCACCGCACTCAACCGAACGCTCGTCGGCACCGACGAAGCGCTGGTGCGCTATCAGCTTCTCTTTCGCCAGTCGCGCTCCTCGAGCATCGCGCTCACCGGCGATGACAATCGCGCGGTCGTGGTCAACCGGCAGAAAGCCAGCGTCTCGGTGATTCGTGTACGCAACGCCGATGGCAGCGACGCCTCGCAGCTGCTGGCCGAGATACCCGTGGGCAAGGAGCCGCGCTTCGTGGCGATTGCTCCGAACGACAGCCGCGCGTATGTCACCAGCGCCATCGACGGCACCATGAGTGTCATCGATCTCACCGCGAACACGCCGGTCGCCATCGGCACTGTAGTGAATGTCGGCGTCGAGCCGCGCGGCATTGCGCTGACTCCCAACGGGACCTACGCCTTCATCGCCGGCAATACCACCGGTGACGTGGCGGTCGTGCGGCTGTCCAACAACGAGGTCGTGGGACGCGTGCACACCGGCGGCAATCCCTATGCGGTGGCCATCAGCAACGACGGCGATCGCAACGACAATGACGAGCGTGTGTACGTGACGCAGCTCTTCGGCGAGGTCATCGACGTGGCGCGGCCCGACGGGTTCGACGACGCCAAGCAGGGCGTGGTCAGTTCATTCCGCGTGGGAGATGCCATCGCGAATGCGGGCACGGCCGCTGTCACGCGGCTGCTGCTGAAACCCATGGCGTCCGGCTTCAATGCCGATCGCCGCAACTTCTGCAGGCTGACGCGCGATGCGCTCGAGATCGCGGGGACCGTGAAGTATTTCAACAGCGGTCCGGACGGCACCAATGGTACCGGCGCCGCGCAACTCGCCAAGGAAACATTCTGCCCCGACGTGGCGTCCGCCAACGTCGATCCCGTGGGCCCCATCGGCCGCGTCGCGCAGAAGACTTATCCCAACATGCTGTTCGGTGCATTGCTGCGCGGCCCAAACCTCTACATCCCCAACGTGGGCGCGCAACCCGAGCCGCCGGTAAATTTCAACACCAACGTGCAGGCTCTCGTCGGCGTGCTGAGCACGGTGATCAACGCGGAGACACCCTTCTCCATGAACCTCAACACGTACGTGCCGAAGGAAACCACGCCGGCGGCGCCGACCACGTCGTTGGACAAGCTGTTCCTCAATGACATCGTCGCCATGGATGCGGACAAGAGCGGCAAAAACTTCCTCGTGGTCAGTCGCGGGGGCAACTTCGTGATTCGCGCCTCGATTGGCGCTGACTTCAAACTCACGACGATCGACGCCAACAATGTCGCGAAGCGCTTTCAGACCGGCAACCTGCCGAGTGGTGTCGTCATGGCACGCAGCGGCACGCGTGCGTACGTGAACAACGAGCTGAACACCTCCATCTCGGCGCTCAATCTTCAGGACAACACCGTCATTGCGCGCGACATCGAATCGAGTGCGCCACCCGCGCCCGGCACGCAGGCGCATCGCAACCTGGTGGGCAAGCTCGCGTTCTTCACGGCGCTCGGCATCCCGGACAAACTCGACAACACCGGCGATGGCCAGTTCGATGTGGCGCTGCGCGACATCATCCCGCTGGCCAACCGCGGCAAGGCATCGAACAACGCATGGTCGAGCTGCGCCTCGTGCCACGACGATGGCCACTCCGACAACGTGACCTGGATCTTCGAGACCGGCCCGCGCCAGACCATTCCGCTCGAAGGCACGTTCGCGCGCAACAACCTCGACGATCAGCGCATCCTCAACTGGAGCGCGGTGCGCGGTTCGAACACGGACTTCAACAACAACGCGCGCGGCATCCAGGGTGGCAACGGATTCGCCACCAACGTGGATGGTGTCGACAAGACCACGCAGGTGTTCAACCACGGCCCTTCACGCGGCATCAGCGATTCGCTGGACGCGATGAGCGAGTGGGTGGCCACGGTGCGCGCGCCCATCATGCCGGCGATCGCCGCCAACGTCGAAACCACCGGGCGGGCGACGTTCTTCACGCATTGCGCCGGCTGTCACGGCGGCGCCAAGTGGACCAAGAGCCGTACGAAGGGCTTGTACCAGGACAACCCGCTGTTGCTCGCGGATCCGGTGGGTCCGGCGTTCTTCAACGGCGGCGCGCCGAAGTCCGATGCCGGGGTCAATCTCGCCGGTCCGCAGGTAGTCAGCATCACGCGCGACGGCAAGGGCACGCTGACGATTCTCGACAATGTCGGTACCTTCAACGTAGCCAGCCAGATCGAGCTTCGCGGCGCTGCCGCCGTGAATGGCCAGACGACGCAGGGCTTTCCGTCCTTCGGTGCGGGGGGCTTCAACAGTCCGTCGCTGTTGGGCGTGACGTATTCGGGTCCTTACTTCCACGACGGCAGTTCGCACACGCTCGAGGACGTGGCGGCACGCCATCGGCTCGGAGACGCGCCCGCGACGATCGCCAGCTCGCTGACCGCCCAGGAGCTTGCCGACCTGCTCGCCTTCGTGCGCAGCATCGACGACGCGACACCGACGTTTCCGAATGCCACCGACCTTTTCATCGCCCCGTAGCCGAAACGGGGGACGCATCCCGTTCGGGATGCGTCCCTTCGCGTTTGTCAATCAAACTACCGTCGATGGGCGCCCGGCACGCTTGCTGTCGGTGTTTGAATGTCGCAGAAGCGCGACCGGCCCGTGATTGCCCGATCCTGGGTTACCGTACCGCCCGGCCAAACTAACCAGTCCACGGCCGGACGATCAATCGGTAACAGGGAGTAATTCGATGAAGCATTTCTTACGGGCGGTCTCCGTCGTGGTGGCGCTATGCGCCGCGCAAACCGTCGGCGCCGCGTGCACGACACTCTTCACCACGGTTCCTTATGTCATAAGCGCGCCGGGCGAGTACTGCCTCATGCGCAGCGCCAGGCTGACCGTGCCTGGCAACGCGATCACCATCAATTCGAGCAACGTCACTGTCAATCTCCAGGGGTACAGCATCTTCACCGGGGTCACGGTAGACGGGCAGTACGCCGTGGGCATCTACAGCATGGGTCGCAACAACATCACGGTGCGCAATGGACGGCTCCGCGGGTTCACCAAGGGTGTCGAGATGCAGTCCGACCAGCTCTCCACCGCTAACTACCTCGTCGAGGGGCTCATCGTGCGCTCGAGCGGGCTGATCGGCCTGGACGTTCGCGGCGGCAATTCCACGATCCAGGACAACGTGGTGTCGGACACGCGCGCCCGCTTTGCGCCATCGCAGTTCGTCATTGCCATCGCCAATAGCGCGTTCGGCGGCACGGCGACCATTCGCAACAACCGTGTCGACAACACGCGTGGCTCGGGCCTGATACCGCCCGATTTCGATGGCCTCCCTGCCATAGGTGCCGAGGGCATCGTAGTCGATGGCGCACCGTCAGCCACCATCGACAACAACACCATCACCGACACCACTGCGGGCAAGGATCGCGCGCTCGGCCTCGTGTACTCGTGCTTCCCGAACGCGGGCATCGTCTGCACCACGGCGACAGCCTGGAGCAACGAGGTCCTGAATTCATCGGCGTCGCCCGGTTCCGTGGGGTTGACGATCGTCGGCTCGGCAGGCGGCGGCGGCGCCATTCTCAATTCGGTATCCAGCGACATCGAAAATTTCGCCGAAGGCATCAAATACATCAACGCCACCGGCCTTTACCGCTACAGCGTGGTGGCGGGTGCGGTGACGCCGTACACGGGCGGCCGGCCGTTTGGGGTGAACGACATAGAGCCCTAGCAACTGCGCCACGAGAAATGCGGGAACAGACCCGCTATGGCGGCGCGATGCCACCCGTGTGGTTCATGCACTGAAAGACACGGGGGCGGTCCTCAACGCGTGAGGCCGTCCCCGTGTTCGCCGTGATCCGTAAGAGTGGTCCTCAACCATTTCCGAAGCCGGTACACGGCGTGATGCCAGCCTGATTCGCTCGATGTTCGTGCCTCGGACGGGAAGGCAGACCCAAAAGGATTCTCCTGGGTGTCCTCTTTCGGGTCAGTGAGCAAACTCGTGAGATCGTCCGTGACCAGTCCCATTGCAGCGCTCCTCAGGCGGGTTTACCCATGGTGTTCTTGATGGCTTTGAACGTCATGCTGGTAAGAATCGAGCTCATGTCCATAGTTCCCTACCAAAGAGTGCGTGAGGCTGCATCATCACGCCGTAGGAAAGCCGGAACATCGGACCATGGTGCTATTGCGGCGCCTATCTACGCGGCGGCGCACCAAAAAGAGCCCCTAGTGGAATGTGTCAAGCCGCCGGATAGGCGTTTTATTCCGCGTCGAACTTGAGATTGACCTCGATCTCCGGCAACAGCGGCGAGGGATCGAAGTACGAGCCGTTGTCACTCGAGGCAAACACGCCGCCGGCGATGATGTAGTGCGGCGTACGGTCGATGTCCACGCGGAACACCTTGCGCGACTCCGCTTTCGGCCGGTGACTCGGCGGTATGTATTCGAGCACCTCGTCCAGCAGGCATTGCTCGATGGTGAAGTCGCTGAACCAGGAAGGCAGCGACATCCACACCACGCCACGGAACAACAGGTCGATGCGCGCCGGGCCGCCGTCGTCGCGGTCGCCCGAGCGCAGCAGCAATGTGCCGTGGTGCTGGTAGTAGAGCAAGAGGCCGAACTGGCCGTTGAACCGCGCGGGAAGTGTCAGCGGTTCGGGCATGCGGCGATTCTCAGGAAACGCTGAAGCCCGCCGCGGGCAGCACGGCTTGCGTGGTGGGTAGATAGTGGTCGACGAGCAGCGCTGCGAACAGCCACATCAGGTACGTGATCGAGAAGCGGAACACCTTCATGGGCAGGTGCGCGCGTTCGGTGATCTTCATCTGCAGCGCGTAGAAGATGAACATGGCGTTCAGCACGAGCGCCGCGGCGAGATAGATGAGCCCGCTCATGCCGGTGACGAACGGCATGATGGTGACCGCGGTCAGAAGCACGGTGTACAGCAGCACCTGCAGCCGCGTGAACGCGACGCCATGCGTCACCGGCAGCATGGGGATGCCCACCTTGGCGTATTCATCCTTGCGGGCGATGGCCAGCGCCCAGAAGTGCGGCGGCGTCCACACGAACACGATGAGGAACAGCAGCAGCGCGTTGGGGTCCACGGAATTGGTGACCGCGGCCCAGCCCAGCACGGGTGGCGCGGCGCCGGCGGCGCCACCGATGACGATGTTCTGCGAGGTCGCGCGCTTGAGCCACACGGTGTAGATCACGGCGTAGCCGATCAGCGAGGCAAACGTGAGCACGGCGGTCAGCGTGTTGACCAGGAACGTAAGGATCGCCATCGACAACACGCACAACACGAACGCGAACAGCAGCGCCGAGCGCGACGACATCTTGCCCGTGGGCAACGGGCGCCGCTTGGTGCGTGACATGACGGCATCGATGCGCTCGTCCAGCACGTGGTTGATGACCGCGGCGCTGGCGGCGGCGAGGCCCACGCCGAGATTGCCGAAGATCAGCGCATCGAGCGGTGGCATTCCGGGCACGGCCAGCAGCGTGCCCACGATGGACGTGAACACGATGAGCATGACCACGCGCGGCTTGGTCAGCTCGTAGAAGCTGCGCCAGCGCGCCGGGGCGGCTGCTGCGACGTTGGATTCTGGGGATGCCAAGAGGCGCCTTCCGTTGGGGCGCGAGAGTTTAGCCGATCGTCGAGCGGAAATCGGCCCTAGCGAAAATCAGCAATAGGCCGGAGTTTCCGGTTCAGCAACACCGCGGCCGCCACGAGCAGCGCCGCGCCCGCGTTGTGAGCCGCCGCCAGCTCCAGCGGAAAGGCCCGCAACACCATGAAAACCCCTATGGAGACCTGCGCCGCGAGTGCGGCCAGCACCGCGAGCGCCGCCCAGCGCGGCCCGGGCCCAAGGCCACGCAGCGCAAAAAATACAGCGAGGAGCAACAGGGTTCCCGCCACCACGGCGCCGACACGATGCGTGAAATGGATGGCAACGCGTGCCGGGTGGTCGAGCACGCCGCCGGCGTAGTTGATGCCAAGGCCGCGCCACAACACGAAAGCGTTCTCGTAGTCGGCTGCCGGGATCCACTGGTCCTGGCACTTCGGTACGTCCGGGCACGCCAGCGCGGCGTAATTGCTGCTGGTCCAGCCCCCCAAGCCCACCTGGATCGCCAGCGCCGCCAACGCGAGGCCCGCCCAGAGGCGCGCGCGTCCGCCGTTCTCCACGAGCCGATTGCCGGCGAGCACGGTGTAGCCATTCACCGGCTTGTTTTCCGCGCGCTTCGACAGCCACAACCACCACAGCATCGCGAAGGTAGTTAGTCCACCCACCAGGTGGCCGGTGACGATGAGCGGCTTGAGCAGCCAGGTGACGGTGAGCATGCCCAGGATGCCCTGGAAGACGACCAGCGCGAGTAGAACGAGCGCGTACGTGACACTCACGCCTGGCTCGCGCCGCGCGCGGATCGAGAAGGCCGCGATCAGGATGCAGATGATGCCGATCGAGCTCGCGAAGTAGCGGTGAACCATCTCGACCCACGCCTTGCGCACGTCGGCATCGCTCGCGTAGTGCTCCGCGTTGCCCGTGGGCGCGATATGACCAAAACAGCCTGGCCAGTCCGGGCAGCCGAGTCCGGAATTTGAAAGCCGGGTGTAACCGCCGAGCACGACGACGCCGAGTGCAATCACGGCGCCCAGCAAAGCGAAACGGCGAATCCAGACTACTTCGCGCATGAGTTAGTTGCGTCTCAACCGATGTGCGACAGCTTGAGCAGCTTCTTGAGATCGCTCAGCAGATCCTTGGTGGTGTGGCTGGCGTCGTGACGCATCATCAGGTTGCCGAGCGGATCGACGATGAACAGCGTGTGCTCGTGCTCGCCGGGGAACTGCTGCAGCAGCGCCGCGGCTTCGGGAGCGGACGCATCGAGCGCGACCAGCCCGGCCTGCTCGCGAGCGAAATAATCCTGGTCGCAGCAGTTGCCGGTGGCGAGGAACACGCGCTGCACGCGCGTCATCTCGTTGTTGAGCGCCAACCGCGATTGGCGGCCGAACACCAGCGCCGTGCGGCAGCCCTCGTCGCAATGCCCATCGCCTATATAAAGGAGTGTCCATTTGCCGGCGAGCACGGAAGCATCGGCCGGCGTGCCATCTGCGTGGCGCAGGCCAACCACGTTGAGTGGCCGCACCGGCTCGATGAGCTCGCCCTTGCTGGAAGAATTCGCCGGACGCCAGAGCTTGCCGTAGTAGAGCGAGAACGCGACCACCACGGGCAGCAGGAACATCGCCGCGACGAAGAGCAGGGTGCGCCGGCCGTGCGCGCGGGAATCTTGCATCAGGACACCTTGCGAAAATTGAGGCCGAAGTAGAGCACGAGCAGCACCGCCGCAAAACCCCACCACTGGATTGCATAAGAAAAGTGTCGCGACGGTTGCATGCCCGGTGGCGACCACTCGCGCACGTAACCGCCAGGCGCTTCCGGGTCTAACAGCACGATCCGGTGCTGCAAGGTGACGCCGAGCGCGCTGGCGAGTTCGTCGTGCGTCGGGAAGCTCGTGACTTTGGGCCAGGGCGCACTTCCGTCCGGGGCCGCGTGACCGCTGGCGAGACCACCGCTCGGCAGTTCGTCGATGCGCCCGCGGATGCTGAGAGGCGCGGGTGTCATCGACACATCCGGCAAGCGATCGCGATAGCCACCGAAAGGAACCCACCCGCGATTGACCAGTACGCGTCGTCCGTCGGTGGTGCGGAACGACGTCAACACTTCATATCCCGGCTTGCCGGCATGAGAGATGTTGTCGAGCAGGAACTGGTGTGCGGGTTCGTATTCGCCGCTCAACTCGAGACGCGCAAACCGGTCGAGGCTGTCGAAGTCGCGCGTGCCCAGTGGCGCCGCCACGGTATTGCGTTCGAACCCATCCCACAGCGCCTGTTTCGCTTCGCCACGATGCCACTGCCATCGCCCAAGGCCGACGAAAAGCATCAGCAGCACGAGGGTGAGCAGGGTCATCGGCCAGGATGGCGCGAATGTCCTCCCGAACGCGGAAAAACGGGTCGGCATGGGGGCGGGGAGTATAAAGTGCGCACCTTATGGACGTGATCAAAATCCTCATTGTCATCACGCTGTTCGCCATCGTGATCAGCCTGGGCAGCGCGCTGTTCCACCTGTCCAAGGGCAAGGGCGACTCGAAGAAAATGGCGCGGGCCCTGACCATCCGGGTCGGCTTGTCGGTGGCGCTCTTCATTCTGTTAATGCTGGCCTGGTACAACGGCCTCATAACCCCCCACGGCATCCCCGCCGGTAAGTAGTAAACGGGGAAATGGGGACAGGCCCCGCGAAGCAGGGCCGTTCCTCGTTTCCTAGCAAAAGGGGACGCACCTGACCGGTTTCGGCTTTACGCCAGCCCAACACTTCGCTACATTCCGCCGCCCATGTTCACGATCATCAAAAAGACGCTCAAGACCAAGCCCCGTAGGGCCTTGGGTGGTTGCGCACGCTGATCCGAAGCAGCAAGGACGAACACCGAAGGCCCCGCGAGGAAACTCAGCGGGGCCTTCTTCATTTGGAGCACAAAGAAATGTCATCGATCGACCAGACCGAACGCAACATCAAGAATCCCGTCGTCGCCATTGCGGGCGCGACCGGCGCCGTGGGCGTCGAGCTCATGCAGTGCCTCGAGCAGCGCAAATTCCCGCTCGTGGAACTACGGCTGCTGGCCTCGGCGCGTTCGGCCGGCAAGACGATGAAATTCCGCGGCGGCGATATCGCCGTGCAGGAGCTCACCGATGCCAGCCTCGAAGGCGTGGACATCGCGCTGTTTTCGGCCGGGGGCGCGCAGTCGAAGCGTTTCGCTCCGGTCGCGGTCCGCGCGGGCGCGGTAGTCGTCGACAACTCCTCATTCTTCCGCATGAACAACGACGTGCCGCTCGTGGTGCCCGAGATCAACGCCGACGCCATGAGCGGACACAACGGCATCATCGCGAATCCGAACTGCGTCGCCATCGTCGCCGCCACACCGTTGTGGCCACTGCACCAGAAGCGCCGGATCAAGCGCATCACCATGTCCACGTACCAGGCCGCCTCAGGCGCCGGTGCTGCCGCCATGGAAGAGCTCAGTGAATCCACGCGCGCGCATCTCGAAGGCCGCGCGTTCACGCCGAAGGTGCTGCCGCACCCGTACGCGTTCAACGTGTTCTCGCACAACACGAAAGTGGATCCGGAAACCGGCTACAACGAGGAAGAGACCAAGGTGATGCAGGAGACGCGCAAGATCTTCGGCGAGCCGGACCTGCGCATCACCGCCACCTGCGTGCGCGTGCCCGTTCTTCGTGCACATTGCATCGCGCTCAACATCGAGTGCGAAGAACCGCTATCTGTTGCCGAAGCACGCGCTATCCTTGCCGCCGCGCCGGGAGTCCGGCTGGTGGACGACATGGAGCGCAACTACTTCCCGATGCCGCACGACGCCAGCGGCAAGGACGAAGTGCTGGTCGGGCGCATCCGCCGCGACGTCAGCGACCCGACGGGTCGCACGCTGGCGCTGTTCGTGGCCGGCGATCAGCTGCGCAAGGGCGCGGCGCTGAACGCGGTGCAGATCGCGGAGCGCCTGCTGGCCTGAAGCGCGAAGAATTTCGATGGGGGGATGAGAGAGAATTAGCGAGGTCATGCCGTCATGCTTGAACACGACTTGTCGAACAGTGATCGTGAATTTCGCGCGGCTTTTGAAGCGGGCGCATATGCGCCCGCGGATTTTTCGCATCGCGCGCACGTGCGTCTCGCCTACGTGTATCTCGCCGAGAGCGACGTCAACCTCGCGCTCGAGCGCATGCAGGCCGCGCTCGTGAGCTTCCTCTGTCATCACGGAATTCCTGCATCCAAATACCACGCCACGCTCACGCGCGCGTGGATCCTGGCCGTCGACCACTTCATGCATCGTTCGCCGGAAGCTTCGTCGGCCGACGATTTCATCGCGCGCAATCCGCTGTTGCTCGACACCAGGATCATGCTGACGCATTACTCGGCCGATCTGCTGTTCTCGGACCAGGCGCGCGCGGAGTTCGTCGAACCGAATCTCGATCCGATTCCGCGCCACGTCGCTAGCGTTTTAGCTCCAGATCCCTCGCGCTGACGCCGAGCCTGCGCGCGGCGGACAGCACCGCCAGCACCGACGCCGTCGCGATGTTCGCGTGGCGCCCCGCGCCATACCGGATGCCCGCCACACCATCACGCGCCGCTTCGACGATCGCGAGCGCCGTCGCATCGGTTCCGGCCTTGAGCGCGCGCTCTTCATAGTTGTCGATGCGGATGGGCAGCGCGAGCGCGGCCACCGTGGCCGAGATCGGGCCTGACCCGACACCGCGAAGCTTGCGGCGATTGCCCGCCACCGTGACTTCGAGCTCGATGCCCTGCTTGTCGCCGTCTTCGAACAGGTGATGCGCGTGATACGTCACTTCTAAATCGGTGGCGAGATACGTGGACTCGAACAGCGACCACAACTGCTGCGAGGTCATCTCGGTTTCCGACGCATCCATCTCGCGCTGCACCAGCGCGCTGAATTCCACCTGCATGCGCCGCGGCATCACGACCCCATAGTCGCGTTCAAGAAGATAGGCGATGCCGCCCTTGCCGGACTGGCTGTTGACGCGGATGACGCTGTCATACGTGCGCCCGAGACACGCCGGGTCGACAGGGATGTAGGGCACTTCCCAGAGAGCATCCGCCTTCTGCGCCGCCATGCCCTTCTTGATCGCATCCTGGTGCGAGCCGGAAAACGCGGTGAATACGAGATCGCCGACGTACGGATGCCGCGGATGTATGGGCAGCCGCGTGGCTTCTTCGACCGCGCGCGCCACAGAGTTGATGTCGGAGAAATCGAGACCCGGGTGAATGCCTTGCGAATAGAAATTGAGCGCTAGCGTCACCAGGTCCACGTTGCCCGATCGCTCGCCATTGCCGAACAGGCAACCTTCGACGCGTTGCGCGCCGGCCAGCGTGGTGCTCTCGGCTGCAGCGACACCCGTGCCGCGATCGTTGTGCGTGTGCACCGAGAGCACCACGTGTTCGCGCCGCTCCAGGCGCGTGGACATCCATTCGATCTGATCGGCAAAGATATTCGGCGTCGCGTTCTCCACCGTGGTCGGCAGATTGATGATGATGGGCCGGCCCGGGCCCGCATCCCACGCGCGCGTGGCGGCGTTGCAGGCCTCGAGCGCCACGGGCAGCTCGGTCATGCTGAAAGTCTCGGGTGAATACTCGAGCACCCATTCGGTTTCGGGCTGGGCGTCAGTGAGAGTCTTGATCAACCCCACCTGCTTCGAGATGAGCTGCATGACTTCGGGCACGCTCATGCCGAACACCACGCGCCGCCACACCGGCGCCGTGGCGTTGTAGATGTGCACGATGGCGCGGCGCGCTCCGCGCAGGGATTCAATCGTCCGGCGAATCAGCTCCTCGCGCGCCTGCGTGATGACCATGAGCGTCACGTCGTCGGGCACCAGCTTCTGCTCGATGAGGTCGCGCACGGTCTGGAAGTCCGTTTCCGACGCCGACGGAAACCCGACTTCGATTTCCTTGAGGCCCACGCCGACCAGCGTCTTGAACAACCGCTTCTTGGTCTCGCGGCTCATGGGCTCGAACAGCGCCTGGTTGCCGTCGCGAAGGTCGGTGCTGCACCACACGGGGACCGTAGTTAGCTGCCGGGTCGGCCACTGCCGGTTGGGCAGGTCGATGGCGGCGAAGGGGCGATATTTCCGGGATGGATCTTTCAGCATGGGCGTATCACTCGAAAAAGCTGGTTCGAAAAGACGGACGTGACTTTCCGCTTTGGCGGAATCATCGGGGTTCCAGTCTTGTTTGCGCCGACTGGTAGCGCGTGTGTATGTGCGCCTAGGGCGCAAGAAGGAGGAGCGAACGCAGCAGTGCCGGCACGGCGGCGCGGCGGCCGGGGAAAAAGCCCGTGTGCTGGTTGCAAATCATGCGAGGCACGCTATCACGGATGGGGGCGAGCCTGCCAATTCACTCCCAGGAAATGTAGAGCGAAGTCGAACGACGCATTCCCGCGGCAAGAACTTCCGGCGTTTCCGCACCCTGGCCAATGCAGTTCTTGCGGCAAAGTCTCTGGACGTCGCGTGCGATCGGGACCCAGTTGATGGGGTCCCGTGAAGTCTTGGCTTCCAGCCAGTCCGGGCCGGCACCGGTCAGCACGAAGCCGAAATCGCGATCGTAT